>Ga0105239_10002138_pt1 | contig 25424 bp, 22 predicted proteins | sample KBSC44metaG_FD_92761 | JGI IMG/M metagenome (GOLD analysis project Ga0105239, IMG submission 92761) | Corn rhizosphere microbial communities from Kellogg Biological Station, Michigan, USA - KBS C4-4 metaG | ecosystem: Host-associated > Plants > Roots > Rhizosphere > Soil | place: Michigan, USA...
AACCGCAACGTCCTGCTGTTGATCCTCCTGCTCGCCACTGTCAGGCTGAACGCACAAACCCCCGACTATACCTATTCCCCAACGATCGGAGCGGCCCAGCTCTTCACCGCCGGCAACCAACTGGGCTATCCCATCATCCGCCTGAACAGTCCCGATCAGCTGGAGCTGCATTTCGACGATGTCGACGAGAGCGTAAAGAATTATTATTATACGATCGTGCTCTGCAATGAGGACTGGACCCCCGCCGAGGTCACGGAGTTCGACTATATCAAGGGGTTCTCGCAGATCCGGATAGAGAACTATCGCATTTCTTCGGTGGCGCTGACCCATTATGTACATTATACGGCCACGATCCCCGACCCCAATTGCGTGCCGATCCATTCGGGAAACTATCTGCTGAAAGTGTATCTCGACGGCGATACTTCCAAGCTTGCCTTTACCCGGCGATTCCTGGTCACCGATGCCAGGGTGAGGATCCAAAGCCAGCTGCTGACCCCGCAGAACTTCGAGCTCGCCCATACCCATCAGAACATCCAGTTCCGGCTGAACGTCTCCGCGGTGAACCCGCCCAACCCGCTGGACCAGATCCGCGTCGTCGTGATGCAGAACTACCGCTGGGACAACGCCATCCATGGCGTAAAGCCCCGCGTCTATTTCAACAGTGATCTGCAGTACAATGGGGCGGACGATTTCAATTTCGAGGGCGGCTCCGAATGGCGATGGGTCGATCTGCAAAGCTTCCGTTTCCAGAGCGACAGGGTCCAGACGGCTAATTATGGGAAGACGTCGACGGACATTTTTCTCAAGCCCGATGTCGATCGCAGCCAGCGGGAATTTTATTTCTATAAGGATTATAACGGCGGCTATATTCTCCAGACCAACGAAGCCTATAGCGCCATGTACCAGACGGACTATGCGACAGTGCATTTCATCTTTGTGCCGGGCGGCAGTATTCCGCTGGACAATAAGGATGTCTATCTGCTGGGCCGGTTCACGGGCGGCGGGCTCAACGACAGCACCAGGATGGTCTGGAATGACGAGAAGCGCATCTATGAACGTAATTTCCGGATGAAGCAGGGATTCTATAGCTACTCGTATGTCGCCGTGGACCGGAATGACCCCGCGATGAAGGGTTCCTTTGTGCAAACCGAAGGCAATCACGTCGAATCGGAAAATGATTATATGATCTTAGTTTATTACCGCGCTCTCGGCGCCCGCGCGGATGAATTGATCGGCATTTCCCGATTCAACAGTTTGAATAAATAATTTTTTTTGGTGCAATTGTACTGTCTTTTGTACTATCTTTGCAGCGGCAAAGTCTTATACGACCAGCTCCCGCTGAACCCCGCCAGGGCCGGAAGGCAGCAACGGTAGGTGGTCGTAGCGGTGCGATATAAGTAACTTTGCCATTTTTTATTTCATCTAGTTCATCTCTCTCACATTTCCTACCTTTATACTCCAAAATAAAGTGATATAATATGAAATTCTTCATCGACACGGCCGATCTGGCGCAAATCAAGGAAGCAAACGACTTAGGTATTTTAGACGGTGTTACGACCAATCCCTCGCTGATGGCAAAAGTGGGCATCAAGGGTGAGGCAGCGGTAACCAATCACTATAAAACCATCGCGGAACTGGTAGACGGGGATGTAAGCGCAGAAGTAGTGTCCACGGATTTCAAATCGATCATCGAGGAAGGGAAGAAGCTGCATGCCATCCACCCGAATATCGTGGTGAAGGTGCCGATGATCAAGGAAGGCATAAAGGCGCTGAAATGGTTTTCCGACAACGGTATCAAGACCAACTGTACGCTCTGCTTCTCTGCCGGTCAGGCCATCCTGGCGGCAAAGGCCGGCGCTAACTATATCTCTCCGTTCATCGGCCGTATCGACGACAGCAACTGGGACGGTCTGGAACTGATCGAGCAGATCGCCGAGATCTATTCGATCCAGGGGTATGAGACCGAGATCCTCGCAGCCTCCATCCGCAGCCCTTTGCATATCGTAAAGTGTGCGGAAGCCGGCGCCAATGTGGTGACTTCCCCGCTGGAATCGATCATGGGTCTGCTGAAGCATCCGCTGACCGATATCGGCCTGGCTAAGTTCCTCGCCGACGCGAAGTCGTGGGCATAAGAAATAAGTTTAAACAATGATCGCCACAGGCGATTCCGTGTATAGCGGGATTGTCCTGTGGCTTTTTATTTCTGCGGCAGCGCCAAGTCCTACCACCTCGCCAATAAGAATGATCGCCGGATGTGAGAGTCCGTGCGCCGCCGCCAGCTGGACCAACTCCCCGGCCGTTCCCACCGCCACCCGTTGATCGGACCGCGACCCATTCTGAATAATGGCCGCGGGCATGGCCGCAAATCCTTCCTGCCGGTACAACCCGGCTATCTCAGCCAGTTTTTTCATTCCCATATAAATTACTACCGTCGCCTTGCTCTGCAGGGCAAGCCGCAGATCGGCCGAAAGGGTCCCATCCTTTTTCGTCCCCGTGACGACCCAGATGCTTTCGCTGACGGTCCGGTGGGTCAGCGGGATATCCGAGAGCCCGGCCGTCTGCATGCTCGTGATGCCCGGGATATACGACACCCGCAGCCCCAGCTGCCGGGCAAAAAGCACCTCCTCGAAACCCCGGCCGAAGACAAAAGGATCACCGCCCTTCAGCCGGACAAGGGTACCCCCTTTCGCTGCTTTCTGACGGATCAGCTCGTGGATTTCCTCCTGCGTAATGGTAGCCCGGTAAGGGCGCTTCCCTACACAGACACACTCGCAGCCCGGACGGGCCAGCTCGAGCAGCGCCCCATTCGCCAGATGGTCATAAAGGATGACATCGGCTCGTTGGATGACCTTCCAGGCCTTTACCGTCAGCAGTTCCGGATCGCCGGGACCGGCACCGATGAGGATCAATTCCGAAGCGATGGGGGGAACAGGAATCATATATTATATTTATTAAAATGCGATTGATTTAATGAAATTAGGCAAAAAATTCGCTATACTTGTGGTATGGCATTATATATAATTAATGCTAATGTTTAACGACTGCTTGCTATTTTACCCATCAAATTGATTGATTATGAGCAATGGGCAACTCCCTGTGGTGGTCGTTATCGGAAATGGAATGGTCGGACACCGCTTTTGTGAGAAATTACGGGTCTCGGGCCAGTTCCGCATCGTGGTCTTTGGGGAAGAACCCCGGCCTGCCTACGACCGCGTTCATCTTAGCGAATATTTTAATGGAAAATCAGCCTCCGATCTTGCCCTGCCTATGACCGGCTGGTTCGAGGAGGAGGAGATCGTCCTACACCTGGGCCATAAGATCCGCGAGATCGACCGGCAGCAAAGGCTCGTCCACTCGGACCGGGGTGTGATCCAGCGGTATGATTATCTGGTTCTGGCTACGGGGTCGTCCCCCTTTGTCCCCGACATCCCGGGGGTCGAAATGGATGGCGTCTTTGTCTACCGGACGATCGAAGACCTCGACCGGATCAAGGCCTATGCCTCCCGGGCGAAGAGCGGAGCGGTGCTGGGGGGCGGACTTCTTGGACTGGAGGCCGCGAAGGCGCTGCTTGACCTGGGCATAGCCCAACCGCATGTCATCGAATTTGCGCCCCGGCTGATGCCGAGGCAGATCGACAGTTCCGGCAGCCATGCCCTGGAAAGCAGTCTTAAAAAGCTCGGCCTGCAGCTGCACCTTAATAAGACGACGCAGTCCATCGAGGGACATGGAAGGGTAGAGGCCCTCCAGTTCGCCGATGAAAGCAGGCTCCCGATCGACATGCTCGTGATCTCGGCAGGTATCCGTCCCCGTGACGAGTTGGCTCGTCTGGCGGGTCTTGCGGTGGGAACCCGCGGCGGGATCATCGTGAACGAACGCCTGCAGACCTCGGACAAAAATATCTTTGCTATCGGCGAATGCGCCCTGGCCCAGGGGATGATCTATGGCCTCGTAGCCCCGGGTTATGAGATGGCGGATGTCGTGGCCACCAACCTGCTGGGTGGGAACAAGACCTTTGGTGGTTTCGATATGAGCACCAAGCTGAAGCTGATCGGCGTAGATGTGGCCAGCTTTGGGGATCCGTTTGCGGCGGAGCCGGACTGCGGGACCATCGTGTTCGAAGATCGCCATAAAGGAATTTACAAACGGGTCAATGTCAGCGCGGATGGGAAATATCTCATCGGCGGTATCCTTATCGGGGACGCCGCTGCCTATAACCTGCTGCTCCAGACCGTTAATAACCGGCTGGTGCTGCCGCCCGAACCTTCCGCGCTGATCCTTGGTAACCGCGATGGAGCCTCAGAGGGCGCCGGGGTGATGAATCTTCCCGATGAAGCGCTCATCTGCAGCTGTGAGGCGGTGACCAAGGCGGCGATCTGCACCGCGGTAACGGAGAAGGACGCGACGACGATCGACGCGATGAAGAAGTGTACCCGTGCGGGTACCGGCTGCGGGGGGTGTATCCCGCTGGTCAAGGACCTGATCGCCGGCACGATGAAGGCGGCTGGCCTATATGTCCGTAACGTGATCTGCGAGCATTTCGAACATTCCCGGCAGGAGCTGTTCGATCTGATCAAGCTGCACGATGTCCACACCTATGCCGATGCGTTGGCGCGCTGGGGGAAAGGGGATGGCTGTGAGGTGTGCAAGCCCGCGGTTGCGAGCATCCTTGCCAGCCTCTGGAACGAAACCATCGTCAAACAGGCGACCATCCAGGATAGCAATGACCGTTATCTCGCCAATATCCAGAAGGGAGGTAGCTATTCGGTCGTGCCGCGGATCCCCGGCGGCGAGATCACTCCGGAAAAGCTGATCGTGCTGGGCAAGGTGGCGAAAAAATACAATCTCTACACCAAGATCACGGGCGGCCAGCGGATCGATCTTTTTGGCGCGCACGTGGGAGACCTTCCCGCCATCTGGGAGGAACTGATCGAAGCGGGCTTCGAGAGCGGGCATGCCTATGGTAAAGCGCTGCGCACCGTCAAGAGTTGCGTCGGCAGCACCTGGTGCAGGTTTGGATTACACGACTCCGTCACGTTTGCCATCGAGATCGAAGAACGGTACCGCGGCATTCGTGCGCCGCACAAGCTAAAGGGCGGCGTCAGCGGCTGTATAAGGGAGTGCGCTGAGGCTCAAAGTAAGGATTTTGGTATTATCGCTACCGAGAAGGGCTGGAACCTATATGTCTGCGGCAATGGAGGTTCGCGGCCTCAGCATGCCCAGCTGCTGGCTACGGACATCGACAAAGACACCTGTGTGAAATACCTCGATCGCTTCCTGATGTTCTATATCCGGACGGCCGATCCCCTCACCCGCACCGCGGTATGGCTAAATAAGCTTGAGGGCGGCATGAGCTATCTGAAGAATGTGGTTGTCAACGACAGTCTTGGCATGGGCTCCCAGTGGGAGGAGGAGATGCAGTTTTTGGTCGATAGCTATAAATGCGAGTGGAAGGAGGTGGTCGAGAATCCCGAGCTCCGGAAACGCTTTTCTCATTTTGTCAACGCCCCCCGGAAGAAGGATCCGGAGCTGCAATTCGATAACCTGCGCGGCCAGACCAAGGCGCAGGAGTGGTAGACCTAAAAATAGTATAATATGCAAACGACCAATAGCCAACCGATGCTGCACGAGGCATCCGGTGCGATCAAATGGATGGCGGCCTGCCGGGTGGAAGACGTGCCCGGCGACGGCGGCGCCTGTGTTCTCCTCGAGGGCGAGCAGATCGCCATCTTTTACTTCTCCCGGCGCGATGAATGGTATGCCACTGAGAACCGTTGCCCCCATAAACAGCAGATGGTCCTTTCCCGCGGGATGACCGGCAGCGCCGGCCCCGCCTGCGAGCCCAAGGTGGCGTGCCCCTTTCACAAAAAAACGTTTTCCCTGCGTAGCGGCGAGTGTCTCAGCGGGGAGGACTACCGCATCCGGACCTACCCCGTCAAGGTAAAAAATGGCCGGGTGTATGTCGGCATTCCGTGGTAAATTGCGGTATGCGCGATATCACACACAAGGCTGTCACTTTACGAACCGCCAGGGCGATAGGCGTCCTCTTCTGCAGTGCCGAGACCCTCAGGTTGATCCGGGAGGACCGTCTCCCCAAGGGCAATCTCTTCGATGTGGCGCGGGCCGCGGGTTTCCTGGGCGCCAAGGCCGTCCCTCAGCTGTTGCCGCATTGCCATCCTGTTGCGATCGACGGAATGAAAATGGAGTTCGAGTTCCTTGATCCTTCCCTGCATCTCGAGGTGCTCGGGGCCGCTGACGCCGGGCGCAGCGGCATCGTTATTACGGGCGAGGCGCGGTCCATCGGCCGTACGGGTATCGAGATGGAGATCCTGGCCGGGGTATCCATCGCGGCATTGGAGATATACGATATGCTGAAGCCGGTGGACAAGCAGATGGAGATCGGCCGGGTGAGGCTGCTCGAAAAAAAGGGGGGGAAGAGCGACCGGGAACGATATTTTGCCACGCCGCCGACCTGTGCGGTGCTGGTGTGCTCCGACAGCACGGCCGCGGGAACCCGCGAAGACAAGAGCGGCAAGATCGTCCAGCAGATGCTGGAGGCCGTCAATGCCCGGGTGGTGGACTATGTCGTCGTGCCCGACGAGAAAGGTGCTATCCAGCACCAGGTGAGGGAATGGGTGAGCAAGGATATCCAATTCATATTTACCACGGGGGGAACGGGTCTGGGGCCCCGCGACAATACTGTCCCTGCGATAAAGGAAATGCTCGAGCGCGATGCCGACGGCATCGCCGAGGCGATGCGGGCCTATGGACAGCAACGTACTCAAATGGCGATGATGAGCAGGGGGGTGGCGGGTTCCATCGGCCATACGCTGGTCGTCACCCTGCCGGGGAGCAGCGACGGGGCGCGGGAGTCACTCGAAGCCATCCTGCCGGCGGTATTCCATGCCAGAAAAATGATGAAGGGGGGAGGGCACTAGTATGATCGATTTCCGCAAAGCGCAGGAGCTGGTCCTGCAACGGGCGAAAAGCTTTGGCACGGAGACCGTGCCGCTGGAGCAGGCCGCCGGCCGGGTGCTCGCGGAGACGGTCCGCGCCGATCGCGGCTATCCGCCTTTTGACCGGGCTTCCATGGATGGCTTTGCGCTGCGGTACGGCGATCTTGAAAAGGGGGTGCGCCGTTTCAGCATCATCGAGACCCTGTTGGCGGGCTATGCGCCTCAGCAAACGATCGCCGAAGGGGAATGTTATAAGATCATGACCGGTGCGGCCGTGCCGGGCAGCGCCGACACGATCATTCGTCGCGAGAATACGGAAGAAAAGAACGGCGTCATAGAGTTGCCCGAACAGCCTGTGGAGTCCCTGCCTGCGGCCACCCTGCCCGCGCCTGCCGATCCACGGTTCCCGTGGCGGCCCTTTCAGAACATTGCCCGCAAGGGAGAAGACCTCCGGTCCGGAGATGTCGTCATCGACCGGGCCTGTGTCTGTACGCCGCCGGTCATGGGACTGCTTGCGACCCTGGGTCATATAACGGTGAAGGTCGAGCGCTTTCCCGCGATCGGGCTGCTGACCACCGGCGATGAGGTCGTTCCCGCGGGCGATGCCGTCAGTCCGGTGCAGATCCGCAACAGCAACCGCTGGCTGCTCGAGTCGGCGCTGAAGACCGCCGGCGCTCCCCAGGTGGCCTGGGACCACGCGCCCGACGATCCGGCGCTGATCCGGCAACGGATCGAGGCTTTTAGCGACAAAGACATATTGATCTGCTGCGGCGGTGTCTCGGCAGGGGATGCCGACTATGTGCCGGGCGTGCTCGAAGCGATGGGGGCGGAGCGGCTTTTTCATAAGGTCGCGATGCGGCCGGGGAAACCGGTATGGTGTGGGTTGTCGAAAGCGGGGAAGATCATCTTCGCTCTCCCGGGAAACCCTTTCTCCTGCCTGGTGAATATGATCCTGCTGATCGCGCCCTACCTGCGGGCCTGTTATGGTCTGCCGCCGGCCGAACCTCTTGGCCTGGCGATGGCGACGGCGAGGAAGAAGCGGTCTCCGTTGGATGAGTTCTTCCCCGTCTTTGTGAGTGGATCTCCCGCGCGGCTGACCCCTGTCACGCTGAACGGGTCAGGGGATATCCGGCTGGGCAGACAGGCCAATGCACTGGCCCTGCATCCCGCAAATGGGGACGACCTGACCGAAGGCGCGCTGGTCTCCTGTTATTCTTTTGTATAAGCGATGAGCCCGGCGGCGTCGGCGATGGCGATCTGTTTGCTATCGAGGCGGATGAGTCCTTCCTGGGCGAGCTCGTTGATGATCCGAAAGACAGTTTCATAGGTGGCGCCAACCAGGGAGGCGAGATCCTGGCGGCTGAGCGTCAGCCCGATCGTTCCGTCCGGCGTCAGGCCGAAATCCTCCCGTAGCTGCAGCAGGGCCTGAGCCACCCTTCCTTTCACCTGCATATGAGCGATATCGCGCATCTTCCGCTCCGAGGCCTGTAGCTCGTCGGCGAAGAACTGCAGCAGCCCCTGGCTGAGACCGGGGTTCACCTTGAGGCTCGCCTGGAAGAATTCCAGGTCGAAATAACAGACTTCCAGCGGTTCGAGCGCCGTCGCGGAGATCGGGTAATGGTGGTCCTTGCCCAGTCCGCGATGACCGAAGAGATTACCGGCCCGCGCAAAACGGATGATCAGCTCTTTTTCCGATCCCCACTTCTTGTGGACTTTGACAGAGCCGCTGTATACGAAGAAGATGCCGTTGACGACATCCCCTTCCCGGAAGACGGATTCGCCCTTTTTATAGACAAGATTCTTCCGGTGCACACCCGCGGCAGGGATCCATTCGGGCAGACACCGCTGGCAGAGAAAACAGCTTTTCAAATCGCAGGACGTGGTCTTTTTCTTCATAAACGCAAAATAAGGAGTTTCCCGTAGCCAATTCGATTAGGGTTATTAATATTATTAAAATATATATATAATATTTTAACTGACTTCGATCGAATTTTTGACCATAATTTGCTATTTTTATTACATGAGTAATATTTGAATCTAAATTTTCAATTCACCATACCGGTTTGTATTAGATGTAAATAATCTTAATATTTACAAGCCGCCCTCTTGTCTTCGATTGCCATCCATTTTTGCTCTGTCTCCCGGTTGCTGCCAGGGCCGTCTTTAACGGCTCAAAATATTTGTAACCAAAACGACCACTCATGAACAAAATCATCACCGGAATGACAATCGGGTTATTTTCCATTGTTTCCATGGGCGTAAAGGCCCAGCTCTCGCTGACGGGACAGCTGCGGGTCCGAACCGAGCTGCGCAATGGCTACGGCACTCTCGAGACCCATGGCAATCAACCCGCCTTTCTCACCTCACAGCGCGCACGGCTGAATTTTAATTACCGGTCCTCGCGGATCATCTTCCAGGCGTCCGTACAGGATGTGCGGGTGTGGGGCGCCGACGCCTCGACGATCAATAATGCCGACGGCACACGGCTCAGTGTACATGAGGCCTGGGGGGAACTGGTGCTGGCCAACAAACACGACAGCAGTCTTGGTCACAGCCCCGTCGAATACTTCGGTATCCGCGTTGGCCGGCAGGAGTTGGTCTATGACGATCAACGACTGCTGGGCAATCTCGACTGGCTGCAGCAGGCCCGCCGCCACGACGCCGTCGTCCTCAAGCTGCTGGACAAAGGCTGGCAGGTGGATCTCGGTGCGGCCTTCAACCAAAACACCGATGCCTTCAACTATAATGGCACCAGTTATACACCTGCCAACGTCCCGGCGTATATAAAGGATAGCAAGGGCAACCTCGCTCCGGTACCCACGGGCTATATCCCATTGGTTAGCGCGGCCGGCCTGAGTGCACGAACCGGCAGCCCTTCCCTCGTCGCTGCGCCCTCCACCAACGGCGCCAACCAGGACTACAAATCCATGCAGTTCCTGTATGCTGCCAAACAATTCAACCAGACCCGGCTGGCAGCGCTGCTCTTCGTCGACGAGTTCGGCCGCTATAAGCTGGACTCGGTGAAGAATATCGCCGGCGCCGACACCGGCTGGGTCTATGGCCGTCATTTCAACCAGGCCGGGGTCAATACCCGGGCAACAGGCGGCTTGCAGCTGAACACGACGCTTGACAGCCGCAAAGCCTGGCGACTGCAGGCCGGCGCCTGGTATCAGTTCGGCCATGACCGCGACGGACTAAAACTCGCCGCCTATACGACCACCCTGGCGCTCACCTACGCCCCACACCTCGTCGCGGGAACCATCGGCTGGGACTATCTCTCGGGCAACAATGCCTTTTCTACCTCGACAACCAATCATCGTTTCGACCCGTTATACGGCACGCCCCACAAATTCTGGGGGTATATGGATTATTTCTATGCCGGCACCGGATCCGCTACCGGCGGTTTGAACAATCCCTATGCAAAGGCCAAATACGTCTCGCGCAACAACCGCCTTTCGGTAGAGCTCTGCTATCATTATTTCGGGCTGGCGGCGAATCAAAAGGACATAAAAGGCCAGGAGGTCTCCCGTTATCTCGGCAGCGAGGTCGATGCGATCACGAGTTACGGGTTGAACAAGATCACCAACCTCGAGCTGGGCGTCTGTGCGCTCTGGGCGACGCACTCGATGGAATACGCAAAGGGCATTACCCCGAACACCGCCCGGCTCAACGCCACCTGGGCTTATCTCCAACTCAACATCAAACCTGATTTTTTGACCAAATAAAACCTGCCGATATGCAATCCATCAATAAACCACTGGACAAGATAAAGCTGTTCTCCCTGGATACGATCCAGATGCGAACCTTCCACATCACCTGGCTCATGTTCTTCGTCTGTTTCTTCGGCTGGTTTGGCCTGGCGCCGCTGATGCCGACCATCCGGGCAGATCTGGGATTGACAAAGGCTCAGGTCGGCAATACCATCATTGCCTCTGTGTCTTCGACCATCATCGCCCGGCTGCTGATCGGGAAATTATGTGACGTGCTGGGTCCCCGCAAGACAGCCGTCCGGCTTTTGCTGATCGGGTCTATCCCGGTATTGCTGGTCGGCCTTGCCCGCGACTACACCACCTTCCTGCTGTTTCGTCTGGCCATCGGCGTCATCGGCGCCAGCTTTGTCGTGACGCAGTTTCATGCTTCTACGATGTTCGCGCCAAAGATAAAGGGAACGGCCAATGCGATCACGGGGGGCTGGGGTAACCTTGGCGGCGGGGTCACGAATATGGTGATGCCGCTGATCTTCTCGGCCATCGTCGGGTTTGGTTATACCGCCCACCAGTCCTGGCGGTATGCGATGATCGTTCCTGCTGTCATGATGTGGATCGTGGCCTTTCTCTATTACCGGTATACGAAGGACACGCCTACGGGCAATTACTCGGAGATCGGCCGGACCGCCGCTACACGTCGTAAGACCGACTGGTCGGTGCTGGCCGACTGGCGGGTGCTCGCTCTTACCCTGGCTTATGCCATGTGCTTCGGGATGGAGATCACCTTCGACAATGTCGCTTCCCTGCATTTCGTCGATAATTTCCATCTCTCCCAGCATAGCGCGGGTTTCTGGGCCGGGCTCTTCGGGTTTATGAACATCTTTGCCCGCGCCCTTGGCGGGATCTTCTCCGACAAGGCCGGTAACCGCTGGGGAATGCGCGGCAAAGGCACCCTGCTTGCCATCGTTCTGCTGCTGGAAGGAATTGGCCTCGTTGCATTCGCCCATGCGCCGACCTTTTTCATTGCGATCGTCCTCATGCTGTCCTTCGCCCTCTTTCTCAAGATGGCGAACGGGGCGGTGTATGGCATCGTTCCTTTTATCAATGAAGACAATGTCGGCCTGATCAGCGGGGTAGTGGGCGCCGGCGGCAACCTCGGCGGGATGCTTTTCGGATTCCTTTTCAAATCGGATGCGATCACCTATGCCGAGGCATTCACCTATATCGGCTGCACCGTGATCACCATTGCTTGTCTCGTGATGGTCACCCGCTGGCGGGCGACGGCCGGCGCGGCTTCCCCCGCGACCGTAACCCTTTAATTATGGCAACTGCACCACATCGTCATACCGAACGATCCTTTTCCACCTGCTGCTACTGCGGGGTAGGGTGCGGTGTGACCGTCTATAAAGATCGCAAAGGCCGGCTCACGGTCGAAGGAAGTCCGGATTACCCGGTCAACAAAGGCATGCTTTGCAGCAAGGGACTGAACCTGCATTATACGGTCAACGACCGGCAGGATCGCCTGCTTTATCCGCAAATGCGCTCCCATCGGGACCTGCCCTTGCAGCGGGTCGGCTGGGATGCCGCACTGGACCGGGCGGCCGCGGTTTTCCGCAGCCTGATCGCGCGATATGGGCCGGACAGTGTGGGCTTCTATATCTCGGGTCAGTGTCTGACCGAAGAGTACTATGTCGTCAACAAGCTGATGAAGGGATTCATCGGCAGCAACAATATCGACAGCAACTCCCGGCTTTGCATGAGCACGGCCGTTGCGGCGCACAAACTGGCGTTGGGAGAGGACAGCGTACCCGTAAGCTATGCGGATATCGAGCTGGCGGATTGTTTCTTCGTCACCGGCGCCAACCCCGCCTGGTGTCATCCGATCCTGTGGCGGCGGGTGGAAGCCCATAAAGCCGCGAGTCCAACCACCCGGATCATCGTCGCCGATCCCCGGAAGACCGATTCGGCGGCCATCGCCGATCTGCATCTGCCGCTGAATCCGGGTACGGATACCACCCTGCACTATGCCCTCGGCCGGCTGCTGATCGAACAGGGGCGTTTTCATCCCGGCTTTATCCGGGACCATACCGAAGGATTCGAGAACTATCGCGAACGGGTATTCGCCCGGACGTTGGCGGAGTCGGCGGCTATCTGCGGTCTCCCCGAGGCCGATATCCGCCAGGCCGCCGAATGGATCGGCGAGGCCAACGCCCATCTCAGCCTCTGGACCATGGGACTGAACCAAAGCGCCGTCGGCGTCGACAAAGTCCTTTCGCTGATCGATCTTCACTTGCTGACGGGCCAGATCGGCCGGCCGGGCGCCGGCCCCTTTTCTCTCACCGGTCAACCCAATGCCATGGGCGGCCGCGAAACGGGCGGACTGGCCAACCTGCTCCCGGCCCATCGCGATCTCGCCAATCCGGAACACCGGCGGCAGGTGCAGGAGTATTGGGGCAGCGACCCCCTTCCGGCAAAACCCGGCCTCACCGCCACCGAACAATTCGAGGCGCTGGCCGAAGGCCGGATGAAGGCCATCTGGATCATCGGCACCAACCCGCTGGTCAGCCTGCCCGATGTGCGGCTGGCGGAAGCAGCGCTGAAGAAGGCAAAATTCGTGGTGGTGCAGGAGGTGAGCAACAAGCCCGAGACGCTGGCCTACGCCGATCTCATCCTTCCTGCCGCAGCCTGGACCGAAAAGCAGGGGACGATGACCAACTCCGAACGCCGGATCAGCCTGCTGGACAAAATTGTCGAGCCCCCCGGTGAAGCGCTCCCCGATTCGGTGATCGTCAGCCGGCTGGCACAGAAAATGGGCTTCCCCGGATTTGAATATACGGATCCGGGCGAGATCTTCCGCGAACACGCGCTACTCACCAGGGGTACTTCCATCGATATCAGCGGACTCGACTATTCGATCCTCAAAGCCAAAAGATCGGTCCAATGGCCCTATCCGGCCGGGCGGTCCGACGACGGCACGGAGCGGCTGTTCACCGATCACCGTTTTCATACCCTCTCCGGCCGGGCGGTCTTTCATGCAAACCCCGACGAGGTCCGCAGCGAGCTGCCGGATGAAACCTACCCGCTGATCCTTACTACGGGCCGGATCCGCGATCAATGGCATACCATGACCAAGACCGGCAAAGTGGCCAAACTCCGGCAACATATCCCGCAGGCCTTTCTCGAGATGCACCCGGAGAACGCTACGGCGATGGGACTCAAAGAAGGAGATATCGCCCTGGTAGAGTCCCGCCGCGGCGATGTGCGGGTCCCCGTGCGGATCACCGACCGCATAAAAAAGGGTGCGGTGTTCCTTCCGATGCATTGGGGCAAAATACTCGGCAGCGATCTGAATCGAACGAACAATCTCACCCATCGGTTACTCGACCCCGTTTCAAAGGAACCTGATTTCAAATTCTGCGCCGTCCGTGTACAGAGATATATCAAAAAGAAAGAACGGATCGTCATCGTTGGCGCCGGCGCCGGCGCCCATGGCTTCGTCCGTAGCTACCGGGAGTTGAACCAGCAGGACGAGATCGTCGTTTTCAGCAAGGAAAACCTGCCCTTTTACAACCGGGTGCAGCTGCCCGACTATATCAGCGGTACGCAAAGCTGGGAGCAGCTGGTGAAGATGACCGACGCGGAAGAGGAAGACATCGACATCCGGTTGAACCGCGGCGTCAGTATCGAACAGATCGATCGCAAAGCAAAGACCGTCACCGATTCTACGGGCGCCGTCACGCGGTACGACCGGCTGATCCTGGCCACGGGCAGCCGTGCGGCGATGCCAAAGCAGGTCCCGTTGCTGGATGGGATCCATACCCTCCGCAGCAGACCCGATGCCGACCGGTTCCGGCGGCAAATGACGCCCGGTAGCCGGGTCGTCGTCGTAGGCGGCGGACTACTCGGGCTCGAACTCGCGGCTTCCCTCCGGGAAATGGGTATTGCCGTCTCCATCGTCCACCGCAGCAGCCGCTTTCTCGACCGGCAGCTCGATACCCTGGCCAGTCAGCTGTTGCAGGACGAGATGGTCGACCAGGGTTGCGCCATCTACTATTCCGATGAGGTGCAACTCTTCTATGGTCAGACCCGGCTCACGGGGATCCGCCTGCGAAGCGGCCGGGTGCTGGACTGTGATGCGCTGGTCTTTGCGATCGGCACGGTGCCCAACATCGAGATCGCAAAGGCCGCCGGTCTCGACCATCGCCGCGGCGTTATCGTCGACGGTTATCTGCGCACCAGCGACGAGCATATCCACGCCATCGGCGAGATCGCCGAATTCGAGGGCAATCTGTACGGGTTCACCGCGGCGGCGGAACAACAGGCTGCCGCCCTGGCGCGCTTTCTGAATGGCGATATCGCCCAACCCTACGCGGGAACGGTACCGATGAATATTATCAAGATCCACGGCTTCGATCTCTGCAGCATCGGCGTGCCCGAATGTCCCAACAGCAAGGATTATGAAGAGATCGTCTTTATCGACAAAGCGCGGCGATATTACAAGAAATGCATCATTCACCAGGACCGGCTGGTCGGCGCGATCCTCGTCGGCGACAAAGAGGAATTCCGGGAATTCCGCGAATGGATTACCGGGAAGATCGAGCTGAGCGATCGTCGTCTCCAGCTCCTGCGGAGCGGCGGCAAGGCGATCCCCGTGAAAGGCCGGCTCGTGTGCAGTTGTAATAATGTAGGGGCCGGCAATCTCGAAGAACAAATAAGAGGAGGCAGCACGGAATTGGGCGCCCTATGCGCTGTTACGGGAGCCGGCACGGGGTGCGGCAGCTGCCGCCCTGAAGTAAAAAGAATATTGGAGGCGGCGGTGGCCGCGAAAGATAAGTCTTATGTTTCGTAAGAACTATACCGTCAAGATCAACCTGCCCGGCGGCATCGTTGCCCCGGGGGACCTGTATGCGATCGTCGAAGCGGCGGAAAAGGCGAGGGCTGAGGAGATGCAGTTTGGTACGCGGCAACAATTGTTTGTCAAGGTGGCCGATAAATATGGACCGGAATTTTTGCAAAAGCTCGACCTTGCCGGCATCTTCTATGAGACGGGAAAGGAAGCCTTTCCCAATATCGTCAGCAGCTATGTCACCGACGGAGTCTTCGGGCGAAGCAGTTGGGTGAGCGAAGGGCTCTATAAGGATATTCTGGGGGGATTCGACTTTCGGCCGGGGGTAAAGATCAACCTTGTGGAAAGCAGTCAAAGCTTCGTACCCCTGTTCACCGGGCACCTCAATTTCATCAGCAGTCCCGTCAACAACCACTGGCACTTTGTGATCCGCCGTCCGGGCACCAACCGCCTCCATCCCTGGCGAACGGGCATTTATTCTCCCGATATCCCCCGCATCTGCCAGCTTCTCGAACCGCTGCTCAGCGCGGCAGGGGAGGACGAAGACTGGCAACAGCGACTGTACGATGCCGTTGTGACCCACGGCGGTTTCACCGGTCAGCCCCTGCTGCCGGCGCTTTCCTTACCGGAATTCCGGCTCCCCTATTACGAAGGGTTCAACCGCAACGGCGACAAGAACTGGCTGGGGATCTACCGCCGGGAGGAGGTCTTCCCCCTGGCCTTCCTGAAGGATGTCTGTCTCATCGCCCTGCAGACAAGGGTTGGCCAGCTGTATACCACGCCCTGGAAGTCCCTGCTCATAAAGGGCATCGAAGAACCGGATATCCCGATCTGGGAGTACGCACTGGGCAAGTACCGGATGAACGTCCGGCATGCCTCCAATGAGCTAAACTGGCAGATCGAGGACCTCTGTCCCGACGGGTTGCGGCTGAAACGCTACCTGGTGCGTTTGCTGGACCAGGATGATATCCGTACGGAGGGACTGAGCTTTGCGATCAAGACAAAACCGGGCTCCGGTCTGCCGGGTTCGGTGATCATCCGCAAGCAGGAAGGCATCCGCCGGGATCAGCTGAAACTGCTCGACCGGTATTCCATTTCCCATACTGCCGACTTCAATCCTTTTTCCCGCGAGCTCGTCCCGTATCGCAAGGACGTCGAAAAAGAGAACCTGTTTCCCTACCTGGTATCGCTTTGCAAGGAGTTTTACCGGCAGCAGAGCGAGCGGCATTCGCTCCTGGCCTCCCAGCCGGCGCCGGTACCCCCCGGGCGGTCGGGAGTGGCGGCGGGAGGCTGGCAATGTGGCCATTGCCTGACGCTGTATCACGAACAATATGGCGATGAACAGCAGGGCATTCCTGCCGGAACGTCCTTTATGGACCTACGGCCGGATTATGTCTGTAGCGTCTGTGGCGGGGCAACTGCGGATTTTGTACCTTTATAGTTCCATGTCGAATATACAGGACCAATATGGCAGAACGTTCCGGACCCTTCGGATAAGCCTGTTGCAACATTGTAACCTGGGTTGTGTCTATTGCGTCGCAGGGGAGGCGGAGCTCAAGGAAGCCAACGCGGCCGGGGATAGCCTCCCTGTGGAGCAGCTGCTGGCGATGGTCCGCCGCCTGAAGGAGCAGTTGCCGCTGGACACCGTCCGGCTGACGGGAGGCGAACCGTTGCTCTACCCGGGGCTGGCATCGCTGATCCGCGGCATCCGTGCGGCGGGGATCGACGCCGTCCGCCTCACGACCAACGGCTTTCTGCTGGAACGGATGGCGCCCGCGCTGAAAGAGGCGGGGCTGGAGGCCCTGAACGTATCGCTGGACGCCGTCGAGGAAGAGGTATTTGCCCGAATGAGCCGGCGGCACTCCGTGCAGCGGATCGTCCGGGGGATCGATGCGGCTGTTGCCGCGGGGCTAAGGGTAAAGATCAACACGGTGATGATGAAAGGAATGAATGATTCTCAGCTTTTGCCGCTGCTCGAGTTCGCCTTTGCCCGCGGGTTGACGATCCGGTTCCTGGAAGTGATGGCGATGGGGCATCTGCATGACCAGGCCGGCCGGTATCTCGTGACACAGGAGGAACTGCTGAAACGCATCGGCGAGCACCACCGGATAACGCCGGAGCCGCGGGCCGCATCCGCCACGGCGCGATACTGGACCATCGAAACGGGCCATCGGTTCGGCATCATCGCTAATGAAAGCGAACCTTTCTGCCGCGACTGCGACCGGCTACGCCTTGATAGCAGCGGACATATCTACGGATGCCTGAGCAGCAATCAGCCGATCGAGCTGGGAATGGCGGAGACGGCGGCAGAATGGGATGAAAAATTGAAAGAGGCGCTGGCGCAGAAACAGGAGCTGAAATTTGTGGGGAGTGATCTGAGCATGTTACATATTGGGGGATAGACAATGAAAATTCACGTATATGCCGCGTTGAAAGATTACTTTCAGCCGGAATTCGAAGTCAGGGGGGAGCTCGTGCGCAACACCGATGAGCTAAAGACACTGTTGCTGACCCTCAACGATAAGGCGGCCGAGATCCTCTCTGCCTGCCGGTTTGCCGTAGAAGAAGGTTTCATCGACAATGCGTTTAAATTGAATGAATATGACACCGTCGTCATCATCCCTCCCAGCAGTGGCGGATAGTTCCGTGGCGCCGCCCGCCCTCAGCGACGAGCCCATCGACATGGTGGGTTTGCTGAGCCTTGCACATCATCCCGGTGCGGGCGCGGTGGTCCTGTTCAGCGGCGAGGTTCGCGACAGCAACCGCGGCCAGGCCGTGGCTTTCCTGGAATATGAGGCTCATACCGCGATGGCTGCTTCCATGATCGCGGAGATCCTGGCTACGGCAAGGGAGCGCTGGTCGCTGCATACGGCCATTGCCCAGCACCGGGTGGGCCGGGTCGATACCGGCGATACCGCGGTGGTGGTGATCACGGCATCGGCGCATCGCAGCGAAGCCTATGCCGCCAACAAGTATATTATCGACCGGATCAAGCATGAGGCGCCGATCTGGAAATGCGAACACTACGCCGACGGTACAAAAGAATGGGGCAATAATTGCAATTGCCACACCGTAACGGGGGATATCCACAAGCACATCTATGAGTAAGCTGATGGGTGTAGTCCTCTGCGGCGGCGAAAGCCGCCGCATGGGCCGCGATAAAGGGCTTTTGCAAACAGATGGCCAGCCCTGGGTGCTGCGCATGGGTGAAAAGCTGGCGACAAACCAACTCCCCGTCGTTTATTCCATCAATAAAAAACAGGTCGCCGCGTACGCTACCTGGCTGCCGCCGGGTCAATACGTCGTGGACTCCGACATAGGAGCAGGGCCGCTGAAAGGACTCTTAAGCGTTCACAGATCCTATCCCGACAGCGATCTGCTGCCCGTGGCCTGCGATATGCAGGATCTCGACGCGGATACCATCGCCGGGTTGATGTCGGTCTGGCGCAACGGCGGCGCCGACTTCTATGCGTACGAGGTAGAAGGCTTTCTCCAGCCTTTTTGCGCCATTTACGGCGCGGAAGCCCTTACCCGCGGCGAAGCCGCGTCGAGCCTGCGAGCACTGTTGCACATCGGCACACTCCACCGCTTGCAGGGCCCGACCGCAGCATTCCGCAATTACAATACCTTACTGTAAAACCAACACCCGCACGGGTGTCGGGTACACGATGGTCCCATCGTCCAGCGTGATCATGAAATAGAACCGGTTGCTCAACTCCACATTGGCCGTGGCCTTCGGATTAGCGGTGCTCACCGGGTAGTGTTTGAAATACTCGGCGATCGAAGTGGTGAAGGTCACCGCATTATTGGTTGCGGCGATCGGCGCGGAATTGTAGAACTTCGTCGTAGCCGTCTGGATCGCCGCATAGCTGGACGACGCGGCAACCTCCGTGATCTCTTTCAGGCTCCTGCCGCTGCTGCCGGTCAGGCCGAGCGTGATCGTAATGCTGCTGTCGCCGCTAAGTGAGGTCGTAACGGTCGGGTCGGGACGATAGTCGGCGGCGTTCGTAACGATAACCGGAGTCTTGCCGGGGTTGTAGTCCGAATAGTTGGGGCCGAGGCCATGTTGCTTGCTGCAGGCGCCCAGCGCGACGGCCGCGAGAATAAAAATGGTCGATTTATGAAGGTTCATATCATTTCTCGTTTAAAATAATTAAAACTTATTTTGCCCACCAGAGCTTTACGTTCACCAGGGGCCTCGGATTGGGCGCATTGGGATTCGTATTCAGCTCCCCGATGGTATAGGGTAAGCGGGTGGGGATGACCGTTGGGTCGTCGCCCTGTGGGTTCAGCGGCAGGGCCAGCACCGGGTAACCGGTACGCCGGTAGTCGTCGAAGACCTCGATCCCGTTGCCGCACCAGGCGATATACTTTTGGGTAATGATCTGCTGTCTCATCTGTTCGGTCGTTCCGCTTAGTGTGACCACTCCGGGGTTGGCCGCGAAATACGCATCGATGTCCGCCTGGGCCAGGCCGATCTTCTGCATGCTGGCCTTGATCCCGTTCTGGTAATAGGTGTTGGCGTCGCCGGGCGTACCCATGATGGTAGTTAGTTTTGGTTAAAAATGCAGCAACCAATATAGCGAGGAACCACAGACACGTTTATTTGATAATCTTTGGCTTCGAGGGCTATTTGGTAAACGTTTAAGGGCTTTTTACCTGTTTTCAAGAGGATAATATCAGGGGGCGAAGCGGGATTGAAATCAAATTAAAAACATATTAATGTGTCTGCTAAATAAAATGTTAGTGATTTAGCAAACGAAAATGCCCCCTGCTTGCAGGGGGCATTAAAAATCTATATATGTTTTCCCTTATTTAAGCTTCTTCTGGAGATTCTTGTCGATGGCGTCAAGGAACTCTTCGGTGTAGAGGAAGTGTTTGCCATGTTCGACCTTGTTGCCGTGGACGCAGATGGCAAGGTCCTTGGTCATCGCTCCGCCTTCCACGGTCTCGATACAGACCGTTTCGAGGGCGTTGGCGAAATCGATGAGCTCCTTGTTGTTGTCCAGCTTACCCCGGAAGGCCAGGCCGCGGGTCCACGCGAAGATGGACGCGATCGGGTTGGTCGAGGTCGGTTTGCCGGCCTGGTGGTCGCGATAGTGGCGGGTGACCGTACCGTGTGCGGCTTCCGCTTCCATGATCTTCCCATCGGGCGTGACCAGCACGGAGGTCATGAGACCCAGCGAACCGAAACCCTGGGCGACGGAGTCACTCTGTACGTCGCCGTCATAGTTCTTACAGGCCCAGACAAAGTTGCCGTTCCATTTCAGCGCGCTGGCCACCATATCGTCGATGAGCCGGTGCTCGTAGACGATACCCGCTTCCTTGAAGGCGGCCGCGAATTCCTTTTGATAGATGTCTTCAAAGATGTCCTTGAAGCGGCCGTCGTATTTTTTCAGGATCGTATTTTTCGTCGAGAGGTAGAGCGGCCATTTCTTGCTAAGCGCCATATTGAAACAGCTGCGGGCAAAACCCTTGATGGACTCTTCGGTATTGTACATCGCCAGGGCTACGCCGTCGCCCTTGAAGTTGAAAACTTCAAAGGTCTGAGGAGCGCTGCCGTCTTCGGGGGTGAAGGTCATGGTCAGTTTCCCTTTCCCTTTGATAACCGTGTCCGTGGCCCTATATTGGTCGCCAAAGGCGTGGCGGCCGACGATGATCGGAGCCGTCCAGTTGGTCACGAGTCGCGGTACGTTCTGCATCACGATGGGCTCGCGGAACACCGTCCCGTCGAGAATATTGCGGATCGTCCCGTTGGGGCTCTTCCACATTTGTTTCAGGCTGAATTCCTTTACACGGGCCTCATCGGGGGTGATGGTCGCGCACTTGATGCCCACGCCATATTGTTTGATCGCATTGGCGGCGTCGATGGTTACCTGGTCGTCCGTCTTGTCGCGATATTCGACTCCCAGATCATAATATTTGATATCGATGTCCAGATAGGGCAGGATCAGCTTGTCCTTGATGAACTTCCAGATGATCCGGGTCATTTCGTCCCCGTCCAGCTCGACGACGGGATTGGCAACTTTGATTTTTTTGGGCATATTTCCACTATTTTTATTGCTAAAAGGAGAGCAAACCTACTGCAAAATGACGAGATTATGCTAGAATTGTTGCGGCAATATGTGTCGGGATATGTGGCATTGTCTGATGAGGAGTTCCATCTCCTGGCCGACAAGATCGTGGTGCGGAACTTCGACCGGCGCGAGCAACTGCTCGGGATAGGGGAGGTCGAGCGGTATATGAACTTCGTCGTGCAGGGCCTCGTCCGCATGTATTTTTACAAAGGCAAAACCGAACTGATCACCAATATCGCCAAAGAAGGCGAGTTGGTCAGCAGCAGCGCTTCCTTCCTGTCGGCTACGCCTTCCCATTACTATATCGAGACCCTGGAACCGACTATCCTTTTATCGGTGACCCGGGACGACCTGGATGCCGTGTATCAGCAGAGCGTCCGGATCGAACGGCTGGGCCGATTGCTCACAACCCAGTTCGTGATGCAAAAGGAGGAGTGGGAGCATGAATGTATGCGGCTCGATACGCGCGAACGGTTCACCCGGTTCATGGAGCGGAACCCCGACATGGTCATGCGGGTGCCGCAGAAATACCTGGCTTCCTATCTGAATATGAAACCCGAGACCTTCAGCCGGATGAAGAACCTTGTCAAGAAACGGCCGGCCACCGGCAAATCCTTTGTGAAATGAGTAATTCCATCACCGCTTATACCGCGGCTCTTGACCATCTCTACCGCTACTTCGCGCGCTTTGCGCCGTTGACGAAGCAGGAGTTCGATCAATTTCTGCCCTATATAGAGGTCCGGGAGTTCGACAAGAAATGCGCCGTCATTCACGCCGGGGAGGTCGAGCGCTATCTGAACATCGTCGCCTGGGGCCTCGTGCGGAAATACTTGCCGGTCCGGGGCCGGGAACTGACCATCCAGTTGGCCACCGAGGGCCATATCATTCATTCGGACCTATCCTTTCACTATCGCACTCCCTCGAATTGCGTCATCGAGACCATCGAGCCGACGGTCTTTTTCTCCATTACCTATGAGAACCTGCAGGAGGCCTACGATCTTTTCCCCAAGGCCGAGCGGCTGGGCCGGTTGCTGCTTTCCGATCTCTTTGTCAAAAAGGATACCCGCTACTTCGATCAGCTGCGGAAGGACACCCGGGAGCGGTTCCTCGATTATGTCCGTACGCATCCGCAGATGCTGCAGCGGGTGCCACAGAAATATATCGCTTCCTATCTCAATATCAAGCCCGAGACCTTTAGTAGACTAAAACATTTGTTGCGGCCCGGCAAACGCTTATAAGTTCACTACCAACACGGGGATCTTCAATTCATGGCGCACCGCATTGACCGTCTCTCCAAAAATAATGTCTTTCACCCCCCGGTGTCCGTGCGATCCGATCACCAGCATATCCGCCTCCTGTTCGCGGGCGATGCGGGCGATCTCCCGGCTGCGGTGCCGGAAGCCCAGGACCGTATGGGCCTGCAATCCTCTGGCCTCCAGGATCGTCTTGTAATGGTCGAGCCGCTCCTGGTCCTTCCGGGTCTCATAGTCGTCGCTCTCCTTTCCGAGCAGTTGCGCCGAAACGCTTTCGACCACATGGATCAGGAGATAGCGGGCCGCCGCCCCGCCCTGGCCGGCCGCATAAGCCAGCAGCCGTTCATCGTGTTCGCTGAAATCCAGCGCCACGGCGATATGCCGGAACGCCGGAGGCGTCCAGTCCTGCAGCGCGTCCGGCTGCGGGTGCAGCTGGGGCGCCTTACGACGTACCTGCCGCTCGATCCAGGGATGCAGGGTGATGTAAACAAGCAGGGCGCAGCCGCCCAATCCCCCGAGGAGGATCAGCGACTTGACAAAAAGATTTCCTGACGATGCGATCAGGGGCGCCGCCTCTTCCACGACCAGCTTAACATTCAGGTAGATCAGCAGACTGGCCGCTCCCCATGCAAGAATCTTGATCACGGGCTTGATCGTGAACTCGCCCATGGTGGCCCGGTCGCTGACGAACTGGATCAGGGGAATGACTGCGAATCCCAATTGCACGCTCAGGAATACCTGGCTTAACACCAGCAGGTTGTCGACCTCCTTTTCACCGAACAACAGGATCACGACCACCGCGGGGATGATCGCCAGCAGCCGGGTCAGCAGCCTTCGTACCCAGGGGTTGATCCGCAGCTGAAGATAGCCCTCCATCACGATCTGTCCCGCAAGCGTTCCGGTGAGCGTCGAGCTTTGACCCGAGGCGATCAGTGCGATGGCGAAGAGCTTTGGCGCCAGCTGCGTGCCCAGCATGGGCAGAAGCCGGTGGGCGTCCTTGATCGAGGCGACATCGGTCAGGCCTGTACGGAAAAAGACCGTCGCGGCAAGGATGAGGATGGCCGCATTCACCAGGAAGGCCAGGTTCAGTGCAACGGCACTGTCCAGGAAATTGATCTTTAATGCCTTTCGGACATGTGCCGCACCGGGCAGGATCTTTCTCGTCTGTACCAGCGCCGAATGGAGATAAAGATTATGCGGCATTACCGTCGCCCCGATGATCCCGATCGCGATATATAAGGCTTCCTTGCCCTGCAATCGGGGAACGAAGCCGGCGACGATATCGGCGGCTGCGGGGCGGGCCAGCAGGATCTCCACAAGAAAGGAGCCGCCGACGACCGCGATCAGCCCGATCACAAAGGCTTCCATGCGCCGCATCCCCATGCGTTGCAGGAACAACAGCAAAAAGGTATCGAGGACGGTGATACATACGCCATATACCAGGGGAAGACCGGTCAGCAGTTCCAACCCGATGGCCATCCCCAGCACTTCGGCCAGGTCACAGGCCGCGATGGCGATCTCCGCGAGGATATACAAAGGGATGTTGATATAGGCGGGATAGATCTCCCGGTTGGCCTGGGCCAGGTCGCGGCCGCGAACGATGCCCAGCCGTGCGGCGAGATTTTGCAACAGGATCGCCATCAGGTTGCTCATCAGCAGCACCCAAAGCAGCGAGTAGCCATAACGGCTGCCGCCCGCCAGGTCGGTGGCCCAGTTACCCGGGTCCATATAGCCGACGCTGACGAGGTAGGCCGGTCCAAAAAAAACAAACAGCTGCCGCCACCAGGGACCCTTCCGGGTGGTGGTGTCGATACTGCCATGTACTTCACTCAGACTAACGTCTTTCTGCAGGTGGTTCATCATCGGTTACCCATACGTTTTTTGCTACCCTGGCGCTAATTGTGACCGGTGGATGGTTCCGCACCTTCACCTCCAGGGAGTCGTCAAATGGAAATTTTTTCCTGATCTCGAGCCGGGTGCCCAGCCGGATATGGTTATGTTGCAATACCTCCAGCATTTCGGTGGTCTGGCTGGCGATGCCTGACACTTGTACGACCTTGTTCACCGGCCAGTCGGCCAGCGCCACCTGGCGCCGGACCAGCAGCCGGCCCTGGCTGTCGGGGATCGGGTCCCCATGGGGATCCGTTGCCGGATGACCCAGGAAGGCATCCAGCCGGTCGATCAACGCCCTGCTGCTGATATGCTCCAGCTCCTCGGCGATCTCATGCACCTCTTCCCAGCCGAACTGCAATTTCTTCACGAGAAAATATTCCCAGAGCCGGTGCTTGCGGATCACCTGGACGGCGGCCTTACGCCCCTCGTTGTTCAGCTTGAAACCCTTGTACCGCTCGTAGATCAACAGCTTCTGCTCCTTCAGCTTCTTTAGCATGTCGGTGACGGAGGCGGGCCGGGTACTCAGGGCCGCGGCCAGCGCATTGGTCGTGACGAGCCCCTGCTCCTGCTGCAGGTGAAAAATGGCTTTGAGATAATTCTCTTTGCTGGCGGAATACTTCATACGTGGCTATTCGGTATGCCTAAAATTAAATTTAGACAAATCTAAAATTAAAAAACCGCATTGCAAGGGATAA
>Ga0105239_10002139_pt1 | contig 25420 bp, 23 predicted proteins | sample KBSC44metaG_FD_92761 | JGI IMG/M metagenome (GOLD analysis project Ga0105239, IMG submission 92761) | Corn rhizosphere microbial communities from Kellogg Biological Station, Michigan, USA - KBS C4-4 metaG | ecosystem: Host-associated > Plants > Roots > Rhizosphere > Soil | place: Michigan, USA...
CGGCCGCGGCCGGCTTCATCGGCATGAACGTCTCGGTGCGCGCGAACGCTCGCGTGGCCGAGTCCGCCCGCGGCGGCGTGGCTCCCGCCCTCTCGGCCGCCTTCCGCGGCGGCGCCGTCACCGGCCTGCTCGTCGTCGGCCTCGCCCTCGTCGGCGTGGCTGCCTACTACGGCATCCTCACCGCGATCTTCGACAAGACCCAGAAGGAGGCCGTCGACGCGCTCGTCGGCCTCGGGTTCGGCGGCTCGTTGATCTCCGTCTTCGCCCGGCTCGGCGGCGGCATCTTCACCAAGGCGGCCGACGTAGGGGCGGACCTCGTGGGCAAGATCGAGGCCGGCATCCCCGAGGACGATCCGCGCAACGCGGCGGTGATCGCCGACAACGTGGGCGACAACGTGGGGGACTGCGCCGGCATGGCGGCCGACCTGTTCGAGACCTACGCCGTCACCGCGGTCGCGGTCATGCTGCTCGGGGTCCTCACCTTCGGGTCGAACATCTACCCCGACCAGACCACGGCGGTCGTGCTCTACCCGCTCGTGCTCGGTGGCGTCTCCATCGTCGCGTCGATCATCGGGACCTTCGCCGTGCGCGGGCGCAACGTCGAGCGCGCCCTCTACCAGGGCCTCGCAGTGTCCGGGATCATCTCGGCCGCCGCGTTCTATCCGGTCACCAAGTGGCTGATGGATGACCTCTCGCCGACGCGCGCGGCGCTCCCCGGCGACATCCCGAGCGTCACCGACCTGTGGCTGTGCACGCTGGTCGGCATCGCGGTCACCGCGCTGCTGTTCGTCATCACCGACTACTTCACCTCGACGCGCTTCCGGCCGGTCAAGACGATCGCCCGGGCCTCCGAGACCGGCCACGCCACCAACATCATCCAGGGCCTCGCGCAGGGCCTGCAGTCCACGGCCCTGCCGGCGCTGACCATCGTCGGCGGCATCCTCGCCGCCAACGGGCTGGCGGGCATCTACGGCATCGGCGTGGCCGTCATGGCCCAGCTGTCGCTGACCGGCCTCATCGTGGCGCTCGACGCCTTCGGCCCGATCACCGACAACGCCGGCGGCATCGCCGAGATGGCGGAGCTGCCCGAGGAAGTCCGCAACGTCACCGACCCGCTCGATGCGGTCGGCAACACGACCAAGGCGGTCACGAAGGGCTACGCGATCGGCTCGGCCGCGCTGGCCGCGCTCGTGCTCTTCGCGGCCTTCCGCCAGGAGCTCCGCGACGCCGTCGGTCACGTCGTGTCGTTCGAGATCAACGACCCGGCGGTCCTCGTCGGCCTGCTCATGGGCGGGCTCATGGTCTACCTGTTCACCTCGCTCGCCATCGAGGCGGTGGGACGCGCCGGCGGCGAGGTGGTGGAAGAGGTACGCCGTCAGTTCCGCGAACACCCCGGGATCATGGAGGGCACCGAACGGCCCGAGTACGGCCGCGCGGTGAGCATCGTCACCGCGGCGGCGCAGCGGGAGATGATCATCCCCGCGCTGATCCCGATCGGCGTGCCCCTCATCGTCGGCATCCTGTCCTACAAGGCGCTGGGCGGCCTGCTCATCGGCGTGATCATCGTGGGCCTGTTCGTGGCCGTCTCGATGACCTCGGGCGGTGGCGCGTGGGACAACGCGAAGAAGCTGATCGAGGACGGTGCGTACGGCGGCAAGGGCTCGGAGGCCCACGCCGCGGCGGTCACCGGCGACACGGTCGGTGATCCCTACAAGGACACGGCCGGGCCGGCGATCAACCCGATGATCAAGGTCGCGAACATCGTCGCGATCCTGATCATCCCGTTGATCACGTAGCCCGGCTCCAACAACGCTGCCGCCCGGCCTAGACTCGGCAGCACATGGCCGAACGCCGGCTCCAAGGCCTCCAGCGCGTCCTGGGCGTCAACGCCCTGTTCTCGACCGCGTACGGGAACGTCGGGTCGTCGATCTACTACGCGCTGGGCCTGGTCGCGAGCTTCGCCCTCGGCCTGACGCCGCTGGTCTTCATCATCACCGGTGTCATCTTCTTCTTCACCGCCGCCACCTACGCCGAGGCGACGGCGATGTACCCCGAGGCGGGCGGCAGCTCGAGCTTCGCCCGGCGCGCGTTCAACGAGTTCGCCTCGTTCTTCGCCGCCTGGGGACAGATGCTCAACTACACGATCACGATCGCCATCTCGGCGTTCTTCGTGCCGCATTACCTGGGCGGCCTGTTCTGGCCCGCTCTGCAGCACTCGCCCGGCGACATCTTCTTCGGCATCTTCGTGATCGGCGTCCTCAGCGCGATCAACATCGTCGGGGTCAAGGAGTCGGCGGGCGTCAACGTCGCGCTGGCGGTCACCGACTTCCTCACCCAGCTGCTGCTCGTGCTGGCGGGCCTGTTCCTCGTCTTCTCGCCCCAGACCCTGATCGACAACGTCCATCTGGGCACCGCGCCCACGTGGACCGACTTCCTCGTGGCGATCCCCATCGGCATGATCGCCTACACCGGGATCGAGACGATCTCGAACATGGCCGAGGAGGCACGCGAGGAGCGCAAGACCGTGCCCGCGGCGATCAAGCGGGTGGTGATCGCGGTCTTCGCGATCTACGCGCTGCTGCCCGCCGTGGCGCTCTCGGCGCTGCCGGTCCACTGCGTGGACGGCAAGTGCCAGACCCTGCTCGGCCTGCCCGAGAGCAAGGGCGGCTTCGCCGGCGACCCGGTGCTGGGGGTGGTCCAGCACCTGGGCCTCGGCCCCCTGCAGGGGGCGGCCGAGGTCTACGTAGGGTTGCTGGCGGCGACGATCCTGTTCATCGCCACCAACGCCGGGATCATCGGCGTGTCGCGGCTGGTCTACTCGATGGGCATCCACCGCCAGGTGCCCGACCGGCTGCGCCAGCTGCACCCGAAGTTCCGCACCCCGTGGATCGGGATCCTCGTGTTCGGCGGGATCGCCTGCCTGACGCTCATCCCCGGCCAGGCCGTGTTCCTGGGCAACATGTACGCGTTCGGGGCGATGCTGTCGTTCACCATCGCCCACATCTCGGTGATCCGATTGCGCCAGAAGTACCCGGACGCCGAGCGGCCCTACCGCGGGCCGGGCAACCTGCGCATCGGCGGGCGGGACATCCCGCTGTTCGCGGTCCTGGGCGGCCTGGGGACGTTCATCGCCTTCGTGACGGTGACGCTCCTGCACATCGACGTCGCCATCGCCGGCGTGGGCTGGCTGGCCCTGGGCGTCGTCATCTACGCGATCTACCGTCACCGCCAGGGGCTCGATCTCACTTCGACCATGAAGGTCGCGATCCCGAAGCCGGTGGTCGACCACGAGTCCGAGTACGAGTCGATCCTCGTTGCCCTGGACGAGCGCAGCTACCGGCCCGACGCCATCGCCACCGCGGTCAAGCTCGCGGCCCGGCGGCGCCGCGGCGTGCACCTGCTCGTGACCATCAACGTCCCCAACTCGAGCCCGCTCAACGCCGAGCTGCCCGCGGAGGAGCGGGCCGCGCAGGAGATGATCGAGCAGGCCAAGGTGCAGGGCGGCCGGCGGGTGTCGGGGCACTGGGTCAAGGTCCGGGCCGGCGGCGCCGGGCGGCGCATCGTGGACGAGGCCAGAAAGACGCGCGCGCGGGCCATCGTCATGCCTCTGCCAGAGCGACGCGCGCAGGCGGGCGGGTCGCTGTTCGGCAAGACGCTGGAGACGGTGCTCGCCGAGCGGCCGTGTCGCGTGATCATCGAATCCGCGCCCGTAAGCTCTGCGCAGTGGACGAACGCAGCCCAAGCGCCCGCGCCCATCGCACCGGGACGCTGATTCTCTCCAGCGCGATGATCCTGATCGGGATCGCGCTGGTGGTGACGGCGATCGTGGTGGGGGCGAGCATCGCCTCGGGGCGGATCATCCTGGGCGTGCTGTTCGTCGCGGCGGGGGGAGCGCGGCTCTACCTCCTGGCCAGGTCCTAGATGGAAAAGGACGGGTTCGACCAGCGCGGGTACTTCGCCCGGATGCGCCAGCAGCGCCCGGGCGTGCCGTCCTTCCGCCGCACGCTGGGCTCGCCGGCGCTGTTCACGATCGTCTACGCGTCGGTGGCCAGCGCGATCTACTTCGCGCTCGGGATCATCGCCGACCACGCGCTGGGGCTCACGCCGCTCGTGTTCCTGCTCGGCGGCGTGTTCTTCGCCCTGACCGCGATGACCTACGTGGAGGGCGCCTCGCTGCACCAGGATCGCGGCGGCGCCACCGTGTTCGCGCGCTACGCGTTCAACGAGCTGTGGAGCTTCGTCGCCGGCTGGGCGATCCTGCTCGACTACGTGCTGCTGCTCGCCGTGTGCGGGTTCACCGCAGCGCACTACCTCGGCGGCGCGTTCTGGAGCCCGCTCGCGCACGGCTGGCCCGAGTTCGCGGTCGCGGTGGCGGTCATCGTGTTCGCGGCCGTGACCAACCTGCGCGGCCTCGGCGCGAGCCGCTACACGCGCGTGGCCATCGTCACCGTGGTCGACCTCGTGCTGCAGGCCGGGCTGATCGTGCTGGGCCTGGTGCTCGTGTTCAAACCCGACGTCTGGATCGACCCGATCGACCTGGGCACCACGCCGACCTGGGCCGGCTTCCTGTTCGCCTTGACGCTGACGACGGTCGCGCTGACCGGCCTGGAGTCGGCCTCGGGCCTGGCCGGCGAGGTGGCGGTGGGCCGGCGCGGCCTGCGCCGGCTGGTGCTGTCGAGCTCGCTGGTGAGCATCGTGCTCTACGTCGGCATTGCGCTCGTGGCCATCACCGCGATGCCCGTGGTCGGGGGCGAGAGCTCGCTGGCCCGCAACTTCCTCGAGGACCCGCTCATCGGCGTGGCCGCCAACCTCGACCCCAACACGACGCTGTCGGACGTGCTCGTCTACCTGGTCGGGCTGGGCGCCGTGGTCACGTTGGTCGGCGCCGCGCAGGGGGCGATGCTCGGGCTCTCCCGGCTCGGCTACCTGCTGGCCACCAACCGCCAGGTGCCGAGCGCGCTCGGCCGCTTGCACCCGACGCGATCGACCCCGTACGTGCTCATCGGCCTCGGCGCGCTGCTGGCCATCGTGCTGGTGATCCCGCTCGACCTCGAGTTCCTCGTCGCCGCCTACGCGTTCGGGTCGCTGCTGGCGTTCACGATCGCCCACCTGTCGGTGATCGTGCTGCGCTTCCGCGAGCCCGCGCGCGACCGGCCCTACCGCGTGCCGCTGTCGGTGACGGTGAAGGGCGGCTCGTTGCCGATCCCCGCGGTGATCGGCGCGCTGATGGCGATCGCCGGTTTCATCACCGTGCTCGCCTTCCACTTGGAGGCGTCGCTGGTCGGCCTCGTCTGGATGGTCGGCGGGGTCGCGCTGTACCTCGTCTACCGCCTGACCGAGGGCAAGCCGGTCTACAGGCGGGTGACGATCCCCGAGCAGGCCCTGCGCTCCGAGCCGCCGGAGCTCGAGTTCGGCTCCATCCTCGTGCCGATCTTCGGACGTCCGCTCGACGACGACATCGTCCAGACCGCGGGGCGGTTGGCTGCCGAGGACATCGAGGACGAGGCCGAGGGCGGCGCGGTCATCGAGGCGCTGTGGGTGTTCGAGGTGCCGATGTCGCTGCCCATCGACGCCGCCCTGCCCGAGGAGCGCCTGAAGACGGCGCGGGCGGCGCTGGCGCGGGCCAAGGCGGTAGGGGAGGAGTACGAGGGCGTCGAGGTGGCCACAGCCACCGTGCGCGCGCGGCGTGCGGGGGAGGCGATCGTGGACGAGGCGCGCCGGCGCGGGGTGGAGGCGATCGTGCTCGCGGCCGAGGAACCCTCGCGGGTGCGGGGCGGCGCACTGCTCGGCGGCACCGGCGCGCCGAACGAGAACTTCGTCGGAGAGCTGACCAAGTACGTCGTGACCAAGGCCCCGTGCCGGGTCATCCTCACGGCGCCCCCGGCGACCGAGAACGGCGACGCCAGCAGCGACAACGGCTCGCGTGACGGCCGGCCGCGCTAGCTCCGCGCGCAGCCCGGTTTGTGCGCATCGTCGCGCACGCGCCCAAAAGCGCATGTCGCATCTCCCGCAGCCATTAGAGTCCCGCCCATGTTCGTGCTCATCGTGGGTGCGGGGCGCGTCGGGTCGACCATCGCCAAGCGTGCGCTCAACGACGGACACGAGGTGTCGGTGCTCGACGAGGACCCGCTCTCGCACGAGCGCCTCGACGTCGACCTCGACGGCTCCTGGGAGGACGCGGGCGGCCAGTTCACGGTCGGCACCGCCCTCGAGATGGAGGCGTTGCTGGAGGCCGGCATCGAGCGCGCCGACGTGTTCATCGCCTCCACCGACGGCGACAACACCAACCTGGTCATCTCCCAGATCGCGCAGAAGCGCTTCGCGGTCGACCGGGTGGTCGCGCGCGTGCTCGACCCGGCCCGTGCGTCCTGGTACGCCGAGCAGGGGCTGAACACCGTGTGCCCGACCAAGACCGCGATCGAGCTGCTCACCGCCGCCGTGTTCGGTCCCGACGAGGAGGCGGCGGCCTGATGTACGTGCTGGTCGCGGGCGCGGGCAAGGTGGGCTGGAACCTGGCCCGCGAGCTCATCGCCAAGGGCCACGAGGTCACGCTCGTGGAGCACAACCGGCGCCGCTACCTGATCGTCGAGCAGGAGTTGGAGCACGCCGTTCAGTACGGCGACGCGACCGAGCTGTGGATCCTCGAGCGCGCCGGCATTCAGCGCGCCGACATGGTCATCGCCGTCACCGGCGACGACGAGGACAACATGCTCATCTGCCAGGTGGCCAAGGAGAAGTACCTGGTCGACCGCATCATCGCCCGGGTCAACAACCCGCGGAATCTTCAGCACTTCAAGCTGCTCGACATCCTGCCCGCGGTCTCCGCGACCGACCTGATCCTGCGGCTGATCGAGCACGAGGTGCCGAAGTACGGGCTCGTGCACCTGCTCGACCTCGAGGAGGAGCAGCTCGAGATCATCGAGATGGAGGTCGCCGACGACGCGCCGGCGGCCGGCCGCAAGGTCATCGACATCGACCTGCCCGACGGCTCCCTGATCATCTCGGTCCTGCGCGAGGGCGGCGGCATGGTGCCCAAGGGCGACACCGTCATCGAGGCCGGCGATGAGGTCCTGCTGGTGCTCGACCCCGGCGTCGAGGCCGACATCACCGCCCAGTTCTCCCCCAACGGACAGGTGCAATAGCCATGCCCGACACCGACGTCCTGCTCGTCGGCGGCGGCCTTGCAGCCGGCAACTGCGCGCGCTGGCTACGCGAGGAGGGCTTCGACGGCACCGTGGTCCTCTGCGGCCGCGAGCTCGACCCGCCCTACAACCGGCCCCCGTGCTCGAAGGGCCACCTGCAGGGCAAGGAGCCGCGCGAGGAGGTCCTCTTCCGCCCCGACGAGTGGTGGACGGAACAGCACATCGACCTGCGCACGCGCACGAGCGTGACCAAGCTCGACGCGGCGGCCAAGGTGGCCACGCTGGCCAACCGCGAGGAGCTCTCCTACGACAAGGCGCTGCTCGCCACGGGCTCCAACGTGCGCCGCCTGTCGGTTGAGGGCGCCGACCATGACCGAATCCACTACCTGCGCACGCTGCCCAACTCGGACGCCATTCGCTCCGACGTCGAGGACGCCGAGCGCGTCGTGGTCGTCGGCGGCTCCTACATCGGCACCGAGGTCGCAGCCTCGCTGACGCTTCTGGGCAAGCGGGTCACGATGGTGATGCTCGAGGACGTCGTGCACGAGCGCTCGTTCGGCACCCAGGCCGGGCGCTACTTCCAGGGCGTGCTCGAGCAGCACGGGGTGACCGTGATCGGCGGCGACGAGCTCGACCGCTTCGAGGGCCCCAAGGGACACGTCACCCATGTCCACACCAAGGGCGGGCGCTCGCTCGAGTGCGAGCTCGTGGTCATCGGCGCCGGCGCCGTCCCCGAGGTGCGCCTCGCCTCGGCCGCCGGCCTGCCGATCGGCGACCGCGGCGGGGTGCGCGCCGACAGCTACCTGGCCGTCGTGGGCGTCGCCGACCTGTGGGTCGCGGGCGACATCGCGGAGTACGACTCGGTCGTCCACGGGCAGGTCATGCGCATCGAGCACTGGGACGTGGCCTTCAACCAGGGCAAGACGGCGGCGCTGAACATCCTCGGCCGCCAGCAGCAGCACGACGTGGTCCCATACTTCTTCAGCGACCTGGCCGACTGGACCTCGCTCGAGTACGTCGGGCCGGCGCTGGAGTGGGATACCGAGATCGTGCGCGGCTCGATCGACGACGGCGAGTTCGCGATCTTCTACCTCGCCGACGGGCACGTGGCCGGTTGCCTGGCCGTCGAGGCCTCGGACGCGCTCAACGAGGCCAGCCGGCTGTTGAAGGACGGCGTGGACGTCTCCGGCCACCACGCGCAGCTTGCCGACCGCGAGACCGACCTCTCCGAGCTGGCCTAGGGCCTCATACCGGATCCTCCCGGGCCTACGACGCGGCCCACCCCGCGAGGGGCGCACGATGCCCGGAAATGCAGAGCGCCTTCGCCATCCACCTTCCCTGCGACGAGAAGATCTCGTGGCGCGCCCGCTCCGAAGTGGCGCGGCGCCTCAACGGCACGCCGGCCGAGTGGACGAGCGACTACGAGCTGCTGCTCAGCGAGCTGGTCACCAACGGCTACGAGCACGGTCGGCCCGACGAGCACGGGCGCATCGAGCTCCGCGTCGCCGCCGCGCCCGAGCGGCTACGGGTCGAGGTCCTCGACTGCGGCGACGGGTTCGAGTTCGACACACGCCGGCCCGAGCCCGACGCGGATGCGAGCTTCGGCCTGTTCCTGGTCGAGAGCATGAGCGACCGCTGGGGCGTCGACGTGGCCGAGGGTCGCACCTGCGTCTGGTTCGAGCTGGCCCCGGCGTAAAAAGGCAGGGGTCAAGTCTTTCTTGTTGCACCGGCCCGCGACAGGGACATGTGGCCGCCCCTTGTGCAACAAGAAAGACTTGACCCCTAATGCGGCGCCGGACCCTGCTCACGGTTGTCGGGCTCGCCTGCGTGGCGGCGCTCGGCGTCGCCGCCGCGGTCGCGCTGGCGTCCAGCGACAGCGCCGGCACCGTGGTCCCGCGCTACGCGGTCGCCACCGGCGCCCTCCAGCCGCTGGACCCGGGCGCGGACGCTGTGCCGGCGACGGTGCCGAACGCCCCGCCGACGACCCAGGCAGCGCCGCCTCCGCCGACGACGACGGCCGCGCCCGCGGCGAGCGCCGAGCCGCTGGCCGGCAAGGTGGTGGCCATCGACCCCGGCCACAACGGCGGCAACGGCTCCCACCCCGACGAGATCAATCGGCTCGTGTTCATCGGCAACGGGCGCAAGGCCTGCGACACCGCCGGAGCCGAGACCGCGGGCGGCTACACCGAGGCCGAGTACACGCTCGACGTCGGCCTGCGCGTGCGCCGAATCCTGAAGAAGGCGGGCGCGAAGGTGGTCATGACCCGCAAGACCAACGACGGCGTGGGACCGTGCGTGAACCAGCGGGCGGAGATCGGCAACCGCGCCGGCGCCGACGCCGCCGTGTCCATCCACGCCGATGGCGGGCCGACCAGCGGCCGCGGCTTCCACGTCATCTACCCGGCCTCGCTGCCGGGCCTGACCGCGGCGATCGCGGCGGCCTCGCGCCGCCTGGCCGTCGACCTGCGCGCGGCCTACGAGGAAGGGACGCGCATGCCGCGGGCCGACTACATCGCGCAGGACGGCCTCGACCGGCGCTCCGACCTCGGCGGGCTCAACCTGTCCAAGGTCCCGAAGGTCTTCATCGAGACCGGGAACATGAACAACCCGACCGACGCGGCCCGACTGGTCAACGCCGGCTTCCGCGAGCGCGCCGCCAAGGCGATCGCGGCCGGGATCGAGCGGTTCCTGGTCGGTTAGGCGGCGGCCAGGTCGACCTCGAACCACACGCAGGTGCGATCCCCGCGCTCGACGCCCCAGCGATCGGAGAGCCGCTCGACCAGGTAGAGGCCGAAGCCGTTGGAGCGGCTGCCGCGTACGAGCGACTCTGCGAAACCCTGGCCCTCGTCGCGCACCTCGACCCGCACCGTGTCGCCGTCACGGGTCAGGCGCAGGTCGATGTCCTGCCCGGGCGCGAGGCCGGCGTGGACGACGCAGTTCGTCACGACCTCGGAGACGAGCAGCGTGACGTCGTGGGAGGCGGGAGCGGGCACGCCCAGCGCGTCGACCTGATGGCGCGCGCGCTGCGGGGCGTCGACGGCGGGCGGGATCAGGACCTTGATCTCGGCCGGACCGTCGCACCGCGTCGCCTCAGACTCCATCCGTTGCTCCTCTCGGTACCCCCGCCCAGGAGAGTACGGACGGGTGCGGCCGGTTGTCACCATTCCTATACTCGGGGCCTCCCTTGGGGAATGGTGTAACGGCAGCACGCGACGCTCTGGACGTCGAAGTTGGGGTTCGAATCCCTGTTCCCCAGTGGCCCTGAGACGGGGTTGAGACCGCCTTCACACTGACGTGGGCCGGCCGCGACGACTCCTTCTACCGCGCCAACAACTTCGACACCGCGCTCGAAGCGGTCAGGGGCAAGGTCGGCGCGGCTGCACGTCCCACCCCCGAGGACGCCGCGGGCGGCGCTCGTGCCCTAGGCGGCCGCCGCAGGCGGCCGCGTGAGGTGCGGATGGGCGTCGCCAGCAAGGACGCAGCCAGTGGGACAGTGCTCTGCACGTCCCACCCCCGAGGACGCCGCTGGCGGCGTCCAGACGCCCCTCAGGCGGCCGCCTGCTCGGCCCAGTCGCGGTAAAGCCGGAAGTACGCCCCCTCGGCCGCGATGAGCTCGTCGTGCGTGCCCTGCTCGACCACGTTGCCGTGCTCGAGCACGACGATGCGGCCCGCCTGGCGGATGGTCGAGAGCCGGTGCGCGATCACGATCGCCGTGCGGCCGGCCAGCAGGCGCCGCAGGCCGCGCTCGATCTGCCCCTCGGTGTGGATGTCGACGTTCGAGGTGGCCTCGTCGAGCACGAGGATGCGCGGGTCGGCGATCAGGGCGCGCGCGAACGCGATGAGCTGGCGCTGGCCGGCCGAGAGCTGCACGCCGCGCTCGCCCACTTCGGTGTCGTAGCCGTCCTCGAGCTCGGTGATGAAGCCGTCGGCGCCCACCGCTGCGGCCGCCTCGCGCACCTCGGTCAGGGTCGCCTCGGGCTTGCCGAAGACGATGTTCTCGCGCACCGTGCCCGAGAACAGGAACGCCTCCTGGGGGACGATGCCCATCTGCGAGCGCAGCGACTGGCTCGTGACCGTGCGCAGGTCGTGGCCGTCGACCAGCACCCGCCCGCGGTCGGGGTCGTAGAACCGGGCCACGAGCTTGGCCAGGGTGGACTTCCCCGCGCCGGTGGCGCCGACCAGCGCGACGGTCTGGCCCGGCGGCACGTGCAGGTCGGTGTCGCACAGCGCCCACTGGTCCTGGCCGGCGTAGCGGAAGGCCACGTCCTCGAAGGCGATCTCGCCCCGCAGGCGGCCCAGCTCGACGGCGTTCGGCGCGTCGACGAGGTCGGGCTGCTCGTCGAGCAGCTCGAAGATCTTGTCCAGCGCCGCCATCCCCGACTGGTACGTCGTGTAGAGCTGCGAGAGCTGCTGGATCGGATCGAAGAAGGTGTTCAGCGCGGTGATGAACGCGACGAGGACGCCGACGGTCACCTGGTCGTTGATGGCCTGGTAGCCGCCGTAGAGCAGGATGGCCACCGTGACCAGCGCGGAGAGCAGCTCCACGGCCGGGAAGTAGGCCGCGTTGAGGTTGACGGTCTTCATGTTCGCGGCCCGGTTGTCGTCGTTGAGCTTCGCGAACTGCTTCAGGTGGCGCGCCTCGCGCCCGAACGCCCGTACGACGCGCACGCCCGACAGCGTCTCCTGCAGGTAGGCGGTGATCAGCGCGATCCTCTCGCGCGTGATCCGGTAGGCGTCGGCCGAGGCGATCCGGAAGCCCAGCGAGCCGAGCAGCAGGAGCGGCACGGCCAGCATGGTCAGCGCCGCCAGCTCGGCGTCGAGCCAGAACAGGATCACGATCGTGCCGATCACGGTCAGCGTGGACTGGAACAGGGTCACGACGCCGTCGGAGACGAGCTGGTCCAGCGCCTCGACGTCGTTGGTCAGGCGCGAGATGAGCACGCCCGAACGCCGGCGCGAGTAGAAACCGATCGACATCCGCTGCAGGTGCCCGAAGACCTCGATCCGCAGGTCCTGCAGCGCGCGCTGGCCGACCCAGCCCACGAGGTAGGTCTGCAGCCACGTCGCGCCCCACAGGATCAGCGCCGAGGCCAGGAACGCGGCCACGGTCCAGTACAGGACGGTCACGTTGCCGGGCGTGATGCCGTCGTCGATGGCGAGCTTGGCCAGCGGCGGGGGCGCCAGCGTCGCGGCCGTCGCCACCAGCAGCGCGGCGAACATGGCGATGACGCGCCCGCGGTAGGGCCGCAGCAGCACGGCCATGCCGCGCAGCTTGCGCCCGCGGCCCCGGGTGGCGCGCAGCCGGCGGAGGATCTCTTGCCTCACAGGCCCACCGCCTCGGTCGGGGCACGGTTGAGGAAGACCTGGTCGGGCAGGCCCTTCTCGACGATCTCGCGGTACAGCGCGGACTGCTCCAGCAGCTCGTCGTGCGTGCCGCGCGCGGTGATCTGCCCGCGCTCGAGCACGACGACCTCGTCGGCCAGGGTGATGGTCGAGAGCCGGTGGGCGATGACGAACGTCGTGCGCCCGCGCATGACCTCGGCCAGCGCCCGCTTGATCAGCTGCTCGGTGGACGCGTCCACCGACGAGGTGGCGTCGTCGAGGATGAGGATGCGCGGGTCGGCCAGGATCGCCCGCGCGATGGCGAGGCGCTGGCGCTGGCCGCCCGAGACCGTGAGCCCGCGCTCGCCGATCATCGTGTCGTAGCCGTCGGGCAGCTCGGTGACGAACGCGTGCGCCTGCGCCCGGCGCGCGGCCGCCACGACCTCATCACGGGTGGCGTCGGGCTTGGCGTAGGCGATGTTCTCGTGCACCGAGGCCGAGAACAGGAACGGGTCGTCGGTCACGAGCGCGATCTGCCGCCGCAGCGACCGCGGCTCGACGGTCCGCACATCGGCTCCGTCGACCAGGACCGACCCCGAGGTGGGGTCGTAGAGCCGCGGGATGAGCGAGACCAGCGTGGTCTTGCCCGACGCGGTCGGGCCGACGAGGGCGACGGTCGTACCCGCCTCCACGGCCAGCGAGACGTCGCGCAGGGCGGGTTGGGTGGTGCCCTCGTAACGAAGGGTCACGTCGCGCAGCTCGACCCGGCCGGCCCCGTCGGGCAGCGGCGGCGCATCCTCGGGCACCGGCATCGCCGTGGGACGGTCGAGGATCTGGAACACGCGCCGGCCCGAGGCCGTGGCCCGCTGGGCCGTTCCCAGCATGTAGCCGAGCGTGCGCATGGGCGAGATCAGCATCAGCAGGTACGTGTAGAAGGCGGAGAAGTCGCCGATGCTGAGCGACCCGTGGATGACCGAGAGGCCGCCGAAGAGCAGGATCGCGGCCAGGCCGAGGTTGGGCAGGAAGCCGATGGCCGGCGTGTAGAAGGCCTGCACCCGCGTCGCGATCATCGCCTGCTCGAACACGCGCGCCACCGACTGGCGGAAGCGGTGGAGCTGGACCTGCTCGCGCGCGAAGGCCTTGATCACGCGCACGCCGGAGACGTTCTCCTCGGCGTCGGCGGTCAGCTCGGCGATGCGCTGCTGGACCTCCTGCTGCGCCGGACGGGCGCGGCGGCCGTAGCGCCAGGCGATGACGATCACCACCGGCACCGGCGCCAGCGCGATCGCGGCCAGGCCGGGGTCGACGAAGAACATGGCCACGGCGGCGAGCACGATGGTCAGGGCCGACTGCATGATGAAGATGAGCCCGTAGCCGAGGAAGAAGCGCACCGACTGCAGGTCGACGGTCGCGCGCGACATGAGCTGGCCGGTCTGCTGGCGGTCGAAGAAGCCGAGCTCGAGCGACTGCAGGTGGTCGTACAGGCGCTGCCGCAGGTCGACCTCGACCCCGAGGGACACGCGCCCGGCCACCAGCCGCCGCGCCACGGTCAGCGCCAGCCGCAGCATCGCCGTGATCACGATCATGATCGCGACGAAGGTCAGGTAGCCCTTGTGATCGGTCCAGGCGTTGGCGTTGTGGGTGTCGGCCGAGCCCGCCGTGGTCTCGTCGATCGCGGTGCCGATCAGGTACGGCAGCAGCACGGTGGCCCCCATCGCCAGGGCGGCGAGGACGGCGGAGGCGATCACGCCCTTGCGGTACGGGCGCAGGAAGCCGAGCAGACGCCAGAACACAGCCATTACTTCAAGAAATATAGGAGGGGTCTCAAGGCACAATGTCCGGCATGGACGCCGGTCTCTGCGCCACCTGCCAGCACCAGCAGATCGTGCGCAACACGCGCGGGTCGACCTTCTCGCTGTGCCGCCGCTCGAAGACCCAGTCCGAGTACCCGCGCTACCCGCGGCTGCCGGTGGTGGAGTGCCGCGGCTGGGAGGCGCGCCGGGCCTCGAGCTCGTAGGGATTGCGCGCGTAGCCCTGCAGGACGTAGGAGAGCGGCATGCGCACCGGGTGGTGCTGCATCTGCCAGACGTGGCAGAGCTCGTGCCACAGGAGCTCCTCGCTCGTGCCCGCGCCCAGCGGCCGCCTCAGGAAGATCCAGTCCCACATCGTGTAGCCGTCGAAGCGCCGGAACCAGGGGAGCCGGAACAGCCACGGCGCCACCCACACCCGCACCCGGCGCAGCCGCAGGGGGCGCGGGTACAGGCCCTGCGCGTCCAGATGGCGCTTACCGCGACCCAGCGCCGCGGCGACGGGGGAGTCGCTCAGGGGCCCGCCTGCTGCGAGCCCATGCCCGGGCAGGTGGTGCGTGGCGGCGAGAGTACGAGGTAGGCGCTGACGTCCTGCGCGACCTGGTAGGCGAAGCAGTACACGTGGTGCCCGGCGAAGTGGTCGACCGCGGCCACGTCGGAGGCCCGCAGCGAGTTGAACGACGGCGGCGGCGAGGGCAGCGTGCGGGCCAGGGGCTGGTCGAGCGCCGAGCCGACGTCGTCCTTCTGGAAGAAGAGGGCCTTGCCCTGCGTCGGGTCCTCGCCCGGCCGCGGGGGCAGGAACGCGACCACCTGGTCGACGTTCGAGAGGTACTGGAAGCTGTAGAGGGCGAGCTCGAGCGCCTCGCGCTGCAGCAGCAGCCCGCGCTCGACCGACGGCTTGCCGTCGGCGATCGAGCAGTTCGGGCCCAGGCCGCACATCACGTAGCGCACGCCTGAGCCGGAGAAGACCTGGTCGCCCTTGGCCGCCTTGACGGCGACGTTGAGCTCGAGGTCGGCGACCTTCATCGGCCCGGCCTTGACGGCCACGAGCTGCGACCCGTCGGGGGCGTGGTAGGTCGACCCGACGCGCGCGGCGATCTGCGCGGCGCCGGCCTGGCCGTCCTGCGTCGGCTTCCACTGCGACCAGTCGCTGTTGGACGACGGGCCCTGCACGAACAGCGCGACCGCGGCGACGATGGCGGCAAGGCCGAGCCCGAGCAGCGCGCCGAGCACGAAGCGGAAGCGGTCCGCGTGCGGCGCCGGCGGCAGGCCCGTGCCTTCGTTCGACGGCGGGGGCGGCTCGGACGGCGGCTCGGGAGGCGGGAGCCCGGCGCTCATACCTTGGGCCAGGTCTTCTCGTCGAGCACGTCGATCTCCGGCTTGACCAGGCCGACGTTGTCGAGGAGGTCGACGACCTCGTTGCCGTACATCTCCCCGCGCTCCATGAGCGTGAGCGCGACCTTCTCCACCGCGTCCTGGTTTCGCCAGACGAGGACGTAGGCGCACACGAAGGCTTGGCCCAGCAGCCCGGCCACCGCCCGCTTCTTGCTCGGGTCCATGAGGACGGAGGCGATCGGGTCGGGCGCCATGGCGCCGCCACTGCGGCCGCGGTTCATGATCCGCATCCCGATCTTCTCGTAGTGCTGCATGGCCTCGTCCTGCAGCTCCTGGGCCTTGACCGGGTCGCCGATGCGCTTGGAGAGGTCGACCGGCTCCGGGCCCATGCTCGAGAAGCCGACCATCACCGCGGCCTGCGTGGTGGCGGACTCGACGTCGCCGCCCACCCCGGTGGAGTTCTGGCCGTAGAAGACCGTCTCGGCCGCCATCGCGCCCAGGCCCCAGACGAGGCCCGCGAACTCCTCGCTGCGCCAGTGGACGAAGCGCTCCTCCTTCTCGATCGCGGCGTGGTGGCCGCCCGAATGGCCGCGGCGGCGGATCGACAGCCGGGTCGAGAGGTGGTTGTCGGCGTAGATGTGGCTGGCGGCGGCGTGCCCGGCCTCGTGGATGGCGATCGAGCGCTTCTCGTGCTCGGGGTAGGGCTGGTTGATCGCCGTGCCCGACTCGACCGTGGTCATGGCCTCGACGATGTCGGTCCACTCGAACTGCCTGCGCCCCTCGGAGGTGGCGTAGGTCAGCGCCATCGAGCACACCTGCTCGATCATGGCCGGCGAGTATCCGTTGGTGATGCGCGAGAGCTCGTCGCGGCGGCGGTCGGTGTCGAGCTCCGCATCGTGGTCGACCTTGGCCATGTAGAGGTCGAAGATGTCCTTGCGGTCCTCCTGCGTGGGCGTGCGGAACCACACATGGCGGCCCATCCGGCCCGGACGCGTGAGCGCCGGGTCCAGCTCGGTCAGCGGGATGTTGGTCGCGCCGATGAAGAAGACCTGCTCGGGCGAGGGCTTCGGCCGCTTGAGCCGCAGCGACACCTTGCCGACCCGCTGCGGGATGAAGTACATGGCGTCGAGCCAGGTGTTGGCCTTGTTCGTGAAGATGCGGCGGAAGAAGGGCGGCTCGTCGACGCCGTCCATCTGCACCAGCAGCTGGTTGAGCGCCAGGCCGCCCCCGCCGCCGCCGAAGAACGGCAGGTAGCCCTGCATGGCGCCGCTGACGCGGCCGGCCCAGCCCAGCGTCGGCTCGGGCTTGCGCTCGCGGAACAGGCGCTCGCGCCAGGCGGAGGTCTCGAGGATCATGTCGCCGGTCCGGTTCAGCGCGCCCATGGGGCCGTAGAAGCTCAGGTCGGTCATCGAGGGCGCGGTGTCCTCGAAGCCGGCGCCGGCCATCCCGCCGACGCCTTGGCGGCGGCGGCCCACGGCGTCGATCTCGTCGATGAAGATGATGCACTGGCCGCCCCACTTCTTGGCCAGGCGCTTGGCCTTGAAGATGAGGTACATGACGACGATCACGTCGATGCCGATGAAGGTCGCCGCGAAGCCCGAGCCGGGGATGGTCACGAACGGGCATTTGAAGTTCGTGGCGATGGCCTTGGCCAGCATCGTCTTGCCGGTGCCCGGCGCGCCGAGGAAGAGCATGCCGCGCTCGCGCTTGCCGCCGCGCTTCTCGAACTCCTCGCCCGACTGCCAGAGGTTCACCACGCGGGCGACCTCCTGCTTGGGCTCGGCCTGGCCGCGGACGTCCTCGAGCTTGACGCCCCAGTCGGCGTCGCCGGGCTCGTAGCCGCGGATCTGCTTGATGTTGGCGAACATCAACGGCCCGATGAAGATCAGGACGTTGATGAGCAGGAAGAACGGCAGCTGCAGCAACAGCGCAGCCAGCTGAGCGCCGTTCTGGGCGATGAACGGGCCGAGCGAATCGAGCGTGCCGAACAGCGGCAGCTTCGTGCCGAAGAGGCGCAGGACGAGGTTGAGCGCGATGAGCGCCCCGAGCAGGATTACGACGGTCACGACGAGGCGCTTGAAGAACTTGCGCCAGAACCACACGCGCCGGCGGGCGACGACGTCCTCCTCGGCCAGCTCGTCGTCGGCGCCGTACATGCTCGGCCAGGGCAGAAGCCGGCGCACGACGACGTCGATCAGGCCGCGGAAGGCGGCCACGCCGAACGCGGTGACGATCAGCGCGACGGGCAGGCTCCAGTGCAGGCCGCTGTACAGCCAGATGAAGAACGCCGGGGCCGTGAACAGCCCGACGATCGTCGCGGCGCGGCGCAGCCGGCGCCATTCCATGGCCAGCGAAACGTTCTGCTGGCTCATGGGCGTGGAGAAGCTTTGCTCTTCGGCGTGCGCCATGCCCTGGTTCAGGAGGGTACTGCGGTCGGACCGTACCCGGGGATCATCGCTTCCAGCATCGGGCGATGCGCCACCCGGGTTTAGCGCGCTGATGTTCCCGGGCGCGGATAAGAACGCCTTAAGCCAGCATCAACGCCTGGAGGACAGGGCGCATCTGCGGCGCCGCTCGGGTCGGCGCGCGCGTGGGGAGCTTGAGCTCGAACCAGACCGCGGTCGCGTCCTCGTCGCGCTGGGTGCCCCAGCGCTCGGCGAGGCGCTCGACCAGGAACAGGCCCCACCCGCCGGTCTGGTCCGCGCGATTGCGCGGCCGCGGCCGGCCGTCGAAGCCGGGGCCCCAGTCCGTCACCACGACGCGCAGCCGGTTGCCGTGCCGCAGCGCGGTGAGCTCCATGACGTCGTCCTCCCCGGCGCCACCGTGACGGACGCCGTTGGTCACCAGCTCGGAGACGAGCAGGTAGACGTCGTTCAGCTTCTGCGTGCCGATGATGTCGCGCAGCCCGCCGAGCGCCCTCCGTGCGGCCGTCGCCGCATAGGGCCCTCCGGCGATGGTTGTGCTGAGCTCAGTGGTCATGGACGTGCCTCACGGGTGCTGCTCACCCTTCGGTATTCCCCCCAGTCCCCAGGCCATGCATGAAGCGGCGGGTATCCTCGCGCGCCGTGAAGCGCGCGCTCGTCGACATCCTCGTTCCGGGCGTCATCGGCATCGCGGTGCTGGTCGTGGTCGACGTGATCCGCGGGGAGTCCGCGTCGTGGTGGGTCGTCCTGTTCATCTTCGTCGTGGTCTTCGCGCTCTACGAGGGCATGCGCTACCTCCAGCGCCGCTCCCGGTAGGCGGCCGCACGCGCGCGATCTAGCCGTCGCGCAGCGCCATGATCCCGCCGATGCCGCCCAGATAGAGGGTGGGGTTGCCGCCGCGCGCCTTCCCCAGCGCGATCCCGGCGTAGTGGTTGTTGAACAGGCCGCCGTAGCCGGCCTGCTGGCGCCAGACGATCTTGCCGGTGCGGTAGTCGATGGCGGTCCAGTACCACGGGTCGGCGCCGCTGGGGTCGGAGAGGTTCTCGTACGTGTAGACGAGGCCGTTGGCGCTGTCGCCCTTGGAGACCGCGCTCGGCGTCCGCACCTTGTTGTTGGTCCAGACCGTCTTGCAGCCCCTGCCGTCGGGGTTGACGTCGATGCGCACCATCCCCGGCGAGGAGACCAGGCTCAGGTTGCCGCCGATCTGGGTGCCGTCGCCGAGCTGGTCGTTCCACTGGGTCAGGTCGTAGCCGGCGTTGTTCTCGGCGATCAGGCTCTGGCCCACGGAGATGAGCGAGTTCTCGTCCGCGCTGGCGCCCTTGCTGAAGACCGGCACCTGGCAGACGACGCGCTTCTGGCCGTGCTGGAGCTTGTCGGCGGTCCGGTACACGACGACGTCGAGCGGGTCGGCGTTGTCGGTGATCGACACGTAGTCGGGCCCCTTGCTCGTGCTGCTGGGCTGGCTGCCGGCCCACGAGAGCGTCGGCGTCGTGCCCGAGCCGGCGTTGAACTGGCCCACCTTCTGCTGGCCGTCGTTGCGGTAGGTCGCGCGCCAGATCACCTGAGGCTTGAGGTCGGCCCCGGCGCGGAACTTGTACTGGGCGGTGTCGCTGACGATGTAGGCGCCGTCCTTGGCGATCGCGAACGAGTTCTCGATCTCCTCGCCGAGGACGATCGAGTTGCACTTGCCCGTGCTCGGATCGAGCACGCCGACGGTGCCATGGGTGCGGCCGATGAACCACAGCCGGCCCTGGTTGTCGGGCAGAACCGAGGGCATGCGCTCGTCGGGCGGGAGGCACGGGGTCGGGTCGTAGGACGCCACCTGCTCGAAGCCGGCCTGGCCGTTGGCGTCGGTCTCGGCGTAGACGTTGATCTGCCGGTCGGCCGTGGCGACGACGGCGCGGTCCTGGTTGTCGAGGTAGAAGTAGGCGCCGCCGGTGGTGTTCGTGGCCGGGTTGGTGCCGGCGGGCGGCGGTACGTAGGGCAGCTGCAGGAAGGCCAGGGTGTCCAGCGTCTGCGGGTCGAAGAGGTAGAGCGCCGGCCCGTGCGAGAGGTCCGTGCAGGTCCCGACCAGGCGCCCCTTGGAGTCGAAGGTCAGCGTGATGCAGTCGCGCCCGATCGTGGTCGAGAACTGCTCCGGCGCACGCCCGAGCGGCCCCGACAGCTGGGCGTAGTTGTCGGTCATCCACGCGTCGTTGTGGACGTTGTTCTTGGGGTTGGGGGCCATGAACGGGTTTTGTGGCGGCGGTGTGACCCCGGGGACGGGGTCGGCCTTGGCGGCCTTGCCCATCGAGGCCGGGAGCGTGGGAGCCGGCCCGGAGGGGGTCAGGGGCTGGGCGGCCGAGGCGGTGGCCGCGAGGACGAGGGCGAAGGGGAGGGCGATGAGGACGCCCAGGACGCGTGCGAGGGGCATCCGAGCAGGATAAGGCCTGTTGGCATAGCGTCAATAGGAATGCGGTTTGGAGCCGCACGCGGTACGTTGGGGGCGCATGGAAGGACGGACCACGGCGCGCTGGACGCGCCGCGACCCCAAGGACCGGCGCGCCGCCATCCTCGACAGCGCCCGCCGCGTGTTCGCCGACCGGCCGTACGACGCCGTCAACATGGCCGACGTGGCGAGCGCCGCGGGCATCAGCCGCGCGCTCGTCAACCACTACTTCGGCTCCAAGCGCGAGCTCTACATCGAGACCCTGCACGCGGTCACCGACGCCGCCCCCAACGTGGTGCGGACCGACCTCGACCTGCCGGTTGAGGAGATGGTGGCCCGCAACACGGATGCCTGGCTCGACCACGTCGAGGCCAACGTGAACACGTCGCTGGCCATCGGCGGCGTGGGGCCGTTCGGCGACGACCCGGAGGCGGCCGAGATGCTGGCCCAGATCCGCGACGAGCTCGTCGACCGCATGGTGCTCAACCACTTCGGCAGCGCCGACATCCCACCCACGGTGCGGCTGGCCCTGCGCGCCTACACGGGCCTGTTCGAGGTCGCCGCCCGCGACTGGCTCGTCACCGGCCGGGCCACGCGGGCGCAGGTCAAGGCCCTGCTCGTCGAGTGCCTGCTGGCGATCGTGCGGGAGGCGGTGCCGAAGCTCGCCGCCGTCGATCAGGAGACGAAGCGGATGGTCAGCGGATAGCGGTAGAGCTCGCCGTTGTTGGCGCGCACCGCTCCGATGATCACGAAGACCACCCAGGCCACGATCATCGCGGCCAGCAGCGGCAGCAGGAGCAGGCCGATCAGGACCAGGATGAGCACGAAGGTCACGATCGACCCGACGGCCAGGTAGATGAAGAACGAGAGGTTGAAGTTCAGCGCCTCGGCGGCCTGGTCGCGCACGAACGGGTCCCCCTCGTCCTTCTTGATCAGGTAGATGATCAGCGGGCCGACGAAGTTGAAGCCGATGACGAGCCCGGCCAGCGCCGAGAGGTGGGCCCACATCGCCCACTGGCGCGGGTTCGTCGTGGCCGGCGGCTGGGCCGGGGCGACCGGCGCCGGGGTCCCGACCCACTGCGTGCCGTCCCAGTAGCGCTGCTGCCCGGGCTGCTCGGGGTCCGGGTACCAGCCGGGGGCGGCGGGCGTGAACGACATGGCGCGAGCCTACTCCGGTCCACGGCGCGCGCGCATAGGATCCGGGGCATGGCTCTGCCGCCGCCCAGCGCCGCCGCGACCGCGCTCGTCACGGGGGCATCCGCCGGCATCGGCGCGGCGCTCGCGCGGTCCCTCGCCCGGCGCGGCCACGGCGTCACGCTGGTGGCGCGGCGGGAGGACCGGCTGCAGACGCTCGCCGACGAGCTGGCGCGCGCCCACGGCGTGCGGACCGAGGTGGTGGCCGCCGACCTGGCGCAGGAGGGCGACCGGGACCGGCTGGCCGAGGCCGTCGCCGCGAGCGGGCTGGCGGTCGAGGTGCTGGTCAACTGCGCCGGCTTCGGCATCTACGAGCCCTTCACGGTCAGCGACCGCGCCCGCGAGCTCGAGCAGGTGCGTCTGCTCGTCGAGGCCGTCGTCGACCTCGATTCCCGCTACGTGCCGGCGATGGTGGAGCGGGGCCGCGGGGCGGTCATCAACCTCACCTCGACGGCAGGCTTCCAGGCCCTGCCCGGAAGCATCGACTACTCCGCCGCCAAGGCCTTCGTGCTCGTGCACACCGAGGGCCTGCACGAGGAGCTGCGCGGCACCGGCGTCACCGCGACGGCGGTCGCGCCCGGGCCGGTGCGGACCGACTTCCACGCCACCTCCGAGACGCTGTTCGCCCAGCGGCTGCCCAAGCTCGTGTGGGTCGAGGCCGACCGGGTCGCTGAGGACGCGCTCGACGCCGCCGAGCGGGGCAAGCGCTCGGTCGTGCCCGGCGGGGTGGCGCCGAAGCTCGCGTTCGCGCCCAACCGGCTGGTGCCGGCGATGATCACGGCGCCGGTCGCGCGCCGCATCATGTCCGGCGAGCTTCGCCGCGGCCGCTAGGCGCGGCGGGCGCGGAGGGCGCGGTCGACGAGCGCCGCGGCGGGCGGGACCGCCTCCGCGAGCGGGTAGCTGCGCTCGAGGTCCTTCAGGTTCTGCGCCATGCGCTCGGCGTCGACTTCGACGCGCTCGAGGCCGTCGCGCAGCCACGCCGCGGCCGAGCCGGTCAGGCGCAGCAGCTCGGTGAGCGGGCGCCACTCCGCCTGCCACGCGCCGGCGGCGCGCTCGTGCTCGCCGACCATGCAGGCCAGCAGCGTGGCCACCAGGCCGGGGGCGTCGCGGGCGCAGGCCAGCACCGAGATCGCCGCGACCGGGTTGCGCTTGTGCGGCATGGCGGATGAGCCGCCGCGGCCGGGCTGGTCGGCCTCGCGCACCTCGCCGACCTCGTTCTGGGCCAGCAGCACGAGATCGGCGGCGGGCTTGCCCGCGGCGCCGCACGCCTCGCCCAGCGCGCTCGCGAGCTCGGCGATGCGGGTGCGGTCGGTGTGCCACGGGAGCACGGGCTCGGCCAGGCCGAGCTCGCGTGCGAGCGCGGCGACCAGCTCCGGGCCGCCGTCGCCGAACGCGGCCAGCGTGCCCGCGCCACCGCCGAGCTGGACGGCCAGGCGCTCGCGGCGCACGGCGTCCAGGCGCGCCGCGGCGGCGTCGAGCGCGGTCATCCACCCCGCGGCCTTGAGGCCGAAGGTGGTGGGAACAGCCTGCTGGAGCAGCGTCCGCCCGGTCATCGGCGTGGCGCGGTGGCGCTCGGCCAGGGTCGCGGCCGCGTCGGCGGCGCAGCGCAGGTCGTCGAGCAGCGGGCCGAGGGCGCGGTTGGCCATGAGCATGGCCGCCGAGTCGAGGATGTCCTGGCTGGTGGCGCCGCGGTGGACGTCGCCGGCGGCCTCGGCGCCGACGCGCTCGCGGAGCGCGCCGACGAGGGCGACCACCGGATTGGCGCTCAGCGCGGCCTCGGCGCCGACGCGGGCGATGTCGTAGAGCTCGGACTGGCATGCCCCGGCGATGGCGGCCGCGTGCGGCGAGCCCTGGGCGCGGGCCAGCGCCGCCTCGACGTCGAGCATGGCCTGCAGCCAGGCGCGGTCGTCGACCTCGGCCCGCACCGGCCCGCGGGCGAGCACGCCGTCGAAGAGGCCCGGATCAGGCACTGGCGACGCCGGTGTAGTTCTCGGCCAGCGTCGTGGCCGCGGCGCGCGAGCGGGTCACGTAGCGCAGCTGGGCGCGCTGGAGCTGCTGCTCGAACGGGTCATCGCCGGCGGGCCGGTGCAACATCGAGGTCATCCACCACGAGAAGTGCTGGACCCGCCAGACCCGGTGCAGGCAGTCGTCGGAGTAGCGGCGCAGAGCCGCTTCGTCGCCGCTCGCGTACCACTCGACGAGGGCGGCGGCGAGCACGCGCACGTCGTTGACGGCCAGGTTCAGGCCCTTGGCGCCGGTGGCGGGGACGGTGTGCGCGGCGTCGCCGGCGAGGAACAGCCGGCCGTGCTGCATCGGCGCGATGACCACGCTGCGCATCGGCGTGATCAGCTTGTCCACCACGGCGCCCTCGTTCAGCGTCCAGCCGTCGCGGGTGGCGAAGCGCGTCTGCAGCTCCTCCCACACGCGCGCGTCGGGCCAGGCCGCGAGCTCGTCGGAGGGGTCGCACTGCAGGTAGAGGCGGCTGAGCTGCGGCGAGCGCAGGCTGTGCAGGGCGAAGCCGCGCTCGTGGTGGCAGTAGATGAGCTCCTCGGTCGAGGGCGGGACCTCGGCCAGGATCCCCAGCCAGGCGAACGGGTACTCGCGCGCGTAAACGTGGACCGCGCCGTCGGGGATGGCCTCGCGGCTCACGCCGTGGAAGCCGTCGCAGCCGGCGATCACGTCGCAGCGCAGTTCCTGCTCGGCGCCGTCGTGGCGGAAGCGGATGCTGGGTGCGTCGGTGTCGATGTCGGCGACGGTGACGTCCTCGGCCTGATAGAGCAGCGCGCCGCCGGCAGCCAGGCGGGCGTCGGTCAGATCGGAGACGACCTTCTGCTGCCCGTACACGGTGATCGTCGCGCCGCCGGTGAGCTCGGCCAGGGGGATGCGGTGGCCGACGCCGTCGAAGCGCAGCTCGAGCCCCTCGTGCACGAGCCCCTCGCGCTCGAGCCGCTCGCCCAGCCCGATGGCCTTGAGCAGGTCGACCGTGCCCTGCTCGAGCACGCCGGCGCGCACGCGTTGCTCGACGTAGGCGCGGCTGCGCGCCTCGAGCACGACCGACTCGATGCCGTCGCGGGCGAGCAGGTGGCCGAGCAGCAGGCCGGCCGGGCCGCCGCCGACGATGCCGACCTGGGTGCGCATCACGCGGCCGCCGCCACCGCGTGCGCGACGCTGCGATCGCGCACGGCGTTGACGCCCGGGACCGCCTCGAACGCGGTCATGGCGATGAGCACGACCACGGGCACGGTCCAGTTGCCGGAGAGGTCGTGAGCGGCGCCGACCAGGAACGGGCCCACCGAGGCGATGAGGTAGCCGGCGCACATCGACATCGCGGTCAGCGCGGCGACCGTGCGGATGTCGCCGCCGCGCAGCACGGGCAGGATCAGGGCCATCCCCAGCGCGCCACCCTGGCCGATACCGAGGAACACCATCCACAGCACCGCGACGGCGGGCGCGGAGACCAGGCCGATCAGGCCCGCGACGGCGAACCCGACGATGCCGGCCAGCAGTGCGCCCTGGCTGGGGCGCGGCGCGGCCACGACGGGCACGAGGAAGGCGGGCGCGAACTGGACGATCTGCGCCAGCGCGGTGAGCCCCCCGGCGGCGCCCGCGTGGTAGCCGTCGTCGCGCAGGATCGAGGGCAGCCAGGCCAGCGTGCCGTAGAAGGCCATCGACTGCATGGCGAAGAACACCGCCACCGACCAGGCCAGCGGGATCCGCCACAGCGACAGGGCCGGGCCGCGCTCGACCTCGGTGTGGTCGAGCGCGGCC
>Ga0105239_10002140_pt1 | contig 25419 bp, 22 predicted proteins | sample KBSC44metaG_FD_92761 | JGI IMG/M metagenome (GOLD analysis project Ga0105239, IMG submission 92761) | Corn rhizosphere microbial communities from Kellogg Biological Station, Michigan, USA - KBS C4-4 metaG | ecosystem: Host-associated > Plants > Roots > Rhizosphere > Soil | place: Michigan, USA...
ACCGCCGGGTCTGCCCCATATTGAAGCAGCAACTCTCTTACTTCGTCACGAGCCCAGGTCAGCGCTGTGCCAACACTCCAGTAACCCCTCCATTCCTCAGGCTCGGGATCTGAATCAAGATCAGACTCCTCGGGTCCCTGCTTGCCCTGGGCTCTTCTGTGTTTGTATCGACGCTCCCAGTCTTTAGCTTGAAGCAGTCCATGTACATGATGTACAATCCTCAGATTAGGGTCGGCCTTCCTGTCAAGGAGGAGTTTCACAACGCTGTAATGCCCGCGTTCTGCGGCCAACGCTAGCGATGTGACTGGTGCCAAACAGCTGTGGAGAGAGAAACCATCACGTCCCTCAAACTTGGTGCAGCTACCACGCTCTGGAGCAGGAGCAGACTGCTGGGCATCCGCATCAGCCCCCGAATTAAGAAGGAGCTCCGCCATATCTAAATCACCACGGCGTGCTGCCCACATGAGTGCAGTACAACCCGTGGTGGCGGTAGTCTTTGCATCAGCTCCATAGTGGAGGAGCATCCTTGCAAGGTCAACTCGACCATTTTGCGCACAGATGAACAGGGGCGTGATTCCTTCCACTGTCCGCGCATTGACATTGGCGCCTTTGCGTATCATCAGCTCCATGACCGCATTTTGCCGCTGTGTAATATTCGAATTGCTGTCATAGATCACTTCGAGCAGAGGTTCATGGTCTCGGGCGGGAGTGCCAGTTCGTTGTCCAGTGACCTTGTCGAAGGGTACGAGCCTCGCACCCCGCCAATCATTCGATGCGACATTTCTAATCGTCTCCACTTCAGCCTATCTTGTGTAAGTGGACGTCACAGTTCAGGAAGACTAACCAACTTACATCTGAAACTTCATGATCCAGGTCCTCTGATGGCGGCCGTCTTGATAATTCCGCCATTCGCTCCCAAACTGATTTCTTCGAGACCTCCATGTCCGGGTGACCGACGGGCTCGAATGAACAACCACTGACAGAACCACCAGTCGCCATGGACAGCTTGGAGATGTACCCTGCCATTTTGCCCTCGGTCATTAGCAAGTGTAGCGGTGTTGTTCCTTCCCTGTCACTGGACCAGCTCTCCAGATTCTGCTTCGAAATTTGAAAGTGGACGTCTGCACCAGCTTCCAACAACAATGTAGCAGTTACGTACGCCTTTGCGCGTATCGCAATCATGAGAGGATTCCAGAACATCTCCCTCAGATCTGACGACTCAGTGCCACTGTGACGGGCCATGGGACTCTGTTCGTCTATTCCGTGCTCACTCGCAGAAGCACCGGCAGAGAGAAGATACCTGCAGAGCTGAGCATTTCCAAGTTTAGCGGCTACCGCCAGCGGAATTTGAAACGGCTTCAAGGATTCGGCCATACCATTCGCTTGGGCCAAATCACCACAGCTATCAAGGGCATGAAAACTCAGGTTATAGGCGTTGATGCCTCCATAAAGATTGGAAAGCTCTTGCGACAGAATTTCTCGGGCCCAATAACCCACTGCAGTGACTCCCTCGCTGTCACATAGCCGAGCATCAGCACCAGCGAGAAGTAGGGCCTTCAAGATGGATTGTGGTCTCTGGACCCACTCCTGACCACCAATGAAAAAGTGCATGACGGCTGTGCGATTTTGCCCATCTAGCTGGTCGACATAGGCCCCCTCTTCTAGGAGACATCTTGTTATACTCGGGGAGGCTCGGACAGAAAGCATGAGTGGTGTAATGCCATTTACATCCTGTTGGTGAAGGAGCTTCGGCTTCTCTACCACGGAGCCTGTAAGCCTTCTGAGGGATGTTTTGATCCGGAGTCTCTTGTAACGATGTCGAAATAATTTTGCTTCTTTCTCTTTCATTGGCCCACCCTCAGCCAGGCAAAACCAGTGGAGAGCATTGTAACCGTTGGCCGAACTGACCAAAGCATCGGCGCCCATATCCAAAAGGCTCTCCAGCGCATCATGCTCCCAAAAGGTAGCGGCCACGTGTAACGCAGTCACATTGTCACGCCAAAATTGACAGTCTAGCGGAGCGCCACAACCCACAAGCCTGCGAGATAGCAGAGGGTTGATGAATCCACCCGCTTTCCATATTCTCTCCGCCGCTGCCTGGCACGATGGTGATCCTTCGACCCAGTCTGCCAACGCACCAAACAACAAGTCACTCGATTTCAGGGTGTTGGCTTTGATCATCATTTCAAACGCTGCATGGTACTGTTCATTCCGCTCTTGCTGGGCGACACTTTGCGCCTGGAGCGCAGATTCTGGGCAATGGATCAAGCCTGCTTGCTTGCCTTTATAGGTCAGCAGGTATTCAGGAACGCCATCGAGCCACTCAAGACCCATCGTACGAGCTAGAGCTGCACTGAAGGCTTTCGGTTGACCGTCTCTCATTGACGTCCAGATTAATGTCGGCGTGGATATGTTTTCCAGAAGTATCTGTGAGGCGCTTTTATTTTCTTGCTCGAGTGCCAGAACCGCTTTGCTCATGCTGGTATGCTTCATATCACCATTTGCGAGGTGGAATGCGTCTATGAAGCCATATCCATCGGTAGCAGTCCATACTGGACCGTCGACAGTATTCCTATTACTTCGTTAGTTGGCCACTCGTTTACCGACGTCTTGTGGAACTGTGAGACTTACAGCGTGGCAGGGAACGAAATTTCATCGAAGAGCAATGCGCCGATCTTGATGTCTGTGGGGAACAGCTTTTGCAGACACATCTGTCGAAGAAAAAGCCCACGATCATTATCTCCGAAGGAATCCATGTCAGCCCAAACACTGGCCACCAATTCATCCTTCCAGGGAGCTGAAGTGATTGAATTCCTTAGGCAGACTTGGTCGCAGGCAGTGAAAAACCAGACCCAGAATTGTGGCTTGCTAATGTCAAATATGGCGCCTCTGCCTCTTTTATAGTCATCAAGATTGAAATAATTGCCCGACATTGTCAAATGTTCGTACCAGTTGCAAGCTGCATACCTCTGAAAAGGCCGGTTCGACGAATACTTTTGTACAGCTCCACGAAAATTTCCCCTTGCGAAACAGCGACACCTGAAGCGAGTTTGTGTTAGCGAATGTACTTTGACTGCTCATGTAGATCGTTAGCGGAAGGATACTCACACTTTCCACACCCAGTCCTCTGATACATCGAAACTAAGCAGGTCTAGGCAGACTTTTGCGGTGACACAATTGGCCTGCTCAGGGGTGATCGAGTGTTTCCACGAACCCAGACTTTTAGCAGATGTAGCAGATGAAAGTTTGCCTTCTCCGCCCTTTGGGTCGGGCATGAGGTACTCTCGAGCAGTCTGATGAAACAGGTGCACAGACGACTTGACAAAGGTAATGAACAAGCCGCAGGTAGTACGCACGAGTCTCTTGAAGCGATAATCATCTTGCAACATATCCAGGTCTTCATAAGCCTTAGGTCGATGAGATTCACCATCCAAGTCCCGTGTCAAACCATAAACAACCTTGAGTTCAGCGACTTTCAAAGGTCTTCGCGCCGCGAGGATCACACTGAGAAGATTCCGTGCATGTGTTGGATCAGAACTTGACCCTAGCAGCCGATCAAATTGCTCTCCAATCGACTCAGGGATGGCTGCTAGGATATCATCAATCGTAGACTCAACAGCATCTGGAAGCAACTTTGGGTCAGCGTTCAGAAGCTCGAACGCCAGCTTCACCCAGAGGAACGACTTCGTCTGCGCATTCTTTGCAACGATTTTGTCGGAAAGACGTTGAGCAGTGTGGACACTAAGTTGTCGCCTTCGCGTTAGCTCCTGGATCTTGAAGCTGATAACGTTCTCAATATCGGCTTTGAACTTGGCGTTCTCCCCATCGAGGTGGTACACTTGAGGCGAGCAGCTGATCAGATCTTCGTATGGATGATAACGATCCTGGTAAGGCCGTGAGGAAACAACTATCTTCAAGCGCGACGGTGCCGAATTTGCCTCCTGGAAGTGGGATTTCAAGTCTATGAGAAGCTGGGTCCTTCCGCTAGTCTCGCACTCATCTACAGCATCCATGATGCATACAATGTCATCTTGCACGTCCATCGCGAAGTTGGTGAGAACTTTCCACATCTCTGCCGTTTGGCCTTTTATGGATTGTCCATGTTGCCGCACCGGCTCCCTGACATGTTTCACGAGCGCAGGACGCTGAGTGAGGAGCTGATGTATGATCGCGGCAAGGGCCTCAGTATAGCTGCGCTGAAGATCATCATCATCTTTGAAAAAGAAATGAGCCGTCAAAAGAGACGGCTGTGATTCTCGCAGACTGTCTACGAGTGTCCTCATCACAGTAGACTTGCCGCTGCCAGCCTCGGCAGTCACAAACAGCAAGCGTGGGGCATCTCCGAGACTGAAGTCTTGATACAAACGGTGGCGGAAGAACCATTGCCCGGTTTCCGGTGCGCAAACCTCGTTGCGGTTCTTCTGGGCCAGGCAGTCGATCGGGCTGGTGAAGGCTTTGATGCACTCCATATCTTCGCGGCTTAGCTGGCTAGCTTGGGCTTCGTGCTGAACCCCTGGCGAGCCCTCGCTCTGGTTTTGAGATGTAATGTCCAATCTCGTGATAGCCTCTTGAATGTCTCGCAGCGCCTCTGCGTCTTGGAATAAATGATATTGTGCAAGAACATCCATGTTCTTGACGATACCTTCCATGTCCCTTCGCAGCCGATCAATATCGGCCAATCCCTCAGAGTTTGAGCCATCTTTGCCAGCTGCCGCGTTCTCAAAAATGTCCTTAACATTAGTAACACTGTCCTTACATTGTTCCAGAACAAGCTCCACACTCCGCAGCGCCTCGTCATTGACTTTGCCCTCTCTAATATTCTGTTCTGCAAGGCTGAGAATGCTCAGCACCAATGGGATATGCTCGGCTGCAACCCGAAAGTTTTCGGGAAGACCCTTGGCTTCGGGAGTACCTTCATACACCTCTTGAACCCTTTTCAACATCACAATTATGGAAGAGATCAGAGCAAGCACAGGGCTTGACTCCCCGTGTCCTAACATATTGATCCAGCTATACCTTTTGGCAGCAGCCAAAGGGTGAGTTTCAATTCAAGCGCAATAGCCCCCGAACAGAAGTCGTCAGCCCTTCCGTGAGTCAAAGGCTGTCTAGTTTGCGATGCAGGATGATTAGATCTTTAAAAGGTAGAGCATTTCGATAGGTATGAAGCCAAAGACTCTTCACGGCGTAAGGAAGAGTAATATGAAGACAGTGATCAAGTGCTTCAGCCTGGGAAAAGTTCGAGGAGACCCCAGCCCCGCCCTCTGCCAAGACTGAATGGGCATTAATATCAGGCACCAGTTCGACATAATATTGCACTCGAGACACCGCGCTGTTTCACCACATCCAAGCTAGATCCTTCGTCACAGGATGTAGTAGCCATATCAATCGTCTCCTCTTCAATTTTACGAGGTCGAATACTTACAAGGCCGATGTGCTCCCAAGCATCCATTACGAAGATGCGCTGTCCTCACATGAATATGTTCTAAATGGACCACCTTCGACCTCGGAGGCGTTCTGGTGTTCCTCGAAGGTCTGGCTTGCCATCAGTGACGCTCAAGCAATGCTGGTTGTTGGTGAAAGCTTCCAATCGAAACAGACGACACCTTCGCTTCAAACCTACCTCCTCACTTCGCACTGCATTCATAGTTGTGTTGCTTCTCGCTGAATCTTGACCACGAGACTCTGGGATTTTCGAAGGTTGCTCTGCAACTTTTGAAGATCTCGAATTCGGGACTTCCATCGCTGCTAAACATGTTGGGACAAGGTTTGCCTATAACCAGGATCGAGTTCAGTCACATTCTCGCCTGTTTCTCTCCCTGGCCCTTGAAAGTAAATGCGGTTGGCTGGGGTCTCTAGACGAGCTTCCGATTTATCGGTGCCCGGGCCGGGAGGGCGTCCTTTGCCTTCCGCTTTCTAGAGGCGGGATTACCAGGGGAGCAAATTGCAGATCAAACGGAACAGCCGGTCAGCACCTCCGCCTGGAACGCGCCTCAAATGGGAATGTCTGGTTTTGGGCACCTCACAAGATGGTAGCACGATTACTATGATGTACCTGTGTATGGAGTACTTGGATACCGGAAGGCATTTGTGGAATATTACTTAGAACTGCCCTGGATCATGCGCGTGGTTCCTTTCACTGCGTCCCTTTGCGACCTTGATCCTCTAAGATTATACGAGACTTACGATATACCTTACCAATTCTACGACTGCTGCATGATGGAATGGAAACTAGGTTGCTTCTCACATGCCTAGACCGGATGAATGTGTGGACTAGCTAGATATTATGAAGCTAGGATGTCTCGTTTCACGGTGGTTCGTTCTAGGCCGCAAGGTGAATGCCTGAAGTCTTTCTCGCCTTCTCCATACCACATCCTGTTCTGCGTATGTTGCGCCCACCAAGTATGTATTGACGCTAGATCTCCTCTTCATGTAAGAGAGTTTACTGAAAGCCCCCTTTTAGTTGAGCACCTCCACCTGGAAAGCTTGGGCCCCAGCTGATTCCATTTACCCATGTTCTCCTACCACATGCATTGCATTTGTATCCGAATGATTCACTGGTCCAGAATATCCATCCGGAGCCACTCACGGCGTTGAAGTCTGGACGAAGAGCATCATTTTGGCACCAGAAGCATGGAACCCGGCTGTAAGGCCCTAAACTATGCTCACTCTTTTGCGTTTGCAGAGAATCTTGATGCGCTGAAGTGGAACGCGTTCCAAAGTCTTGTTCACTTCCCTGGTTATCGCCTCCAGAGCTGTGAGAGTCAATTGTGGACATAGACGCCACCACAATACTCTGATTGTCACCATCGTTGTCACTGTCATGGTTGCTCTCAATCGCCAAGTTCTGAACTCCGTCCCCATCATTGCTGATCGGAGTGTCGCCATAGTTGTGAAAGTGTAATATCTCGCGAGTGGAAAACCGACATTGAATTGTGGGATGCATCCTGGCACGGCCAGAAATATGTGACCTGATCGTCATGGTTTGTTTGCATCTTATTTCGCCTTCCATTTGCACGACGAACCCCAGTCGTTCTGTCTCAGGTTCTGCTCTATCACCAGAGGGAATCCCCGGATGCTCAGTCTGGAGCAATACTTGGCAAGAAAGTGGTAACGCCTCCGGAATAGCCATTCCTGTTAGCATGTCGAGTTTGGCGTGCTCACAGCTGCCGATATCACATGGCTCTTTGAGCATAAACGTCGCAACGTCATCCTCGCTAATGACAATAGTATGAACGCAGAAATTCAAACGACTGTTGCTATCTGACGTGCAATTTCGAATGCTCAGGGTTCCATCCAGAAAGAGATCTGCCTTCGGGGCGACATGGACTGTCATGCTGTCGTACAAGGGTTGTACTGCAGACTTAGAGTCGAGGTCCATTGTCGAAGCCACCTCTGAGACGCACTGCTGCCATTCGTCATCAGTGACATTATCGGGGGATCCATCAGACGCGATAAGAGGCTCAATTGCAACTTCCCTGACTTGTTGCTCATCAACATCCACTTCCTCGTCAGCAGGACGCCCAGGATTTGCTTCGATAAGCTCGCCTTCGGAAGTAACAATGACAGCAATGTGCTCATCGTTCTCACTTTCACTCTCAAGAAAGGATCCTAAGAGGCTCTGTCCATCTCCATTGTCTTCTTCAATAGCCACCTCGGACAATGTGCTTGAATATTCCCCTGGATTCAGGTGTACATTGCCATTTGCATCGCCATCCATGCCAGGAGACTCAGGACTAACTTGCTGTTCTGTGGAGATTACTGAATTCCTAGAATTCGTTCTCCTCGGTGGCGCTCTGTCTGGCTGAGTGCGGCGCTGCGTATGAATGGTCCAGCATCCAACTGATCGCCCCTGTTGTTCACACCGCCTGTGGGAATTTTCGAGGGAAGCACAAAAGACCTGAAACTGGTCGTTGTTCTGGCAGACTAAAGTTTGAACTGCATCATGTATATGAAGTATTTCAGCATACTGTGACTGGCTACTCTGTAGCCCGATGGTCAACAATGCAGTTTGAAGGGACTGCTCGGCGCTCTTGACAACATCAATGAACTGGACGATGTTGTCTTGATCAAGAACGAACCGGGATTCGTCGAAAAAGCGTCTAAGTTTCTGAATAACTCCCCAGCGACTTTGATTATCCATCGTTTTGAAGTCTTGCAAAAGCCTGTTCGCGTTGTCCACAGCGGTTGCTACATTTTCCAAGCATACCTTGATAAGGCTCTTTTGTTCGCCGCCAACAGTCACCGAAAGGCTTCGGACATGTTCATATGAGTTGGCAATGTTGTCGATTGCACCATGAAACTGTTCTTGTCAGCTGTAAATTACATATGTTCATTAGAGCAACTTCTGACAAACATAACTCCTTCGAGGTGCCTCAAATATTCTCTGAGTTTGAGGGAAGCACTCTTGTATCGTGATGCGTAATGGCTTAACTTGTTGATGGCCGCTGCAAGAGTAGCGACGCTTGCTACAACCCCAACAGCTTCAGCCATTTTACCTCGAACCCGAACATTGGATGACGTAGTGGACGGACTGGAAGAGAAGGCAAAACGATAGGATTGGTGAGGCTGTGTCGAATTCTGCCAAATCTAGATTGTGGTGATCAACATAGTATTTATAGCTTTTTTGACAAGACTGAGAAAATGGGTAAGGCCCAAGTTACCAAGGCGCAACTGGTGTGTCTTCGTGATATGCGCCTGATTGAGTTTGGTATTTGAAAAGGCCAAATTGCACACCAACAAAGCCTTCACCGCTCCAATGTATAACGAAGGCGTTTTACCCTGGTTGATCACTCCTGGCAAGCGGTCTAGGCTGGGGCCAGAGCGACAGGATCAAACATGCCTAGGATCCGTTTCCCCCAGAAAACCAGAGACTGAGTCCGCAGGCTGAGAAGCATCAACATTGAAGAAGGCAACCGCTGACGGCAACCGCTAGCTTCACGAGAGGACCGGGAGCTAATATCGGACCTTCGATTGGTCGTGCTTGTGCTGGAACTGTGTGGTTTGCTTAGGAGCAGAGTTCCGTTCGAGATGTCTCCACCAGTAAGTACATCGTTCTACCAGCCATGTCTTTGCCTGACATATTCAACCAGGGTAAGCATCCTTGGAGCAGTGTTGATTCGAAACTTCTAAATAGCACAGTGTTGAACTTCTGTCTGGTATTCTTTTGATTTGTTGCAATGACCTGACCGGTGTTTACCCTGGTAAATATTACTTCCTCTGATGAATGCGCGTTGACCATGCAGGTTCGCCGCGGGTGAGCCTGCAACCTTGGCAAGGGATATTAGTTTCGCCTGTCCCAACCCCAGCGCTACTACTTCAAAGCGGTCGAATCCAGCCTCACTGGGGAACTTGCAGTAGCGGGAGATGATGAACGGATGTCGGCCAAGATGTCTTGTATGACGAGTCCTAGGTCCCTCAAGGTCGGCTTGGACTGAACAGCCAAAAATCAGTTTCTGATCCGTTTCAACTGATGAAATCGCGGATGGCAGACACTGGGTTGTCGAGCCAGGAAAATGAGAGGAAATGCCCTTCTCATAACTTGAGGGGGGTTCAGCACTAAACTATCTGCGAGGGAGGGTGTCGTGCACCATCCTCATTTGATGAGGCAGACTCGGGGGACTGACCGACCAGGGTGTCTGCATTACAGTGTTTGAGTGGCTCTGCAAAAAATGGCCTTCCCTTGTGCTTAGTACCACGGCCATGCCAGCACAGACACACCTTTTCAGCCGAGGAGACTTGAGGCGAGTCTAGAGTCAAATAACGATTGGGAAAACATCGTTAGTCCTGGAAAAGTGGTAATTCGCTGTGGTGATGGTGGCAGAACCTGTCCCCTCATGATACGGGCATCCATTTCTTGCTGCGATTCACCCCATGTTCGATGGAAACCAGGCGCCTCCAAAGGCTTAGTAGATTTGGCAAGGCTCAGCCTGATAACTACCACTTCGTTGAAGGATTTGCGTATCGATAGCTTTGGATTCGTTCAAGGTTCAAGTTTATTGGAAATTGTCTGCCGTAACAACGCCTGAGGGTGTCGGGTGGAATAAACACAACCCATTATGGCGACAAGCAGAATTTCAATAATTATGGCGGTTTCCGTGGAAACGGCCAGGGGGCGAACAAGTGTTGACTCCTGTAGAAACCAGGGGGCGCCACAATCTCCTTCATTCACTTGCGAAGCTACCATCTTATGATACAATTCAGTCGAAACTCCCTCAAACCCTACATGATCGATGCACTTCGAAGCTGCACTATCTGATGTCCTCCAAACCAACATTACTATCTAGGTAGCGAACCTGATCGCTTTCCCTTGCTTCGCAAATCATAAACTAGTTGAATGATCGAATCCTCAACGATGCTTCCGCCAATCTGACTGATTCCAGTTCTTGCCCTCTCAGCACCATAACTATGATGTTCTCTCCGTTCTGCCCAACGGCGTGAACAAGGACATTCTCGCCATAACCGCAGTCGGTCTCATTAGGGCCTGCCTCTTCATATTTAGCGAATGATTCTTTCGTCACGCCGTTGTCCGCATTCAGCAAGATTTTGCTCGCGAACTCTCGTGCTTCTTCATATTGCAGGTATGAGCCCTCAACGTTGGTCTCTCGTGATTCACCACTGTCGTCTTCGCCGTACAGGACGCTTGTTTGTACGACATGGTAAAGTGGTTTGTGAATCTTGTGGTCTTCGTCGTCCCGGAAGGCATGCACATTCGGGGTTGTCGCGATGCCAACGCGGAATACGGTGCCATCTTTTGCCTTGGCATAAACCGCGAGACCCGCTCTCCGTTTGATGCCATGTGCTTCGAACTGCTGTTGTTGGGTGTCGTACTCGACGAACCACTCCTTCTGGTAGCCTGCGTCGAATAGGGTCTTGTGTGCCGCAGCTTTGGCAGCACCTAGGTTGGTGTAGGTCCCACCTATGCGAACCTTCTCAACTTGATCATTGGGGTCCTCGAGTTGCGACAAATGAGATGTGGTGTAGATGACATGGTAGAGATTTTCAATGCGTGGAGTTCCGTTCGATGCCATCTTGGTATGTGATTATATCAACCTGATAAATCCTGTGTCTTGACTTTGATTTGATTATTGTTATGTGTTGGTCTTCGTTGGCCTTACCACCCGTGACCTACCAGCGAGATCGAGGCATTCTTATGAACTTTCAAACATCGGAACATTGTTTGATGTCTCCACTGCAATTGCTTCCTTTCATCCTCATTGTTGATCCGAATCGGCGTAGACCTTACGCCATTTGCTCAATCTTTGATGATCATGTGGTCTGATGGTGAGCAAAGCTTGGACCGTAGAGTCTCGAGCCACCGAAGCTGGTCCATAGGCACTTACAGGGAACAACAAGAGGTTTGCAGGGCTATGCATGTGTCAGCTTATGCATGTCGATGCTTTCAGGGTATAAAGAACCTCAGAAAGTGGAAGTATTGCAGAAATGCCTCATTGGGTGGGTTTTTGCGCCCTTGATATCTCCTAGATTACGCGAAATGACAAGTATGTGTATCGCAAATCAGCAGAATGCGTGAAATATCAAGCTGAGGTATCAGTCAAATGACCGGAATGCACAGGCGTCGGTCGTGGGTTTTTCACGTGATTGCGCGGTCAGACAATGCTTTCAACCCGCCCGGTTTCTGCCGATGTGCAAAATGGTCGATCAAATGACAACTCAGCTCCAAGTATACCCGTAATGATACGTGACTCACTGAGGCCATTACGCAGATCGGTATTTCCAAGCCCGTCAATGGCCTGATCTCTGCATGAGGGTTGCAGGGGAGTCTACAGATCCACATTTTGTGGACCAGAGTGGTGCTTTCCCCAGATTTTGCTAATGCCTCGACCCCCGAGGCGAGAGCGCCACACACGCGTTGGCAGTTCCCCTTACACCTGGGCTGCTTGCGAGCTGTAGACTAACACGTAGCGCTGACATCTTAGAGATCTTCAAGAAGATTGTGTCAGGACGGAGTAGAGCTCTTTGCCTTCACCAAAAGGGAAATCGTAGCTCCCTAGACGCCAAGTTCTTTTCGATGCCCTTCCAAATCCCATCCTTTCGCGTTGACTCAGGGCGCTATTTGATTTTCTGAAGGTGCTAAGCTTGACGGATACTTCACAAGGTAGAGAGTGAGGATGTTGGATGGGTAACTCGTCAAGCCGAAGCTCGGCACGGTTTACCTTGATGAATCTTTTTACGACTGAGTTATTCTGAACTTCAAGTGCAAAGCGATGATGATGCAACTCTTGGGCGCAGGAGCGTACGAGACTGATCCCCTGGTGCCCTCTTTCAACTTGCAACTTCTTAAACGCGAAAATAGTGTTGTCTTCCAAAGACCGCATCGTTCCAATGCAGTGTATGATACCCAAATGCTCTTGACAACTTGGCCGAATTGCTCGCCCCGTCAACCCAGTAGGGACCCGTTATCGTGTGTGATCATTCCCAATCAATAGCGCCTGAAATGTTACGTACAACCGTTATGACACCTATAATCTGCTCTGATACAGTCATTTGGCTTCTGCCTTCTCGACTGCGGCCTTTTCCATTTCGTTGATATGCGCTTCCACCTCATCAAGGTGCTGTCTTTGTGCGGCGAGCTTCTCCCTTAGTTTTTTGATGCTGTTGCGATGGTCAGGTCAGTCGATGCCTGGTGATTTGGATCATCGTGGGTCTTTGAGGGCTTACTTTTCTAGCTCATGTTGCTTCACATAAAGGTCCTCAATGACATGTTCTCTCCGACTGAAGGTGTCTCTGTAGCAGTGTCAGCTTCGTCTTGTTTTACTAGGCTCTGAGGCAACTTACGATGCAGCTATGCCACCTGATCGTACGGAACCAGTGTCTCCTTCCCGTAATGATGGGCGGGCACTTGAAAACGATTGACAGAAGGCCGGCGTTCTGATGCTGCTCCTGCAAGCTGAATGGATTCTTGTTCGAATCATTTTGGGTGATGTGTGGTATTGTGAGATTGGCTAGATTGGCTCTCGGAGGTTTGTTTGATAGTTCTGTTTATTAGAATTGTGTTTCTTGATGATCTGGTAGTAGATAGCACAGCAAATTCTGCGACGCTGCCAGCTTTATACTGCAGCAGGGACCTGGCGTTGCTTTTCCCTCGGCCACATGGCTGCAACATCATTGGACAGTGGTATGACGCCGTCAGGAGGCTTAGCTACTCGAGTTGCAGTAGTAGTGAGATTAGTGTCCGAGGCACGGAGTACATTTTTGTGCAGAACGTGACTGTTGTGGAAATCCGCATCGGACTCGACCTGTTAGCGAGAGGGGGTTGTGGGCTCTCTGCCTCACAGATAGAGCAGACGAGATGCATCGGTGGCTGTCCAATGGGTTTCCAGGGGCTGCAGCCTTCCCACTTTCACTTGCCGAGCTTTTCTTCCTCTTGAGACATCACGCTTACCGCATTTGGCTAGCGTAGGTCCGTGCCATCCAAGGTTTTTATCCGATATATTTTCATCGTCACTCCACTGTCGCATGGCACCGAAAAGCCCTCTCAACGGTGCTTTCCGTTTGCAAGGTGAGCCCAAGACACCAATTGAGTGTTTACATGGAAATCGTATGATTAATTTCCTTGGCGTACTACTCGTGACCTCATGGTGAAGGTTTTCGACGATGCTAGCAACGACGAGAACGAGAATTTCCGCAGCGAGAGCTCGGTCAACAGGGCATGGCACATGAATGTTGTGTGTCCCTCGCCTATGGATGGGGGAGGTAAGAAGATAGATATAAGGCGCCATCCTCGATCCCGCGAATTGCTAAAGGGTGAGTAAAACAAACAATTATTCCTGAGTCAAACCCACACAACCCCAAAACTTCCAACCCTTGAAGAAAGTAGTGAAGATGTCGTTCCTCTTTTATCCAGAGATTGAACCATACCCAACGACCTACGTGTCGCATACCTACCCGGAGAAAGGGCACCATCTCCACCATGTACCCCTTCCCTACATGGCGCATAAACTGCACCGAACATTTCATGACCGAGATCTGGATGTTCACCAACCCAAAGCCGACGTGCGAGAGACGCTGAAGAACTTCTACCTAGAAGTCGAGCTACCCGGAATCAAGGACAAGTCGGACCTCCACCTGCGCTGGACATCGATGCGCACGCTGTTGATCACAAGCAAAACCTCGAGGCCTGAAATTCCAGAAGAGGAACTCGCAGATCTCCCTGTGGTTAAAGCGAGTAAAGAAGAACCAGCTGCAGACGTGAAAGTCGACTTACCAGAGGCCGACCACCATGAGGAGCCCAAAGTCTCAACCGACGAGTCAAGGAAGTCTTCTACCTCGAAAGCCTCCAGCACCACAAGAAAGGAGCCGCACCTGACGGTCCACGAACGCCTGATCGGTGAGGTGCTTCGCGCATTCAACTTCCCCGTTGATGTGGACCGCGACAACACCCACGCCAAGCTCGATGCCGGACTCCTGCGCGTCATTGTTCCAAAAGTTGAGCATGAGCAGGTCGAGCACGTTCACGTCCCAGTACACCACGATGAACCCTCCGTCCCGGTAGCGTAATTATCTGTTCGAAACCAAAAGCACCACAGCTGTCTTGGCGTTGGAGTGGAGACGGGGGAGAGGAGATACGATATATACGATGCGGTGTGTCAACGGAGGGAGGCTACATTCTATTCACAATATAAACAGCACTACTCTATCGAAGTGGCAATTGTTGGAAGCCCGACAAACCTGTCAGATTACCCAGAGTCTTTGCACAGACGGTGCTGATTCGGTCAAGTCTCTTTGCGAGTTATCGAAATAGTTATAATAATGATTAATATTGGTTCCACGAGATCAGGGATTCGCTATATTAACCATGGCACACACTCCTCTAGTATATCCAGCCCCATTCGCATTTATCTTTGTCACCAGCAAATGTTTACGAAAGCCCGAGGGAATGCTATCATGTGCGTATAGAGTGTCAAACGCCTTTAAACTCTTTAGATGAGCATGAATATCAGCAGTGGCACTTGATGGACACCTTTGCAACAAACATCACAGTAGTGGCCCTACTTTCGATGATCACTCTCAAACATCAGGAAAGAATGTTTACAATGGAAACAATGCATAGCTTTGCTTGAAGATTAGATGAGTATTCATTAGCGGAATTGAGACTCGGCTATTTCAGCCCAGCGTTCCTAGGTACCCCCATATTACTATATAGTACAGCGATACCGATTGAATAAAATTTCGCTTATACCCCCCCGGCATGAAAATGCAAAAGACGCAATGCTTCATAGTCGTAAATCGTAAAGGCTTTTCGTCAAAGTATTGTTCCCATGGGAATCAACTCAATCGTAGAATGCATCCGTCCATAGGCAATCTTCTAGCATATCCTCTTCTTCGTCGGCAGAGGTATGGTCTTTCTCGACCCAGACGTGTTGAGCTGTCATTTCGTCCTCCGGCCACCAGCTCATTGCAACGTGGCTACCAGACGAATGGCGCCTGTGGGGACCATTTTGCTGCTCCTTATGCTCACTGGGAGTCGAGACCTCGATGAAGCTAGGCCGTCGCTCTACAACTTTGGCCGATGTCTTGGGCTCGGGTTCGGCTCTCATGCAGGACTTGATTGGAGTCTGCACCGACTTCTCCGAGGCTGTGGCTTTCTGGGGCGCATACTCGTAGGTCCTTGGGGGTGGCGTCGTGCCAGTGTTGAAATGGGCAGCAAGTCGACGCTTTGGGACAGAAATGGGAGTTGGCCTCGCATGCTCGGGCTCGAGCGGTAGGAAGCCCGATTCGAAGACCGACTCTTTGAATAGAAGTTCGGTGATGTCACCGTCATTGTATATAGAGACGAAGGCATTGTCCTTGACACCGGATGACAGGGGCTCCGCTTCTTTATGCTGGAGGGCAACGGACTGAGGGAAGGAATGTTAGCCGAAAAGCCTCACTTCTTACTGGGTGGGATACTTCGTACCGGCGCTGTTTGAGACATCATCTTGATGCTAATATATTGTCAAGTGTGATAGTTATTCGTTATTTGATGTTGATTGTGAAACTGCCTGAAGGTTGAGATCAGTCCTACTCTGAATCGTTCTCCAACCTTTATGTAGCAATGAAGCGTACAGCCTGAGTATCAAGTCTTCGTGTCGGATCCACCCAATGGGCAAAATCGAGCATGCCAAATACCGGTTGCTTATCGTCAATCGGCGTCATGGTTGCAGGGAAAAGTCAAGCCTCCTTGAGGTTCCTGCGATGGTCACGAGTGGCATGATTGTAAGGAACACGAAGTTGACGCGTGAAATGATCGCCAAGGAGGGCAGGCAGATCAACCAGTTGGGTGACAAGGCGTAATACGTCAGGTATTGGTCAGTGTCCACCTGCAAATGCCTGCAAACGAGCGTTTTTCAGTACAAGACCCGTAACTGACCGCCGTATCGGGTCACGTATTGTAAGACATCACACGATTTCTACCGACTTTGGACCTCGTTACTCATCCACCTCCATCAAACATCCCTTCACCTTCGTATCCTCTCATTGACCGTCATTTGCTTGACCCATAATTGTGCGCCATTTGTTGGGAGGCGCCGCTGTCCATCCTGGGCTCATTTTCCCCCGCATTTTGATGGAAGGCCCTTGCTCATTTCGCTGGGTCTCGCCTTTCGTGGCTTGATGGCCCTGCGTCCTCATGCCGCAACCAGAAATAGCCGAGAATCCCTCACAATCGTATGATGCTCAATCACATGTGAAGATGTGTCGTCCAATCAAAGGTAACGCAGGGGATATCCTGTTGTCGAGGACGGACCACAGTCGCCTGCCATCGTTGTATAGGGCTGAGCGTCTTCGGCATGGGGGTTTTGCGCTCTGTCAAGCCTTGAACCAGCAAGCACAGCAAGCAAGGCAAAGGGGACGGCATTAGCACACGGCTTGGAACATGCTCATCCTACTTTCGCCATTTTCACGGAAATCAAAAGCATCGCCTTACATAAATGCCATGTCCCTTACGGGGAAGTCTCGTGAATGGACTTACCTTGATTCGATGTGGGTTTTTCGTTTGAGCCGGTTCCTCCTTCCAGCTCCTAGTGGAACCGACTGCAATACAGGCAAGGTAGAGTGCATAAATACTAACTTCCCCAACGTACTTCTTAGTGTCTTATCTTCCCCAGAGCAATATCACACAAGCACTCCTGCATAGCTACACTTCTACTGCTCTTGCCATATCAGAAGGCAATCGAAATATGTCAGTAATGGCGGAAATTCCCATTACAATTGTCACCCCGGGTCTTCACAACCACCAGGCCACAGATGTTCCTGAGTATCCTTTTGCAAATCTTTCGACTGAAAGTCCCGTTCATGTGACAACCATTCGTCCTAATATGACTTCTCACTCAACGCAGACCGATATTGAAGACTTTGAGGCACCAAGTTTCGCCAGGAAGCAATCTCCAGTCCATTCACGTTCTACGTCCCAAACTCGGAAACCTGCCCATCATCAAAGCTGGGCCGAGCAAATACGAACACGCCTGGCTAGTCCGCATTCTCACCAACATACTCCACTTGCAACAGATGCAGCAGGCCATCCATTACTCGCACCGCCCGATTTGGAGACTCCGAAGCGTCCAGCCACACCGAGGGCGGATCTCTACAGAGGCCAGGAGGAAGCCAACTTTGGAATGACGTTTGATGGCGCTCAGAATGTGCATATGCGCAAAGCTAAGCCCACGCCTTGTGCCTTCAAGTATGAGGATCAGAAACATCGCATGATGATGGATTGGCTGGAAAGGCGAGGTACTTACTGAGCTCCATTTTTTCAATTTTCTCTGATTGCCTTGCATAAATTAACCTGAAACTTGCAAGGCATTCAACAAAGGTCCGGCCAAAGGCGTTCGCGTACTAGTTCACTGTTAAGGAAGGCAGCCATTGGCATTGAGGTTCAATTCAAAGAACAGGAGTCCGATAATATGACCACAACTTGAGCACTAGCCAGTCCCGAGCCCCCCAAAAATGAGATCCACAGAATCCAAACATACAACATCACCTACAACCTCGTGTGGTGTGAACAGCTGTCAAATTTTTGTCTTGTCATGGTCGGAATGACTATCAGTTCATACACTTTCATTCCGGAATCCACCAAACCATCCTCTATGGCTCTAAGAAGCCTAGGTCTCCAAAAAGACTCGACCTAAGGCACACGCACTCACTTGCGATGCTCAAGGAGCGATCACCTGATTGCTATTTGGCCACTTTTCTACTGAGCCTCCCTGCGGCAAAGCTAGCTTGGGCGGCCATTCTGACCTTTTCTCTTCGCGAGGATGGATCGATCGGACTGATGTGGCTCGTCCCACTCAACCACAAATAAATGTATCATACTGACTCTTCCATATTTATGGGATTGAGGAATTTCCAAGCAAAATGGCGTTGGAGCACTAATTGGCATACCAATGTGGCGAATCATGTACTGTAATCTTATACTTGAAGTCTTTCTGTAAAGTAATCACATTTTAACCCATCTAACACGACTGGTACTTCTCAGTTGAATTCTGCTGCTGCATCGTCTCCTCGCCCCCCTGAACCCAAACTTTCAGGCGGAGCAAACACGACATAGTGAATAGATAGATTCCCAACCCCGCTTCACTAGCTTCGTCCCAGGACAAGCATTTCCCTTCCTCAACCGCAACAGCCCGCTCATACCCACCCAAATCACGCCCGCGACCAGAACAAAGGCGCCCCCAGCATACCCAGCGACGAGGGCGACCACCCATCACCAGCAGCCCCTTTAGAAAATCGCAACACCATTGACGGGGCTCGCAACCCCACCAGGGACATAGTTCGGGACACTGGCAACGAAGAAACTCCATCGATTCTGCCTCTTGCACTCCTCGCTCAACTTCTCCAAGTCCAACAGTTCCCCAATGTTACAACCCCAGCCCGCGAGCAACACCTCATGCATACTCCACTCATACGGGGTCGGCCACCTCTCAAAGCTCGGATGATCGCTCGCGACGGCCGAGAAATGGTCCCAGATCCAGTTGAGCACCTGGTCGGACTGCTCGACGCCGCCGAGCCCCGGTGGCGCGAGGTCCGTCAGGCGGTCGAGCTCGGCGGGCTCGGCCTCCAGCATGGCGTAGTACGACTTGAAGAAGCCGGAGCGCACGATCAGGATGTCGCCGAAGCGCGGCGTCGTGTCGTCCTGCCATTTGAGCGTCTGCAGGAGCCAGTCGAACTTGATCGCTGACGTGTGGAAGCTCTTGAACCCATCGCCCACGACTTCCTTGCCCGGCCCCTCCTCGATCCAGCGCCCGAAATCGACGAGGATCCCGCGGCCCATGAAGCCACCGCGTTCGACGGACTTGTGGATACCTAGGACGTTGGGATTGACTTTCCCCTTCTCGCTGGTGCCCGCGATGTCCTCGACGGTGGTGTCGTTGTAGAAGCGCTGCGCGGCCTGGTAGCCAAAGTGGCGGAGCCCGTCCCACTGCGTCGAGCTCTGTGTGTTGAACGCCCACGTATCGTCGTGCACAATCCGCGGCTTCTTCTGGTACACGTCTTTCTTGAAGATCTGGCGTCCGAAGAGTGGCTTGGGCCCTTGGAAGTCCAGGGGTGCGTCCAGCGGGACCCGAACTCCTGACTTGATCTCGCTGGCGGCGGCGGCGGCGACGGTCGCGGGTGTTTGGCGGTTCAGGAAGCCGAGCTCATCGTCAGCGCCGTACGCGCCCCAGGCATTGAGGCGGGTCGCGGCGTGGGATTTGTTGAGAGGGAGTGAGCTGAAGGGAACAGGGGGACCAGATTCAGTCATTTTGGTTTACTTGGTTGTTTAATAGATAGATGAAGGGTGAGCAGGTTGTGTGCGAGGACGATCGACTCAAACAACGTTTCGTTCGATGTCATTCGAAGTTGGGTATACTCTGAGCTTGTCAAGTAGTGGAAGAAGTATATTCTCAATATCTGTATGTGTCGATACTCGAAACGATGACCTCAAGAGGGAAGGAGAGACATGAAAGAATATCACAAACCTATCAGGAAACCGATATATTTACCTTCTCACTACAGAGCCATCCATGGGATTTGGAGAAGATGTTAGGACACGCCCAACCACATCAGTAGGCTTGCATCTTGAAGCTCGGCACAATGATGGACGAGGTGAGGGGCGTTCGATATGGAGAGTAAGAGGGGAATGCTGCTCCCTTTGAGGTCTCCATCGAGTATTACCAATGAACAAAGCCATGAGTCGGCATCTCCTCCGAAAACGCCGCTTTCCCGAGGCCCTTCTGGGTTTCCGTCTTTGGGATCAAGTGAGATGCTAGATTTTGGGAAACAGGCCAACGGGCATTTGAGGGACTACAAGATATTCATGGATCGAGTCTCGAGAGAAATTCTGTGATAAATTTGGAGAATTCTGTGATCGTTGATCACGAATGCTAGGTATGGCTGACTGTCAACATGACCACTCATTTTTGAGAACTTTAAACTCGTTGAATTACAGTACAAAGCACATTATTCTAAGCCTCCACCTGCTTGGCCTTTGAAGAAGCCCAACTCCCTTTTGTTATGATCGATACCGCTCCAATTGCCCTCGCTGATCAACTCCCAGCGCCATAACCCAAGTAAGAGGATCTCCCTAGTTTACAAGAAACCGTACCGTATTCCAAGGATGATGAAAAACTCCGCCTAATGACGCTTTTCTCTCAAGCATGGCCATTGATCCCATTGACCATGGGTGTATCGGCCAGACCAGCGATGACACTGAATTGACCACCTGCTCCTGCCCAAACCAACTTCTTGTCCCTCACTGCCGTGTTGTCAATCAGGGTTGCAAGTTCGACATCGTCGTCAGTGCCGAGCCCGGTCTGGAAAGTGGTGCTGAAACCCCAGGCAAAGGCCTTGCCATTCTTGTCGATAGCCACACAATGGTCAGAACCTGCTGCAACTTGGATGGCATAGATGTCGGGAATTTGGGTTGGGACGGTGAGGATCCGGGGATGGCCAGCAGAATCACGAACAACCTCATCCTGTGGGAGATCAGCCACTTTTAGTCCAAGTTGGTAGCCGTCAAGTCGTCCCCAAACAAGTAGTTCTCCCCTGTCAGTGCAGGCAACCGTGTGGTGTGCCCCTCCTTGAATGCAGGTAACTTTTCCCATTCCCTTTAATGCTTCAATGACGATGGGGTGGTGAACATCAGCACCTTTGCTGGCACCAGTCTCATCAAACTCCTTGGGAATTCCAGTTTGACCAAAGTTGTTGAGACCCCACGAGTAGACATCACCATTCTCACGAACGGCAAAAGAGTTGTATGCACCTGCACCGAGGTTGATGATCTTCTTGGGCAAGCCAATTGGCATGGGAACCAAACTGTTGGTTGCTCTCCTCTCCAAGATCCTGCGTCCAAGCTGATTCTGTTGCCCTGAACCCCATCCGTAGACGATACCATTGCTTTGAAGCGCTAGAACATGGTTGGCTCCTGCAGCAAGCTTGATGATTTTCTTGAGACCTTTGATGAGCTTGGGGCGAAGTTGGATCAAGGTGGTGTTGTCGAACCCAAAGATGCCTTCGTTGGAACGGAATGTGCCCCAACCGTAGACTTCTCCTTCAGAGGTGAGAACGAATGTGGCACTATCAGTTGTAACCACCTGGGTAAAAGTAATGCCTTCAGGGAGACCAGAGAGATCGACCTCTGCAGGGGTGGATTCCTTGGGGTTGATGGCAGTCTCGGAACCGCTGTCCGAATCGCTGTCACTAGCATCGTCGGAAAGATCACGGAGACCGCCATCCCAAGCTGTGTCACGCCCAAGAGCACCCTGATCATTGACACCCCAGGTCAGAATCTTGTTGTCGTGCGTGAGAGCTGCAGTGTGCATTCCACCAACTGAAAGAGCCACGACACCAGCATCATCAGGACTGAGGTTGGGATTGTAACGTGGTCGCTTGACTTCAGTTTGTCCCTTTGCACTGCCCAAGCCCAGCTCACCAGAGGAACCTTCTCCAAAGACATAGACGTTCAACTTGGCAGTGGGTGCATGATTGATATCAGTTTTGGCCTTTACCTTGGTGGCTGCTGTGGACTTGGCTGCCGCAGCTTTGGTTGTCTTTGCGGCAGGGACCTTGGTAGTCTTTGCATCAGCGGTCTTTGTTGCAACGTCTTTGGCAGTTTTTTCAGCAGCAGCCTTTGTTGTCTTAGTCACTGGAGCTTTGGCTTTGGCCTTGGCCTTCGCAGGCGGGGGAGCTGGGGTGGTAGTTCGTGATTTGGCACGCTTGACGCCATTGACCTTGGGCTCAGCCTCGAGATCATCCTCTGCCTTGCGTTTGGTGGATTTCGCGGTAGGAGGTGCAGCTGTCTTTTTCACAGGCTTGGGTTCATCAAGAACCGGAGATTCGGACTCTACCTCCTCAAACAGCATGCCGTCCGCGGGCCTGAGCAGCTCTTCAGTGTCATTTTCCTCGATGCCAGCCAATTCTTCTTTTTCTTGAACTGGTGCTTTTTTAGCAGCTTTTGTAGGCTGTGCCTTCTTCTTTGCTGCTGCAGGCGCAGCAGCCTTGCGGGTGCGAGAGGTGGACATGGTGGGAGTGGGAGAAAAATGTTTTGAGAATTGAACGCGACAAACGATGCCGGAGGTACGAGTACTATAGTGGATTTGGATGTGGATGTGGATGTGGGCGTGGATGCGGAGAGCGCAAGACAAGGGTGTGTGTTGTGGTACGAGACCTCGAGAGAACGAAGGCGAGAGGGGTGGATGTAAAATATATACAATCCGGTAATGAAGCCCTCAGATAGAGGATTGTAACTACCAGAACTCGACGACACAATAGCTATTGAGCGTGAATAAGAGGTGACGAGAGTGAACGTGATGAATAACAACGAACGGCGAGCACCAAGAGTGAGGTGATCCTCTGTGGCACTTGCCAGCAGGAAAAAAGTTGGAGCGTGAATTGCGGACAAACGCGATTGGCTGCCTCGACCATTGAACGCGCCACGCATTATTCACATGCGTCTGACCTTCACATTCCATCAGCCTTTATGAAGAATTCGAGTTTAATCGCGTCAGACCAAGAACTTTACCTTCAGTGTGCCGCTATCAGGACCGTGGACTCTTCATTGAATGGTATTCCTCACTATTACTATTGTTCATACACACCCTCATCTGGCCCAGTGACTAACTACTCATTTCGGAGATTCCGATGACGATTCTGATCTTCAATTCACCATTTCTATCACAGGAGAACCGCATTTGGTTTTTCTAGTTACAAACAAACACATCGTTGCATCATCCAGGGAAATAAGGTCTGCCGGATCAACCTTTGGAAGGGACGGGGCCCAGGGATTGCAGTCAATGGGTGGCTCATTCAAACCCCAGCCAAAGTCATCCATGTCCTGATACCAATCCTCGGGAAGAAGCATTGCTCTGAATTCCGACATTTCAGCGAGGCTTGCATTCTGAAGGATGGGACTGTTACTTCGAGTCCAGAACTCGTTCCTCAAAACCGCCGGCCTTTCCACCATTTTTTCCTCGTTCCAGTCCCACCAGCCGTCACAGTGGGGACCTGAGAGCTGTTAGTAAGTAAATCTGCAACATGTTGGTAGCCCTTACACTGTTGGATGCTCCTTGTACACACATTGTTGCTCTCTGACACTCGAGTCCCGCAGCTCGGGCATCCCTTGGTTGTATACAGAATGAGTACTCTGGTCAAATCGTCTAAAGCCGTGCCTTGGTGTCGGTAGTCGTATTCGCTGCAAGTGATACCCACGTGCCCTTCCACACCATGATCCCAATCGATACCATGATTCATGCAAACAAGTTGATAACAATTGCTGCAATTGAATAGGGAGGATCTAACCTCGGGAAGTAAGTATCCCTCGGTTCCACAAAACGGGCAAGCGCACAACCAAGCCCGATAAAGACGCCTCAAGAAGAAGATGAAGCCATCAAACAGAAACAGCATGCCTTTTGGAAGCATCGATCTCATATCCGCTTCTGGGATAATTTTGTCACATATCGGACATGTGCAAGCGTCCCATGTAGGATCTAGCCTGAGTTGATTGTGAATGTTCTTGAGAACGCAACCAACGCATGCCCCCTCCACATGTTCACAGACGGGAAACAACCAAAAGGGTGTATCTAAGGGTACCCTGCGAGCACAGCCATTGCACAGCTTCGTGGTTTTATCTTCTTGATGAGCAGATGGGTCTGTTTTCCTGTGCTTACGCCAATTTTCTTTCCCTGTCACGATTGCCCACCGTAATTCATTTTCGTCAGGCGCCATCTCTAATGATCGACTGAATGAAGATAGAATGAGGTAATATCAGTAATGGTACAGAATAAATCTGTAGCTGATAAATAAATGCAGGTGACGCTGGAGCAAGTGATGTGAAACAAGTTGGGACTTGATGAAGAGATAGAAGACTTCGGCTGATATTTGGATATTTGTATCCTCTGCACCTGCGTAGGATTGCGTTAACGTAATGGCTTGTCTGCTCCTGCACCTCCGTGGAATTGGACGGGAAGGTACGATAACATGCTGAAGAATCATGCTCCTTTTCGAAGGTGCTCCTCGGGACTTGTTTTCCCTCGATAAGTCTTTCGACACCAAAAGTACAAACGCTACAAGGACCCCTGTGCTCGCAACGCCCTCACACGACCGGCTTCAACTCTCGATTTCCCTTGGTGCGTGGATTTGGAGCATTCTCATTCTCCTGAATGTAGAACCGACGCAGCAACATGATAGCTTCCTTCCTGAAGATCCCTCCGTAGCTCGGATAGCCCTCCTCCAATCCCTTGTCAGAATGAACAGCAAGAACACTTCCATTTCCACCGAAACGATCATTTCCACATCCGTAGTAGACACATCGAATCCCGTATTGCCTCAAGGCCGATGCACACATGATGCAGGGTTCCACGGTGACGTAGAGATCCGTCTCTCTGAGTCTAGAGATGGAGAACTGGGAGAGAAACTGGGCGAGGGCGAGGAACTCAGCGTGTCTAGTGCCGTTGAGAGATCGGTTGGTGTCGTTCATGCCTCTTGCGACTACTTCGCCGTCAAGGACAAGGACACATGCAACGGGGGTTTCTCCGCCGGCGAGGGCTTCTTCGGCAACATTGATTGCTTGACGCATGAATCCTTGGTGAAGCTCGAGGTTCTTGAGGACTTCTGGATCTAGTTTGTCCTTGTCGTTGATAGGGGTGGAAGCGCTGGTGGTTGCCATGTCGTCAGAGTCGGAAAAATCTAGGATGCTAGAATCAGGCAAATCTCCAAGTTTGCGGTTGGTGGCGGTGGTGGATGGAGAGAAAAGAGAGCCTCCAGGTGAGTCCTGGAGGAAATCCATCTTGACTACATTTTGTTTCACTTGGGCTCTTTGAAAACGAAGGAGGCCGTGAAGGAAGGAGCCACACAAAATGCTCTTTATGACAATGGCGACTGCCTCTCGTTTGACTTTCCCCCTTCGGTTGGAGGGCGAGTCACGTGCACAAGATGTCAACTCTGACATCG
>Ga0105239_10002141_pt1 | contig 25417 bp, 17 predicted proteins | sample KBSC44metaG_FD_92761 | JGI IMG/M metagenome (GOLD analysis project Ga0105239, IMG submission 92761) | Corn rhizosphere microbial communities from Kellogg Biological Station, Michigan, USA - KBS C4-4 metaG | ecosystem: Host-associated > Plants > Roots > Rhizosphere > Soil | place: Michigan, USA...
CTGGTAATAATAGAGGTTCAGTTGAAGGCCAGTGAGTTGAAGGCATTGGAGGGCAAGTATACAATGCGAACTGACGGCGGCGAAGAAGCGTTCATCCTGATAAGGGCGACAGACAAAGGACTCATCCTAAAACAAGGATGGGATGACCAGGAAAGCCCGTTTGTAGCAACATCCGATGTGGATTTCTATTGTAAGGAGCGGCAGTTCCCGTTGAAATTCACGAAGGACAAGGATGGGAATGCTATACAGGTGCTGGCATTCAAGCGGGATCTGTGGAAGAAAGTGAAGGAGTAAAGAATGGCATAATATCCTCCTTAGATTGTCGCATTAGCTCCCTTACGTTCAGAAATGGCACGGTACATTTGAGAAACAAATCTGTAGTTATGCCAGACAACGTACAAGAACAAATCAAAAAATATATTACCAGCCACCCTGAACCCAAACGTAGTGAGATGCAAGAATTGCACCGGCTCACGCTTCAAGTGTCACCAGCATGTAAACTATGGTTCCTGGATGGTAAGAATAGTGAAAATAAAACTGTCTCCAACCCTAATATAGGATATGGATCGTACACCATGAAATATGCTAATGGAGAAACCAGGGAGTTCTATCAAATTGGTATGAGCGCCAACACAACCGGGATCTCGGTCTATATCATGGGTATTAAAGATAAGACCTACTTAGCCCAAACGTTTGGAAAAAAACTAGGCAAGGCAAACGTGACCGGATATTGCATTAAGTTCAAAACGCTAAAAGATATAAATATCGATGTACTTGAAGCGGCTATACGATATGGGTTTGAGGCTCAGAATGAAAAAGGATAAAAATTATCGGACCTGATAAGTACCCACAGGGCAGGTGTTCAAAATCACCGGACCGGATTGAGTGCAATAAATCGTTGTAACCTACGTTTTTGCACCGTAACAAATGATCCTATCCTGATGAAGACCTTCATTATCGTACTCGCCCTGGTCATAGCCGCTGTCATCGGCTGGTATATTTTTAACTATTACCAATCTTCCAATTCCAAGCCGCTAGTAGTCAACACAAAAACCACAGATACCATGGTCATTGTGAGGGACTCCATCATCAACGCTGGCACCTACGATTCGATCCCTTCCGGGTTCTACCAGGGTATGCTTCCCTGTAAGAGTTGTGATGGCATCCAGCGAACGATCCTGTTCACTGACAATGATCATTTCAAAATGGAAGAGTTGAACTGGGGAAAGGGGACTCCCGCCAGGGCCGTCAACGGAACCTGGGAAAAGGAGAAGGAAAAGGGGCATTTCAGATTATACGAAAATGACAAGCCGATTGCAGAATACCGACTCTCGAAAGATAGCCTGATCAATACCGAGAGTTTTGGTACTAAGATACCCGACTCTCTCTCTCATCAATATGCACTGTTCCGGAAGAATACGGCACCGGAAAACGCCTCCTGGAAAAAGCGCCGGACCGAAGGAGTGGAGATCTTTGGCACCGGCGGCGATCCCTACTGGAGCGTGGAAATCGACAAGGATAAATATATTCTCTTCAAAGCGCCTGCTATCCAACGACCAGTCATCGTGCCGATCGAGAAACCTCAGCCGACAAAAGACAGCCTGATCTATTCCATTAGTACCGACGGAGGCAATCTGCTCAAAGTATCGATTGCGCCTGGGTTTTGCATCGATGGGCTCAGTGATCATATCTATGAATACCGGATGACCGTGACCTATAAGGGGCAAATGTATAAGGGTTGCGCGGTTTTGCTGGACAAGGGGATGATCGTGGAAAATAATAGGAAGTGATCAGGATATTCTACATGGACGTCGACTCCGTCCAATCCTCTGTAAGCTGTTTTAATTGAAAATCAATCAAAATTAGAAAATCGAGTTTGTGGGGCATGTCCCACAAATTTTGCTCAAATTGATTCGCCCATTTTTGCATACATTTGCATTCTAACGTTTCTCTACATACCGTTTCCTTCCTATTACGGTCTTTTAGGCCACTGTGTCCCCAACAAATACTATTTAAAAATTCAAATTGTCATTTTGAGAACATTTGTAATGGGAGACATCCATGGATCATTTAAAGCCCTTAAACAATGCCTGCAACGGTCAAAATTCAACTATCAAAAGGATAGACTCATCGTGCTGGGAGATATAATACCGGAGCTTGCGGCAGGGGTAAATTGACTATTATGGATGTTGAAACGAAGAAGTTTTGGCAGTCGAACCTTGTTTCAAAATTGTATGAAAGTCCCTTCAACTACTCTAATGATTTTATGAACAAAAGAAATCATATATATCGCTCCGGCATTGAAAATAAATATCTATCATGAACTACAAGAAATTGTTACAAGAATATACTCCAAAGGAACTGGCAGACGCTTTCGTATTTTCTGTAAAGCTATCTCCTAAGAAGCAGAGGGAAGCAGATCAACAATTGGCCGAGGCCTTGAGGCAGTCACGGGAAAAAATGACAAAGGAGGAACGGTTGGCGGGCATTCTCATGGGCTTGAAATTCCGGATGGAGGATTATTAATTGATCTTTTTTGATACGGAAAGTTTTGCACAGCGGGCCTGGAGCTTCCGTAAAATAAAAAAGCCCCGCGACTGCGTGGCTTATGAACGTGGTGGTACAGAATTCGAATCAACTTATGTCCGGCTTAGCGCGGTTAGATATTGCGCAATAATCTGGTTACCATTTAGAATGCACTTGGCGCTTGCACCTAAAGCTGCGGTTCGATTTCGGAAAATTTTTGCTTAAATTGCACTATCAAATCAATTGAACGCTGGTATGTCTCAAAAGAATAACGACCCGTCTAAAGAATTGACATCTGGCATCTCAGATGCAGAGAAAGAACGTCTCCGACGTGATATATACCGGTCCGACATGGACAAGTTAAGGCTATTTACCCAAATGCTAAAAACCAACGCACTCTTCAAAAAGGCAAAAATCAGCCATAAATAGGATGATATGGACATATTGGATGAGGAACTGACCAAATTTTGGAAAACACTCAACCAGAATGGTGTCAGATATATTATGGTCGGCGGCTTTGCAACCAGATTTCATGGTTTCAATCGAAGCACAGATGATCTGGATATGTGGCTTGAAGACACTATCGAAAATCGGGAAAAACTAAGAAAGTCATTTCAAGAGTTGGGGTATGGCGATTTCCCCTCTTTAAAAACTATGCAGTTCGTGCCAACTCAATCCTGAGGCGCGATGAATTAAGAAGTTGGTCGCCCTTTTTGATGCTGGATCGACTTTTGAATTATTCTTTGATATTTTCAATTCCCCCTCGGGTATCATCGCTCATCATTTCTATGGAAAATTAAGGAAAATAAGCATTATTACTTCCAGACAATAGACAAAGGGCCTTTAGCTTTTCAAATTTGTGGGACGGCGTCCCACAAATTGACATGCATTCAATGCCTATCGGTGATCAAGTTTGAAGATAATAGAAAAGGACAGTGCATGATGGCAATCATTTTTGATGTTTGGTGTCAACCCTGGTGAAAAAGTTCAGGAACAGCACGATGAAGAACAGGAATATGATCGAATGCACTATAACCACATATTTCCCCAGATTGGTCGTTGGATAAATGTCTCCGAAACCGATTGTGGAGGAGGTCATAAAACTGAAATAGACGAAATCGAGCCGGGAATGAACCTTTCCCTGCAGCAGGTTCAATCCGCCGTAAATAACGGCAAAATCGAAGGTGATCTCGATGTAATTAAGGAACAGGAGCAGGATCGACCGCTTGGACGAACGGGGTTCATCAAAGATCTCGGAGGCAAAGAAAAGGGTCGCGATATAGAAAATCGTTTCCGAAAGTAAATAGCCGGTTACAGCCTGGATGAAGATATTCGAATACCACCCCGAAAACAAGGACAAAAACGGAAAGATGAGTTTCAATAGCACATAAAATTCTATTGCCAGCTTTCTATACGTTGAACCTTGCCTACCGAAGCTATTGCGGATATAGATGCCCGGATAAAGAAACTGCTGCACGATTAAAAAGAGCCGGACAATCTTCTCCAGCCCTATGTCATTGTGTGTTTCATTGTTCCAGACCTTGTACAGATTCAGCTGTTGGCGCCGGATGACCGAATACGCGGAGCGGATATTGTCGTCGGGGCGCCCGAATAGCAGTTTGCGGAAAAAAGATGTTTTGGTGTTGGGTTGCCTCATCGGTTGCGCAATATATTGGTTCAAATATCACGAGTAGGTTGCCCTTTTGGTACTCGAACCCACAATAGATTGGGAGTTAATCAACCGCAATATCCTCAGAAATTCCCAGAAAATAAAAAGCCTTCAAATCCATTGACTTGAAGGCTTCGATCTGGTTTGTGATCCCGCTGGGACTCGAACCCAGGACCCATACATTAAAAGTGTATTGCTCTACCAACTGAGCTACGGAATCATTCCCTTCCTGGACCCGCTGATTAAGAGTCAGCCGCTCCACAACTGAGCTACAAGAGCCTCGCTGTTTTTTGGGAGTGCAAAAATACGCCAAAATCCATTTTCAACAAATTTTTCTCTCAGTATTTTCCCACGAAAAAAGAATGGTTATCAACATTGTGGACATCCCACGAAGCATCACTTCACCCCACCATTTTTATGTTTATCCCCCATAAACTCATAAGTTTGCACCCACAACCCATAAATATGTCGTTCTTCCAAGATAAAGTAGTCGTGATCACAGGCGGTAGCGATGGCATCGGCAAAGCGCTGATCGAATCCCTCATCCCCCTCGGCGCCAAGATCGCCACCTGCGGTCGCAATCACGACAAGATCTATAAGCTTCAGGTCGAATACGCCAGCGTCCTCCTCCACGCCGTCGCCTGCGACGTCAGCAACGAACAGGAATGCCGCCGCTTCATCGAATCCACCATCGAAACCTTCGGAGGCATCGACATCCTCATCAACAACGCCGGCATCAGCATGCGCGCCCTCTTCCTCGACTCGGTCACGGACGTGACCCGTAAAATCATGGAGATCAACTTCCTCGGAGCCATCTATTGCACCAAATTCGCCCTCCCCTCCATCCTGGAAAGAAAAGGTTCCGTCGTCGGCATATCCTCCGTCGCCGGCTACCGCGGACTCCCCGGCAGAAGCGCCTATTCGGCCTCGAAATTCGCCCTCCAGGGCTGGCTGGAATCCCTCCGCACCGAGCTGCTCCACTCCGGCGTCCATGTCATGTGGGCCTGCCCCGGATTCGTCGCCAGCAATATCCGCCATGCCGCCCTCGACAATAAAGGCCAGGCCGGCGGCGAAAGCGTCCTGGACGAAGGCAAGATTATGACAGCCGAAGAATGCGCTCATCACATCCTGCGCGCCATAGAAAAACGCAAACGGACCATCGTACTCAGCTTTACCGGCAAAGTCACGGTATTGCTCAATAAAATATTCCCGTCGCTGGCTGATCGTCTCACTTACAACCACTACTATAAAAATGGAGAACTCGTAAAATAAACAGCATCAATGGCCTTATTAACACTGACGTCAGACATCGGTCAGAAGGATTATCTGGTAGGAGCTGTAAAAGGCCAGTTAGCGCAAATCAACCCGGCATTCACAATACTGGATATCTCTCACGATCTTTCCCCCTTCAATTACCCACAGGCATCCTATGTCTGCAGGAATGCTATTAAAAACTTCCCACCCTATACTTATCACCTCATCCTGGTCAATATGTTCGAGAAAAAGCCGGAACAGCTGCTCCTGGCTTATCACAATGACCAATACCTGCTCTGCGCCGACAACGGCCTGCTCACCATGATCCTGGAAGGCCGCCCCGAAATGGTCATCGGCCTGCCCCTGGACAAGACCTCTATAAAAAATACCCTTTACTGCACGGGTGTAATGGGCCGCGCCGTACAGGAGCTGATCAACGGCAGCCGGCTGACAGACATCGGCACCCCCGACCCGCCCTTCACCGAGAAAAATCATCTCCGCCCCATATTTGGCGATAACTGGATCGAGGGACAGATCATCTTTATCGACCATTTCGAGAATGTCATCGTCAACATCACCCGGGATGAATTCGAAGAACGCCGCAAAGGCCGCAGCTTTCGCATCGTATTCAAACGAGACGAGGTCATCGACAAGATCAGCGAAACATATGCAGACGTGGGAGAAGGAGAAAAACTGGCGCTCTTCAATTCTGCGGGCTACCTGGAAATAGCCATTCAGAAAGGCAATGCGGCCGGACTCTTCGGCCTCCAGGGCTTCTCCGAACAAGCCCAGAACCAATACCTCCAAAGCCGTCTCTTCTATCAGACCATACGGGTCTACTTCGAGTAGCGCGCGTTAATTACCAGTTAATTTTCCCCTCCCCTTTTCCCATCTCCCAAAATTTGATGAATATTGAGGTATCCCCGGGCATTGGGGCCTTCCTCGGAGCTGCTTCGTCACGAGAGCTTCGCTCGTATCCTTCGTCGGTTCCAACACTGTTGGCCCCTTCCTCGGATACCTTGGTCGGAACCTTTGCGGGGCTCGGTTCTATCTGTCCTATCGGACGAGCCGCTCCTGCGGCTCTTGAGCGTCTCCAAAAATTTGCGTTTATGCTTCAAAATCGCGTCCTTTGCCACCCAAAGGTCCGCAGACGTCTTTGGAAATCAATTAAGCCTGTCTGCCCATTAAAATCTAAGTTTTTATGAGTTTTAACAGAGTGAACAATGTCGTGGGCTGGATCGTGGGAGTAATCGCTTGTACCGTATTTGTCATGACCATGGAACCTACCGGCAGCTTCTGGGATTGCGGTGAATTCGTATCCAGCTGCTACAAGCTCCAGATCCCCCACCCCCCAGGCGCCCCCCTCTTCGTCCTCATGGGCCGCTTCTTTATCATCCTTTTCGGCGACAGTCCTCATACCGCCGCCCGCGGCGTCAACTTCATGAGCGCCATTGCCAGCGGTCTGTCCATCCTCTTCCTGTTCTGGACCATCACGCACTTCGCCCGCAAGCTCGTTCAGAGTCAAAATACTTCTACCGAACCCGATAAACGCCAGCTGTTCACCATCATGAGCGCCGGTGTCGTAGGCGCCCTGGCCTATACCTTCTGCGACTCCTTTTGGTACAGCGCCGTCGAAGGCGAAGTATACGCCTCTTCCGCCTTCTTCACCGCCCTGGTATTCTGGGCCATCCTCAAATGGGAGCACCATGCCGACCAGCCTGGCGCCGACAAATGGATCGTATTCCTCTTTTATATGATGGGACTCTCCATCGGCGTCCACCTGCTGAACCTCCTTACCATCCCGGCCATCGTCATGGTCTACTACTTCAAAAGATTCAAACCCACGACATGGGGCGGTATCCTGGCCTTTATCGTTGGCTGTGCGCTCACGGGCGCCGTCCAGGTACTGGTCATCCAGTATACGATCAAGGGAGCAGGCGCGTTCGATATCTTCTCGGTCAACAGCCTGGGAATGCCTTTCTTCTCCGGCTTTGGCGTTTACTTCGCCCTGCTGGCAGGCCTCCTGACCTGGGGCCTCCTCTTTAAAAGAGAGACTTTCTCTCAACTCAAGCTGCGGATGTGGCTGGTATTGTTTGTGCTCATCGTCGCCTTGCCGGTCATCATCAGCTCCGCAGGAGGCGGCGGCGGCAAACTCTTCAAGGTACTCCTCATGGTGGGTATCGCCATAGGAGCAGGCTATATCATTAAGAAGGAGGCCCTGCCCAGCTTCAAGCTGGCCTTATGGTGCTTTGCCTTTATGCTGCTGGGCTACTCTACGTATTTTACTACCCTGATCCGCAGCAATGCGGACGTATCGGTGGATATGTATAATGTCGACAACCCGGTGAGCCTGGTGGGTTATCTCAGCCGCGACCAATACGGCGACTGGCCCATTCTCTACGGACCGGATTTTCAGGACCGCCCTCCCCGTATAGACGGCGGCCCGATCTATGTCAAAGGAAAAGACAAATATGAGGTGGCGGGCAGGATCTCGGCCCAGGACTGGGGCGGTACTAACTCTTCGCATATCTTTCCCCGTATGTGGGACGGAGGTAATGACAGAGGACAGGTGGACGCCTACCGCTCGTTTGGCGATGTGCCTGAGGGAGAAAACCCGACCATGGCCAGCAATATCAAGTACTTTGTCCGCTATCAGACGGGTGTCATGTTCCTCCGCTATTTTATGTGGAACTTCTCGGGCAAGCAGAATGACCTGCAGGGCTTCGGCAATATCCGGGACGGTAACTGTATCACGGGTATCTCCTTTATCGATAACCTGTTCTTCGGCGATCAAAGCAAGCTGCCGGACAGCATTCATAAGAACAACAAGTCTTACAACAGATTCTTCCTTTTGCCCATCATTCTGGGCCTGGGAGGGCTGGTCTTCCACTATCTGCGAAGCAATCGGGATTTCTGGGTGACGGCGCTGCTATTCTTCTTCACCGGCTTTGCCATCGTCCTTTATCTCAACCAGGCAGGCTTCCAGCCACGCGAACGTGACTATGCCTATGCTGGCGCCTGTTATGCCTTTGCCATCTGGATCGGACTGGGTGTCATCTGGATAAAACAGCTGCTGGAAAAATTTGCCTTCAAAGGCAAGGCCGATCTGGCCAACTATGCCGCTGCAGGACTTTGCTTCCTGGCCGTACCCGTGCTTATGGGCAGCCAGGAATGGGATGACCATGACCGTAGTAAGAAGACCCTGGCAAGGGACATTGGAAAAGATTACCTGGAGAGCTGTCCGCCCAATGCCATCCTTATCTCTTTCGGGGATAATGATACTTACCCGCTGTGGTATGCGCAGGAAGTCGAAGGCATCCGCCCCGATGTACGGGTGATGAACTATTCGCTATTAGGCACGGATTGGTATATCAACGAGCTGCGTTACAAGGTCAACGAGAGCGGCCCCGCCGATGTCCTTTTCACGCCGGAACAGATACAGGGCAACACGCGGGATGCAGTACCCATTGGAGGTATCCCTGGATTTGATCAGAATAAATACTACGATCTCTACGACATGCTCAAGAATGTAGTGGGCAGCAATGATGCAAAATATACCCAGCAGTCGGAGGAAGGCGATACCTATAATTTCCTCCCGGTGAGAAAGCTGTCGGTACCGGTGGATCTTAATACGGTGCGCAGCAATGGTACGGTCAATCCGGGTGACAGCGTGGTATCCCAGCTGCAGCTGAATATCAATCCGAATAAGAATTACCTTTTCAAAAATGAGCTGGCAGTCCTCGCACTCATCGCTGCAAACAAATGGCAGCGTCCCATCTGCTTCAACTCTACCTATGAGCTGGAAGACATGGGGCTGGCAAAATATATCCGCCAGGATGGCCTTGCAGGAAGACTGGTACCCGTAGAGGGCAAGAACCTGAACATGGGTTTTTATAACAATGATCTGGCCTATAAGAATATGATGACCAAGTTCGGCTTTGGCAATGCGAATACCCCTGGTGTTTATTATGACGAGGAAAATCGCCGCCATCTGAATACGCTGCGCGCCGCACACGCCCAGCTGGCCCTCAGCCTGGTCGAAGACAATAAAAAGGACTCCGCCCGCAAGCTCCTGGAACATTTCGATCAGAATGTGCTGGAGTCCAATTTCTCCTATGGTATGACCTCCAACAGGGGCAATCAGCACAACAGGATCTCCATGAGCTTCCTGCTGGCATGCTATGAAGCCGGCGACCAGTCGCTGGCGCAAAAAGTATCGGCTTCGTTGAAAAAAGACCTCTCCCAGCAAATGCGGTATTATAACTCTCTGGGAGAACCCATGCAGGACGAACAGCTGGCGATCAACGCACAAATGGCTATGCAGGGCAAAGGCGGCAATCTCTCTGATAAACAGGCGCAGTTTGCCAATGACATCCTTTCCTCCTATCAGATGCTGCTGCAGCTGGAGGGTTGGCAAAAGCAGTTTGCGGGAGCGCCTCCGGCGGCAGGTCCAAAGAACTAACGCTATTACCCCCACAAGACAACATTCCCTACGGGATAAGACAATACGACCCGGTTTGCTAAAACGCAGCCGGGTCGTTTTTTTGGGTGGCCTCTCCCACTCTGTTTCACTCATTTAGAACCAAATCTCACCGCCCGTTGTTAATTTATGAAGGTGTATGTACGGAGGGTAGATTGTAAAGAATTATCTGTAAATTGAGGGACAGCGTTCCCAACTTTCTAATCAAACAATATGATAGGATTTCACTTCAGACGATACGATCCGGACGAGGAGGGCAAGCCCAAGTTCGACCAGCTGTTGGACGTATTCCTCCAGCTGTTGAGCTATACGAATGGGGATGTGGGTGAGGCCTTGCAATGGATGAATCAGCTGGATAAGGAATACCAGCTGACAGACGACGAATATGGAATGGGCGACTTCATCGAGGACCTGAAAGACAAAGGTTATATTGATGAGAACAGACAGACGGGCGAGATATCCATCACTCCCAAGACGGAGCAAGGCATACGCCGCCGCAGCCTGGAAGAAATATTTGGCAAGCTGAAAAAGACCAGACAGGGCAATCACAATACATTCAAGCCCGGCGCCGGCGACGAGACCAATCCGGAGACACGCCCCTTCCGATTTGGCGATCAGCTGGAGCAGATAGATTTCACCGAATCCATCCGCAACGCCCAGATCAACCACGGCATCGAGAGCTTCAACATGCAAGAGGATGATCTCAAGATCAGGGAGACGGATTATAAGGCCCAAACCTCGACGGTATTGATGATCGATATCTCCCACTCCATGATCCTGTATGGAGAGGACCGTATCACCCCGGCCAAAAAAGTAGCCATGGCCCTCAGTGAGCTGATCACCACAAAATACCCAAAGGATACCCTGGACATTGTCGTGTTCGGCAATGACGCCTGGCCCGTGGAGATAAAGGACCTGCCCTATTTACAGGTAGGCCCCTATCACACCAATACCGTAGCAGGGCTGGAGCTGGCTATGGACATACTCCGGCGCAGACGGAATGCCAACAAACAGATATTTATGATCACAGACGGCAAACCCACCTGTTTAAAGGTCGGCAAAAGGTATTATAAGAACAGCTTCGGACTGGATAGAAAAATCACCAGCAGGTGTCTGAACCTGGCCGCCCAATGTAAAAAACTGAAGATACCCATTACTACGTTTATGATAGCGAGCGATCCTTACCTGCAGCGTTTCGTGAATGAATTCACAGAAACCAATAACGGGAAGGCATTCTTCGCCTCACTGGACCATTTGGGAGCATTTATCTTCAGGGATTTTGAAAGTGGAAAAAGAAAGACGGTGTATTAATCGCGAAATACCATAAAACGCAGAAATGGACATAACAAAAGCAAAGACACTTGGAGAATTGAAGGCGGCAGGTTACAAGAACAGATCTGTAAAAGAAGAGATCAGGGAAAACCTTATCCGCAAACTGACCAGCAAAGAGACCACTTTTCCGGGCATCATAGGTTACGAGGATTCTGTCATACCGGACACCGAAAGGGCATTATTGTCACGTCATAATATCCTTTTCCTCGGATTGCGCGGACAGGCCAAGACAAGAATGGCCCGGCAAATGATCGACCTCCTCGATGAATATATACCATATATCACCGGCAGCGAGGTCAACGACAACCCATTCGGCCCCATCTCAAAATTTGCACGCGACCTGGTAGCAGCCCAGGGCGACAATACCCCCATCAGCTGGCTGCATCGCTCGGAGCGCTATGGGGAAAAGCTGGCTACACCCGATGTCAGCGTTGCCGACCTCATCGGGGACATCGATCCCATCAAGGCGGCTAACCTCAGACTTAATTTTGCGGACGAGCAGGTGATCCATTTTGGTATCATCCCTAAGAGCAACCGAGGCATCTTCGTCATCAATGAAATACCCGACTTACAAGCACGTATACAGGTCTCTCTCTTCAACATTCTGGAAGAAGGAGACATACAGATACGGGGATTCAAATTGAGGATGCCCCTGGATATGCTTTTCGTCTTCACGGCCAACCCCGAGGACTATACGAACCGCGGCTCAATCGTCACACCGTTGAAGGACCGTATAGAAAGCCAGATCCTGACGCACTATCCCAAAAATGTCGATACAGCCCTGGCCATTACGGAACAGGAAGCCGATATTCACGCCGAACAAAAAGGAAGAGTGGTTATAAGCGACCTGGTAAAAAGATTGATCGAACAGGTGTCCTTCGAAGCCCGCAGCAGCGAATTCGTGGACAAGAAGAGTGGTGTTTCGGCACGTCTCACCATTGCGGCTTTTGAAAATGCCGTGAGCGCCGCCGAACGCAGGGCCATCCTCAACGTAGAAAAGGAGACACAGGTCTGGATCAGCGACCTGGTAGGCATCGTACCTTCCATCACCGGCAAGATCGAGCTGGTGTATGAAGGCGAACAGGAAGGCCCTTACCAGGTAGCTTTCAATTTATTGGAAAAATCATTCCGGAGCCAGTTCATCAACTACTTCCCTAACCCCGATCAGCTGAAAAAAAGAAAGGATACCAAGGACGAGAATCCTTTCAAATCCATTACGCACTGGTTTGACAAGGGCAACCAGCTCAATCTTTTCTTTAATACCAAGGACCAGGATAAGATACAGCAGCTGTACAAAGTAGATGGACTACATGCCCTCGTAAAGAAATACTTCAAGCTCGCCAACGAGCGGGAAGCAGCCCTGTTGATGGAGTTTGTATTACACGGACTCGCGGCCTATTCGCTGATCAGCAAGAAGGTGGTGGAAGGCAAGATAGAGTTCAAGGACCTCATCGGCTCTATGGTGAATCTGGGTTCTTCCGGCGGCGGGTTTAGCAGCGAAGAAGAAGACCTGGACGATTTCAACTAATACATAAGTGGCCGGTCCGTCCGGCAACACCCCTGATCGGTCCATCCGGTCAGGGGATTATATTCACTTCCCTTTCCAGCTCCACGCCAAATTTCACCCGCACGCTCACCAGTATGTCCTCGCTGAGCTCATATATTTCCCGGCCTGTAGCATGTCCATAGTTCACAAGGACCAGGGCCTGACGGGCATGACACCCCGCATCCCCACGGCGGAATCCCTTCCATCCGCACTGCTCGATCAACCAGCCGGCCGCCAGCTTGATCCCGGAAGGACGTGGATATCCTACAATGCCCGGATAGTCAACCTTCAGCTCCGCAAGCTTCTCTTCCGGCACAGTCGGGTTCTTAAAGAAGCTTCCGGCATTACCTATCTGCGCAGGATCGGGCAGCTTGGACCGGCGGATCTGTATCACGGCCTGTGAGATGGCCTGTATGCTTAGCTCCCGCACTTGCATTCTCTCCAGCTCTGCCTTTATATCGCCGTATTCAGTATGAAATTGCGGCTTCTTATTCAGCCGGAACGTTACATTCAGAATTACAAACTGCCCCTTATAACGACGCTTGAAGATGCTCTCCCTATACCCAAACTCACAATCCCTCAAACCAAACGTATGTATTTTCTTTTCGGTGAGATGATAGGCGGACAGCTCATGAAAGATATCTTTTATCTCTACCCCATAGGCGCCGATATTCTGCATGGGCGCAGCCCCTACGCTGCCGGGTATCAATGAAAGATTCTCTACCCCCGCCCAGCCCTGGTCCAGGCAATACTGCACAAAGCCATGCCAGCTCTCCCCCGCCCCGGCCCGGACATACACATGCTCCTCATCCTCCCTCACCAGTTGGATACCCTTTATCTCATTGCGAAGCACCAGCCCGTCGAAGTCATCGGTAAAAAGGATATTGCTGCCACCGCCAAGGATCAGCAGGCCGCCGGAAGAGGGCATCCCGCTCCGATCACCCGGATCATCCGGATCGGCCAAACCGGCCAGGCTGGCCAGATCTCCCAGACCAGCAAGATCACCCTGGCTCGCTAGTTCTTCCAGGTCCTCCAGGCTTGTAAGAGTAGAAAAATACCGGGCACGGGCTTCTATCCCAAACGTATTAAAATTTTTTAAAGATAACTTTTCAAAGAGATTGATCATAGTTCACCAAAAATAGGGGTGTTATATGTTTTTATCACTTTTTTTACGTTATTGTATTGATTGCACCCATTTAAATACTTTATAGGACCTCCTAACCAGTAAACCTTTATGAATAGACCAACGGCAGTGCTGATGCTAGCCTCCCTACTCTTAAGTCTTTGTACACACGCCCAAAAAGACACTTTCCGAATAGCTTCCGGCGAATTATTACACCAGGGCGATAGTCTCTACGACTCCTCTCAATACCGGCGGGCCATCCAGACATTTAGCCGGGTGGAACCGAACGACACCAACTATGTCCGGGCATTATATGGCATCAGCCTTTGTTATTATGCTGATAGTCAGTTTAATAAAAGCGCCGATTACTGCCGGAAAGCATTGTCCCTGAATGAGGACGCCGAAAAATGGCCGGATATCATCAACCATTATGGCAACTCCCTGGATGTCGCCGACCTGCACGATCAGGCCCTGAATATTTATGACTCCGGCATCCACCGGTACCCCGCATACGGATTCTTTTACCTTAACAAAGGTTCCACCCTTATGGGGCTAAAAAAATATGCCGAAGCCGAAAAGGTCTTTCAGCAGGGATTGATGGTCAGCCCCTATACGTATAGCTTATACTTCAAGCTGGGCGTCGTAGCCCTCACCCAGGGCAAGCTTATCCCGGCCACGTTATGTTTTACGACCTACCTGCTCATGACCCCGGAAGGCCGGTATCACTCCAACTGTATCAGTTTCCTCTCCGCCATCTCCAAATACAAGGACGATGTCAGGGAGCTCATAGAACAACGAAAAGAGGAGCCCGATGAAAGCTACAAGATGCTGGAAGATATCCTCGAATCGAAGATCGCGCTTGAGAAGAACTATAAACCCATCATTCATCTGGACGATGCTATTTCCAGGCAAATACAGGTCCTTTTTGAAAAGATGGAGTATGTCCCGGCAGACAGCGACTTCTACATGCAGTACCTCATCCCCTATTTCAAGACGGTGTACACGGGGGGGCAGTTTGAGCCCTTTATCAACCATATCTTCTCCGGCGTCGACGTCGATGTCATACAGGAATATGTCAAAAAGAATAAAAAAAGCATCGACGCCCTTACCAGCCAGGCGGCCGATTATTTCAACCTCATACGCTCCTCACGCGAATTGACATTTACCAAAAGAAATACGGACGGTGTCCTATGGTACTACTACGACGGAGGACTGGATAGCCATGGAAAATACATCGACAAAGAGAAAAAAACGGTAGGCCCCTGGGAGTTCTATTATAAACCAGGCAATCTGAAGAGTAAAGGGGAATTTACAAATGATGGCAAAAAGGATGGCCCATGGATCTATTACTATTCCAACGGAGAGATCAAAGGCAAGGAGACCTATCACAACGGGAGCCAGGAAGGCGAGGAGACTTATTATTTCTCCAACGGCGCGATATCCAGTCATTCTTGGTATAAGAACAATGCCCTGGAAGGCGAGTCTGTCGAATATTTTTTCTGCGGCGCGGTCCGGAGCATTACCCACTATCATGCCGGAAAAGAAGAGGGAAAAAAGATCACCTTTACCATCCATGGGGACAGCTCTCTCCTGGAGAACTATTCAGCCGGCCAGCAGCAGGGAGAAGTAAGGTCCTGGGACGATGGGAAGATCAATATTATCACCTACTACAAGGACGGCAAGCTGGAAGGACCCTACAAAAAATACTATAACAGCGGGGTGTTAAAGACGGAAGGGGCTTATCATGCCGGCAACCAGGAGGGAGACTGGAAACAATATCACCCCAACGGTCAGCTAAAAAGCACCCAGCATTTCGTCAACGACAAGGCGGAAGGGCCCTATAAAGAGTACTATGATGACGGCACATTGAATACAGACATGCTGGTCAAAGGCGGAAAGATGGATGGGGATGCCAAATATTATGATTATGACGGCAAGCTGTATAGTATTTTCAGCTATGCCAAAGGCCATTTCCAAAAGGTCCAGTATTTTGACAAAAAAGGCGGCGTTATAAGCACCACCCTGCGCAAGAGCGGGCCCATTGACGTCATTCAATATTTTCCGGATGGATCTAAGAAAAGTCAGGCCACCTATAACGAGAAGGAAAATATCATAGGCACGCAGACCTTTTATTATCCTTCCGGTCGCGTCATGGAGACGGACGAATATGTCGATGGAGATATGCAGGGATATTCGATAGGTTATTATCCCAACGGCGCCAAAAAGCTGGAAAACCATTATGCGGAAGGCAAGATGGACGGCTACCACTGCAGTTACTTCCAGCATGGTCAAAAGAAAGAGGAAGGATGGCATTCAAAGGACAATGCCCAGGGTACCTGGACCTCTTACAACGAGCTCGGCGCCCTGCTTGACAGCGCCTACTATTTCAACGGCGAAAACCATGGATACAAGTCCACCTTCTGGCCCGACGGAAAGAAAGAGGAGCTGATAAAGTACCGTTCAGGCTGGATACAGGAATACACACAATACGACAGCACCGGCAAAGTGCTCACCCACACGGTGTTTCACAATGGCAACGGGGAGCTGCAAACGAAATACCCGGATGGTAGGATCTATCAGAAGATGAGCTACAAACAGGGTGAGGTAGATGGGCCGCGTATTTTTTATTATCCGGATGGCAGGATCATGGCAGAGGATAAGTATGTCAAAGGATATGCCGAAGGCCCGTACAAGTCTTACGGCCCCAATGGTCTTCTCAATACGGAAGGTCAGTTTTCACATGGGGATCGCACCGGCACCTGGAAGTACTATGACTTCGACGGCAAGCTGCAGCACACCGTAGAATACAAGTACAACAAGATGGAGGGGAAAGAAATATGGTATTACAAGAGCGGCCGGTCGGAGTCGGAAATACAATACAAGAACGACGAGCGCAATGGCCCTTACAACTGCTTCGACCCGGACGGTACATTGCTTTACCGGCTAAATTTCAGGGACGACCATCCCATCAGCTACACCTACCTGGATAAAAAGGATAGTCTCGTCCCAGCCATCCCGCTCATCGGCTGGTCCGGAAAAATAAAAGCCTATTTCCCCAATGGCAGCGTCTCTACAGAGATGGAGTACAAGGATGGGGTCATCGACGGCACGCTCAAACTGTACCATACCAATGGGAAGCTGCGCCTGGAAAAACACAGGGACCTCGGCATGCTGGAAGGACCTTTTACGGAATACTATCCCAATGGACAGATAGCATCCACCGGCGTCTATGTACACGACGACCTGCATGGTCTTTATAAAGAATTCAACAACAAAGGTGTGCCTACGGAAGAATGGACCTACTATCTCGACAGCCTCAACGGGAAGACACGCATTTTCGATGACAATGGCAAGGTCAAAGCCACCTATATCTATTATTTCGGCAGACCAATCTCCGTAAAAAATGAAAGCACGAATTAACATAGTATCGGCATTGCTGATGCCGGCCATCTGGCCGTTTATGGGCCTGTCCCAATCCGTAGCGGACATGCAAAAGAAGTATCCTGGGGAGCAGGCGGTAGTGCTGAACCATTCCCTGCATTATCACATCACCCTCAAGGACGATCGGCCGCAGGTGCAGAGTGAAGAGAACCAGCAGCTGATGTACCTGTCATCGGATGCAGGTGCACGGCTCAGCCAATACAGTTTCTATCACGGCAGCTTTGACACCATCCTGCAATATGCGGCCTTTACAAAGACGGCCGAAGGGAAAAAGATAAAGGTCACGGATTTCAAGACCTCGCATAGCCAGTCGGAAGGGGTCTTTTATGACGATGTACAGGAAACCACCTTTGACTTCCCTGGAATAGCGGCCGGGGCAGTAGGTACCCTGGACATCTCTACTCTGGAGAAGGACCCGCATATGTTGTCAGCATTCCATTTTTTCAGAGGTATTCCCGTCTATCATGCATTGCTCAAGATAACCTTCCCCTCGACAATGACCGTGAAATATATTCTGAAAGGGATCGATTCGGCAAAGGTCAGCTTCAGCGAAGATCACCGTCATGGAGAGACCACCTATTCCTTCCAGGCCGACGACCTGCCTGCGGAGCGGGCTTATGAAGATGCCCCCAGCAGCAGATGGTATACCACGCATGTCATCTTTTATATTGAAAAATATTCCGACCAGTCCGGCAAGAGCATAAGCTATATGGCCAGCCCGGCTGATCTGTACAAGATCTACCGGGGATACCTCAGCTCCATCAACAACCAGATAGGCCCGGACCTCCACCATATCGTAGACTCCCTCTGCAAAGGCGTTACCACCCCCAGGGACAAGGCACAAAGGATCTATTCATGGGTACAGCAGAATATAAAATACATCGCTTTCGAGCAGGGTATGGAAGGGTTTATTCCACGGGATGCCAACCTCGTTTGCAGCAGACGGTTCGGGGATTGCAAGGACATGAGCAGCATCCTCACCACCATGTTAAAGCTGGCGGGCGTCGATGCCTATTATACCTGGATAGGGACGAGGAAATTACCCTACACCTACACCGAGACCCCGCTGCCCCTCGTCGACAACCACATGATCTCAACCATCCGGCTGGGACAGCAGTATATTTTCCTTGACGCCACAGACCCGGCCTGCGCATTTGGCATGCCCTCGGAGGGGATACAGGATAAACAGGCAATGCTGGCCATCGATGACACGGCATACAAGCTGATACAGGTGCCTATTCCCGCCGCGGATGTCAACAGGCTCACGGACACTACCTTCCTCGAATTGACGGACGAGGGTATCAAAGGCCGGATCATCCTCGATCTCAGAGGCTATTACTCGATGGGTTTTCTCGACATGCTGACCTTTTCAGAAGAAAAGGACCAGGACAAAAGATTAAGATCAATGTTCCATCGAGGCTCGAACAAATTTCAATTGGACTCCTTCCATATCGGCGACCTCACAGACAAATCCCATATTCGTCTGTCGGGACAGTTCACGCTGCGGGATTATGCCAAACACATAGCGGGCGACTGGTACCTGAACATGAACCTGTTCAAATTTTACGAACACGAAGAAATAGACTATCCCAAACGCCGCATGCCTATAGAATTCGATTTCTACAATCAGCGGAAATATGTGATAGTGCTGAAAATACCAAAAGGCTATCATATCAGCTATACCCCGGTGGGAAAGACCTATCACAACAAAGTTTGGGGATTTGACATGAGCTACGAACGGAAAGGCGATGTGCTGGTCTTCACCCAGGAGTTTGACAATGACCACCTCCTTCTGACCTCCGATCAGTTCTCCGAATGGAATAAGGTGCTGGAAAACCTGTTCCCCTTATATAAAGAAAGCATATCCCTAACTCAAGACTAAAACTATCACTATGAATATCTGTAAAAAGCTCTTTTCATTCCTGCTGCTCCTGTCGGGTGTTATATCTGCCAGAAGCCAGTCCCCTGCCATATACAAGGAAGATTGGAGCAGCCACCCCACCCTCCACAAGATGACGGACCAGGAGAATAAACAGTCGGCCGTGATCATCAGCGACATCAGAAGAGTGGAATTCATCGATGAAGGAAAGGAAATGGCCGAGTACAGGACATTACATAAGATCATCCGGCTAAATGACAACACAGGTATCGAAGCCTTCAATAAAGTGTATTTAGGCATTGCCGATAATAATGACATCGTCGACATCCGCGCAAGGACCATTCTTCCGGACGGCAGGATCATCAACATCGACAAGCAGAATATCAAGGACCTCAAGGACGAGGACGGAGATGAATACAAGATCTTCGCGATGGAAGGGTTGGTAAAAGGATGCGAAGTGGAGTATTCCTATATATACAAACGTTCTCCTTCCTGGTTTGGCGCCCAGTATATCCAAAGCAAATTCCCCGTCCGGGAAGCGTCGCTGGAGATCCTTGCACCAAAACGGCTCATTTTTCAGACCAGGGGATACAACTGTCAGCTCACTCCGGCGGATACGGTGCTGGGCGAAAAAAGGATAGTCTCCCAGCAGTTGAAGGATATCCCCGCGGCCGAAGACGAAAAATATGCCGTCTATAAGGCCAACCTGCAAACCATCGAATACAGGCTTTCGTATAACACCGAAGCCACCAACGGCAAGGAGCGGCTGTTCACCTGGAAGGAAATGGCCAAAAAAGTGTATGATTTCTATTGCACTTTCTCCGAAAAAGAGATGGCAAAGACAAAGGATCTTGTAGCAGCGAATAAGTGGAACAAATTGAGCAGCGCCAGTGAGAAGATCGCCACGGTAGAGAATTTCATAAAAAAACAATTCGGCACCCGAAAGGACATCGACGCTGAAAATGCAAGCAGCCTTGAATGGATAATAAAGAACAAATTGGCAAGCCCCCGGGGCATCATCCGGCTGTATGGAGCTATTTTCAACGAGCTGGGCATTCCCTATCAGATCGTCATGACCTGCAGCAGGGAAGAAGCGCGTATCGACAGATCCTTCGAGAACTGGAATAACGCCAGCGAAGTGGTGATATACTTCCCGGACGTGCAAAAGTTCATGGCGCCTTCGGAACTGTATATCCGGTACCCCTTTATCGAGCCATACTGGGGTGGACAGGAAGCGTTGTTTTGCAAGCCGGTGACAATTGGATCCTATACGACGGCCCTTGCCGAGATCAAACAGCTGCCGCTGGAAGACTTTTCGGAAAGCTTTAACAGGATCGAATCCTCGCTGCGTCTGACCCCTGGTCTCGACACAGTAGTGGTGGACATGAAACAAAGCTATGGCGGGTATTCGGCCTCCTATTACCGGGCCAGCCTCAGCCTGGGCGATGCCGAACAGCAACGGCAGATCTTAAAAAGCATCGTCCGGTTTGGCACCAACTCCGAAAACATCGTATCCTCCAAGATCGACAATGCTGACTTTGAGAGCTATAGTAAAAATGCACCTTTCACGGTGAATGCTACCGTAAAAGCCAGCGAGCTGGTGGAGAATGCCGGCAATAAGATATTGTTGAAAATTGGCGTTATCATCGGACCGCAGGTTGAAATGTACCAGGAGAAAACAAGACAGTTCCCGATACAGATACCCTTCCCCCATACACTGGAAAGGTTTATAACCCTGCAGCTGCCGGATGGATATACTGCCAAAAACCTGAACGACCTCAATTTTCACAATGAGTATCAGGACCAGGCGGGTGTTACGATGGGTTTTACCTCCGACTATAAAGTGGAAGGGAATACGATAAAGGTCCATATTATGGAACAGTACCGGCGTATCTTCCTCCCGGTGGCCGACTACGATAATTTCCGGAAAGTGATCAACTCATCCGCCGACTTCAACAAAGTAGTGCTGGTCCTGGAAAAGAAAGGATAGGCCATACCGCGAAAGGTTGGGTCATACCGCATCCACATCGGGGATGATCACCACGCTCCTGAATTTCGGGTGGTTGTGAAGAATGGCCGTCTGCTGCTGTATCAGATGCTTGGCAAATTGAATGGTGGAACCATCCTTGGGCAGCTTGAGCAGTAGCTCCATCAGGTATTGATTCCGCACCCGGGCGACCACCGGTTCCGCAGGGCCTACGAGGAATGGGCCAAGCTCCTTTTTAAGGCTGTTGGCAAACAATTGCGCCGCGGACTGTACAACCTCCTTGTCCTTATGCCGGAAGGTCACCAGGATGATACGGGAATACGGCGGATACAGGAACTGCTGCCGGGCAGCAATCTCATGCTGAAAGAATAGCTTATAATCATGGGTCTTGATATAGCCCAGCACAGGATGAGCGGTATTCGCCACCTGGATCAACACCCTGCCCTGACCATCCATCCGGCCGGCCCGGCCGCTCACCTGCTCCATCAATTGAAATGCCCGCTCATTGACCCGGAAATCCGCAAAGCTGAGGATCCCATCGGCATCCAGTATCCCAACCAGGTTCACATGCATAAAATCCAACCCTTTCACCACCATCTGCGTTCCCACCAGCACATCGATCCGCTGCTGCTCGAACTGTTGTATCAAACTGTCATGCGCGGTCTTGCCCCGGACGCTGTCGATGTCCATACGGGCGATACGTGCCTTGGGAAAGACCTCTTCCAGGTACTCTTCGATACGTTCCGTACCAAAGTTCCGCTGGACAAACTGGTGGTTGCCACAGGCAGCGCAGGTGTTCAGGGGTGGATATACGGTGCCGCAGTAATGACAATGCAGCTTATTGGTCAGCTTATGGTAATTCAGCGAAACATCGCAGTTACGGCATTGCGGTATCCAGCCACAGACCTCACAGACCTGGTAAGGGGAGTAGCCGCGGCGGTTTTGAAATAGAATGATCTGTTTGCCGGCGGACAGGGACTGTTCGATGGCCTCCTTCAGCGGAGGGCTGAGAATGATCTTTTCCCCCTGCTTGGTAACTCCTTCGGCGCCAGGCAAAGGCCGCACCTTCTTGGTATCCACTATCTCGATGACGGGCATCTGTACCTGCCCAAACCGCTCGCTCAGCTCCACCAGCCCATACTTGCCGCTGATGGCATTGAAATAGGTCTCTATGGAGGGAGTAGCGCTGCCCAACAACACCTTCCCCTTGAACAAAGAGGCATAATAGACGGCTGCGTCACGGGCATGATACCGGGGTGCAGGCTCCTGCTGCTTGTAAGACGCATCATGCTCTTCATCCGCCACGATAAGCCCCAGGTCATTAAAAGGAAGGAACAGTGAAGACCGGGCGCCTAAAATGATCTTTAGCTCGCCGCTGCGGATCTTGTTCCATATCTCCAGCCGCTCGTTCTGGCTGAACTTGCTATGATAAATGCCTATATAGCCTCCAAAATGTTTTTGCAGACGGCGTATGATCTGGGACGTGAGTGCTATCTCTGGGAGGAGATACAGCACCTGCTGCCCCTGCCGGATGATCTTTTCTATCTGCCGGATATAGACCTGTGTCTTGCCGCTGGAGGTCACCCCGTGCAAGATGCAGACAGATCGTTCCTGCCAGTTTTGTTCGATCCTGTCAAAAGCGGTCTGCTGGGCAGGCGTCAGTTCAAAATCTATATTTATATCGCGGGGCAGATACCTCAGTCTGTCCACCACCCGCCGCTCAACGATCAGTATACTTTTATCTACCAGTCCTTTCAGCTGCGCATCGGAAGCTCCGGACTTCTTTAGCAGCCCAGACTTGGTGACCTCTCCCTCGGTCCTGGAGAGATGCAGATAGGCCAGCAGCAGCTCCATTTGCTTGGGCGCCCGTCCCCAGTCATTCAGCAGCTGGGAAAGCTTGTCTTCATTGCTATAATCGGGATGCAGCACTACATAGCTTTCTTTTTTTGCCGTGTAGGTATCTTTCAGGGCTTCCCAGACAAAACAGACCTTTTTTTCGATCAGCCGTTTGATGACGGGATAGACATGGGAAGAGTCGAGTATCTGCTGGACCTCGGATATTTTCAGCTCCTTCTTGATATGGAGGGCTTCCGCTACCAGGTACTCCTCATGGTCCAAATGCGAGAAATCATCTCCCGCCTCGTCATTGAACACGAGTATCGTCTCGCTGCTGAGCTTGAAATGGGCAGGCAGCGCAGCCGCCATTACCTCTCCTTCGCTGCAGAGATAATACCCGGCGATCCATTCCCACAGTTTCAGCTGGGATGCATGTACGATAGGCTCCTGGTCGAGCAAGTTCAGGATGGGCTTGGGTTCGAACGCTTCCGGCTTCTCTGTATGCAATCGCTTGACGATGCCTGCATATTTCTTATTCTTCAGCTGCACCTCTACCCGGCATCCCTCGCGGACGGACATACGCCATTGTTCCGGTACGGACCAGGTATAGTTTTTTGGCAGGGCCAGAGGTATGATGACTTCGGCGTACATTAACCGGCAAAGTTACTCATTCCCTGTGACATCCTGTGAATGGACCTTATTCGTCGTGGGCCAGCTATGAATGTACCTTGTTCGTCACGGGCCTGATCCACGAAACGTTGTATTTCTTCAAACCCTCTTCCATCATCCGAAAGACCTTTTCTCTCAGATCCGGCAGATCCTCGATGGTCAAACCTTCCACACTGACTTCGGGCAGGAATACAGTCCTTAATTTGCCGGGGTTGAGACTGAACACGCTGGAATAATGCATCCGGTCGTAGGTGTCGAGAAAAAGGATAGGCTTGACAGATGTCTGGGTCTCGATGGCTATACGAAAGGCGCCGTCATAGAAGCCTTTCAACGGATCACGGGTCTCATTGAACGTCCCCTCGGAGAAGATGAAGACGGAAATACCCTGTCGCAGAACTCCTATCAGCTCTCGTGCGCTTTTCGATCGTTGATCAGGGGTGCTTCTGTCTACCATGACCACCGCCCGGCTGTAGATATAGCCAAAGATGGGAACCTTTCTCATCTCCGCCTTGCCAAGCACCCGGAATGAGTGACGACGGATGACGCGAAGGATCAGCGGTATATCCAGGTAGGAAATATGATTGGCTACAAAGACATATTGCTTCCGGGGATCCGGTTCCGGACCGGGTAGCGTGATATGATGCAGACCAAGAATGGTCATCCAGCACCAATCCCAATAAAAGCATGTTTTATAGATGAGGTTTCCCCCCTTTATGGATCCGCGCAGGGAGAAAATAGCGACAAATGGCAATGCGCAAAGCATGCCGGCTATGAAGAGTAGAAGGGCACAAATACAGTAGAGCCACAACAATGGTTTTAATATGACACGCACGGAATAAAAATAGGGAATATTCGAGGGGCGCTAGATTTTATTGACCGGGATCAATGACAATCGCATTGCCATTCCACCCCCAGTTCGATACAGGTGACGACTACCAGGCTGCTCTCGCCTGCCCTTCTGCCGTTGGGTACGGCAAAGACGATGCGTAGATGCTGCCCTTCCTGGGTGTAGCCTTCCATTGCATATTTAGGGTCCGGATGGGAATCCGGCTCACTCTTTTTGTAATTGATCTCCCCTTGTTCCAATATCTCCCGTATCTCTTTTTCGGTGATGTGGCGGCAATCCATCCTGCATTTGGCATGACGGGTGAGGATAAGATGATTGGCATGGCGGTCGACTGGGTCCGTGCCCGCCTGCCCTGTTTGCCCGCACCCGGCCAACAGCACAACAAGGACCGCTATTATTCTGAGTTTCACCGTATTCTGACTTTTTTACGCTGCAAGGGACAGCAAAGGTAAGGTGATTCATGGTATTTCCCTGTCCTTCAGTACCTTTGCAGGCTGAATAACTATGGAGCAGGTCCAAAACAAGACGGTAGCCTTTCATACACTGGGATGTAAGCTGAATTTTTCGGAAACTTCCACCCTGTCCCGTTTGCTGGAAAGCGAGGGCTTCGACAGACGTGACTTTGATCAGCCGGCTGACGTATATGTCATCAACACCTGCTCCGTCACCGACAATGCGGATAAGGAATGCCGTCACCTGGTACGTCGTATCCAACGCCGCAACCCCGAAAGCCTGGTGGTGATCACGGGTTGTTATGCCCAGCTCAAGCCGGAAGCCATCGCAGCCATTCCCGGTGTCGACCTGGTGCTGGGTGCCGCGGAAAAATTC
>Ga0105239_10002142_pt1 | contig 25405 bp, 21 predicted proteins | sample KBSC44metaG_FD_92761 | JGI IMG/M metagenome (GOLD analysis project Ga0105239, IMG submission 92761) | Corn rhizosphere microbial communities from Kellogg Biological Station, Michigan, USA - KBS C4-4 metaG | ecosystem: Host-associated > Plants > Roots > Rhizosphere > Soil | place: Michigan, USA...
CCCAGTGGGCAGCGGGTCGCGGTTCTTGGCCACACTCTTCGATTCCAGCGTATCCGTTGCCCAGAGGAAAAGTATTTGTTGTGATCGAACTTTACCAGGGCACACAATCAGTCTGAAAAATGCACTCCAACAACAGGCTTTTCGCTCTTTTCCATCTTGCTGCGGTGTAAATGTCACCCATGTTGGCCAATGGTTGCCATGTGTATCGCTCTGTTTACCAGCCCCCCCAAGCAAAATGCCACGCGAAAGGCCAAACCTAATCGTTGTGCTCCTCTGCGGATTGGACATACTTCCCCCGGCTGTTGTCAATGGTCTGAAATCTTCGCAGGATAACAAACCAAACCTTGCCGGATGTCTTTTTCGGAATATCCAAGGCAGGCCTCCCAAGAGATACCTGAAGTGGATCATTGGTCTGCTGTGTGTGTGTGTGTGTGTGTTCGTTGATGCTCCAAAATGACCAGGTCTGCGTTTGCTTACTTGGTGGTCGTTGGCGCCCAGGCATTCAAGCCTGTATTTCTGAGACTGACACATCTGACTTTTTACAAGCACTGCAGGACGCCACAGTTGAGAGTCAGTCGCATCCTGGATCTCCGCAGAATCAATGACCCAAGTCTTGGGTCTTCTTTTGCAATGAGCACATGTTGCCTACATACGCCCCTGTTACCTGGTGGAATGAGCACTGCCTGTGGCAATGTAATCCACTATTAATGGGCCCCTCAACAGGAACAGGATATCCCACGAAGTGCTGGATACAAAGAACATTCCAGGGATCAGGGTCAGGTGGGTATTTCTCGGGCGGCACCCAGGCGGCACCTGTAGCCGACGAAAACCTACGGAGCAAACGCATGGCGGTCAGGGTAAGGGTGAATGCTTGTACTCCGTACGGATATGCAGGAACAGACTTGGCAATCGAATCAAAACCTTCTTTGTCAGTTGGCTTCTCAACTCCTCAGCGCATGCCGTCTGCAGGTCTGCCAACCTTCAAGTTCGGGTCCTCCATGGTCAATCCAGGCACAAACCTTTTCCTACTGGATGCCAGAAATCCATTGCTGTCAGGTGGTGGAGAATTCTTCTTGCCGGCGTATTCTTTATCATGACCTTCATGATCGGCAATCCGATAACGAACTGCCCTTGCAGCAGTAAGCCTCGAGGGCCGTTGAGTTGCCCATCGGATCGCAATTGACCACTCACAATCCTAGCGCAAAGAGAGTTTTCTCCCTTCATGTAACCGGCAGTCTCTGTCACGGACTTCCACCAAAGCCTTTGAACTTCCATTACCTACATCCATTACCGTTGGGCTCCGCCCTATCCCTAGGAACCAGTCAAAATTTACCCAAACCAGCAACTTTTTTTCAATTTTCATCCGCAAGCCGGTAAGTGCATGCATGAAGCTATCGATAATGTCGAACCATCCACACGGTTTAGCAGCTATGGGATACGAGATCCCCGATATAGCGAGATGATTTGACAGTTTCGCTGGAACCATAATGCCTTCCACCTATGGTCAATTGCCCCGTGGAGCAAGCCTGTGGTACCCGCTGGCCTAGATGGTTGGGATTTTTCCATCCTCACCAGCATATCAAGCGCCGTGTCGAGTACCCCCATGTACGCACTCATGTCCTCCTCGGGCTTCTAGCCTCGTTGGCACATTGGAACCTGCCCTTGTATCCTACTTATACTTTCCACTCGCCGAGCGGCACTTCACCCGGAAACGGTGGCAGAGTTAGGCGAAATATCCGGTGGCTGGTCCACTCAGGCCCAGAGACCAAGGATGGGATATGGGTAGGATTGACAAAGTTCGAGGAATGAGGCATTGAGCAGTTCTGAGCATACATGGCTTTGGATACGAGATGGAGACTGGCGATGTGGGTTTTCGCATGCATTGAGGGATTTAATGAACGAAAGAGAGAAGTGAGATAGGGAAAACCAAGACTCAGCAATTGCAAGTGTTGAAGGCTAATGTCAATCGCGACGAATATTGACGAGTTGAAGCAAGTCAGTGGACTGAGAAGTCGCTTCAATGCGCAGACCAGCCATGCCTTTACTCTTCGGACGAGTCTGGCTATTGACGATGACAAATCGATTTGTTCTCAGATAACGCGATCTGGAGCAAGCAAGGGTTTTCGCGGGACACTGGAATGCGACTGAGATATGTGCATGGACCACGGCAAACATAGTGATTTGAATAACGAAGTTGCACGAAATGCAGGTGCGTTTGGACGAGAAGCAAATGAAAACCCCATCTCCGCCTGGTAGTTCTTCGGCTTGACTGGCACTGCTCAGTAAACAAGCAGTATCAGTTCGCAATAACTTGCATCAATGTCATTCACAAGTCTACATTGCAAAGTACAGCATCATATAATAGTATGATGTCTTCAGTCTGAGTAGTGGACAAGGATACCAGTCCAACGGGAAGAAAGCTCTTCCACATCCGCCCGCAGCCCTTGGCGAGCTGGCTGAGGGGACACCCACAGGCACTCGTCACCAAGAGCGAGCACACACCAATTCCCATGCCCATTCCCCCCCAAATGTCTCAGGGCCCAAGCCCCCAAATCCCATATTTAAGCTTACTCTTACTCGCATCTTAAACACAACTCACCACCTTAGCACGCGTCAATCATCAAAGGCCCACAGCCGCACACACGTGTCTGCTATGTATGTAAGAGTAACCCCATTGTACTCCGCCGGCACTCCGTAGTAACTTGAACGAAATTACATCCACCCCAGAGCTCACCAGGGAGAGTCAGGGACTGGGTATCCTCCTCCGCCTGGGCCCTGGGCCCTGGAGATCAAGCTGATCTCGTCTACTTGTGGGCTGGCAGGGCGAGCTGAATTGGTTGGAGTCGTAAGCTAACAATCAATCACCACTACGGAGTCAGTCACCTAATACTACGAACGAGTACATGCCAGTCAGTAAACAGTGGACTCTGCTGATCCCCATGGGAAACAAGAAGCAACGAGATGAGTGTTGTTCTGCTCTCGGAGATCATCCCATTTGTTCAAAGGTCAATGAGACTTGTGTGGCGTGGCCTGTCTGCTGTCCACCCACCTCACCTCACCTGTTCTCTCCAACCCCCACCGCTACTACGAGCACGGGTGGGTACTGTACGTACTAATTACTGCTTGCTAATTATTGCGCATGAGATCAGCGCACACTTCGTCTGTCTCGTGAAGGGGATGGATCGCGCACGCCCCGCGACGGGATCAGAAGATGGATCGTTTGGTCTAGATTCGCGCATCGTTGCTGATATGTAAGAACCCGCAGGCAGACTGAGGTTTCACACACCGCTGCAGAGTTCGGAAGGGAGTGAGTAAACACATGGCTTGGGGAAGGAGTGTCGAGGCCTCCGAACTCCGTACCTAGTTACTCTTCGATACACCTAGGTAGATACATCGGGTAGGTAGGTAGGTAGGGAGGGAGGGAGGTATCAGCCTTGACTCGAAACTGCGCCTCTCGCAGGTAATACGTTGTAACCCTTCGCGTCGTCGCAGGGCAGGGTCACGACGCACGAGGCTACCTACTTAGGTATGTAATTGCGAGTAATATTAGCTAAGTAATAGCACTCCGTAGGGGAGGACGATAATATTGCATGTTTGTACTCCGTACTCCGTAATGTGCATGCAGAACGCCACTGGCACTTGTGCGGATACGGAGTGTGGAGGACATGCAATTGAGAAAAACGATCATATTATCCAGTATTCCTCCCCATGATGGCCCATGAGCATGATACATGAAGCTAGAGTCGTTGGTACCTTAGATAGCCGAATGCAACATTCCTTCTTCAACTCGATAACATATCCGTCCCTCGTACATACATGTCTTCATTTCCTAGCCTATCTTACATAATTAAATGATCGTCGCTGCGGACATCCGTCGAAATGATGCCGCCGATCAATAATTTTCATGACTATCCCTCTCAATTGGGGCTCTTTCTCGAAGCGACCCTATGAGGCTTTCTATTGTGCATAGAGACCGGAACACCATGTCAACTCATCTTAGATATCACAATTGTCTCGTTGGCTAGCCGAGATGCTGCCTGCCTATGTATTTTGATTGCACACCTGGCAGTCGATTCTGGGGTTGACTTAACAAGACTCTGGGTGATGACGATGGTCAAGGCATCTCCCAGCCTGAAATTAATGCGTGTCGTTGAGCGTACGAGACCCAATCTTCGTCTCCATTATTAGTCGAATCGCCGTTGCCGCTGCCGCTGCCGCTCTGAATCTGCGACAGTCATTCCCCATGGTTCGTTCAAGTTGGGGGAGTGATGTACCTTACCGGATCGGTGCTCCGCGTCGTAGGTGATCGTCCAACGTCAATTAGTGCAGCTAACCTCTCCAGTCGCGGTTTCTGGATCTTGTCATAGTAGAAGAACTTCTCTTGGTAGGTTTTCAGCACACTCGCTGTCGTGGCCTCTGGCCCTTGCATTTCTTGGAACAGTCGAATGTTCTCTGGCAGGCCGAGTTCGAATAGTCTCTCGATGAACCAGCTTTCTTCTTCAGTGTCCGTCCCTGCGCACATGGCACCGATAGTTAGAACCCATATCTGAATGTCCATCCTACCTTTCCACTGGTGATAAGGGTTCCGCGCTGTCCTGAGAAGGGACTGCAATTTTGGTGCCATGCGGTGTCCTAAGAGCTTGAGACCCAATGTGACGGTCGTGATGAGAACCCACAGGAGGAGAGCCACTCGAACAGCTTCAAAGCTTGCATCGGAAAAGTTCATGCTCAAAAGCTTGCATCTTATTGCTGCGCTTCGCCATTGGAGCCATCTGAGAGCGTGTTTGTATGCAACCGAGGGTTCCACGCTTCCGTATTGTAATAGCCAAGAACATTCTCTGATTCCATGTATGACTTCTGTTAGCTCGTCTGGTAAATATCCATCAGTTGTAGGTCCCAGTAAAGCGGGCGCTATATTGCCAAGCTCTTGCTTCGGGGCAAGTTGAAGTTCTAAGGGTATAGCAGTCCAATATGGTCCAGGATCGTAGTCACATGGAAGCTCACACGGCTCTAAAAGCACTGCTGAGACGTGGAGATCTCCTATAATGAAGAGCTCTCTCAGTGCAGGATCTGGGATATGGTTGATGCCTCCCCAGGAAGCAAATAAAGCCTTTGCAGCTCGCATGTGGATTTTCGCCGCTGGGTAATTCTGCCTATACGCCTCGCCTGCATAGAGGTGGAATATGATCAACAAAAGTTGGTCTTTCGATGACGAGCTAAAACGTTGTCTGACAGCAACTAATTGCCTGACAGCAACTAAGGCGTTGCCCATGTATTTGTTTGTGCCTTGGTTTGGAATTCGATCGACAGCTTCTATCCTCGCCGCCATAGCAGCAAGCATAGCATTCATCTCCACTTCATTCTGCATTGCCCTTTGGATGATAAGCCTCGCAGAAGGCAGATGGGTGTATGCTCCATCGACTGAACCCCATCGTTCTGCGTTCCAAACGCTGGGATGATAACTCTCGGCGAAATACCGACATAGTCTAGCGACTTGAGGGTCAAGCTTGACGACTGACTGCCCAAAGGGGTCTATAGAAAACCCAATGACCTGCGTTATATCTCGAGGGGAGCTATCCCTCGGGTTCAACAGTACAATTGATCCCTTCTCATTCTTGGCGTCATGAGATGGCTCAGAGCTAGCCCTAGCGGTTGTGCCTTGGCTTGAGTGATTGTTGGAGGACTCCTCTTCGTCTTCTGTTGATCTAGAGGTCTGTGCTCTTGAATGAGGTCGGGAAGGTATCGTGATCTGCTTGCCTCTAGAAGGTTCGGAGGTAGCACGTCTTTCTAAAATCGGGGATTCTATCGAGGTTGATGTGCCAGGGGTATCAATGACGATAGCTTCCTCTTCGACAGGACCAGTCGCCTTGCTTCCACCGATAGCTTTCCTCGCTCGATTACCGGACCGACCGGTGTTGTTACCGGATCTTCTGTGCCGACGGCCACGCTGAACATGGGAGTTGATGGAGGACTGTTCAGAGGCCGTGCTACGGGTCAAAGATGAACTGTCGGCATCCTTATTGACGAATAAGAACTGCCTTGGCATGGCTGAAGCTAAATATTATGGCTCTCGGGACCTTCATCGTCAATACGATGTTTCATCGGTTGAACCGAACAGACGTCAGCCCTTAGGGCAAGTTCAAGCAACTCAACAGATCCCCAGAAGTCAGGACAGTGGGGGATAGAGGGTGGGCAATGGACATTAGACCAGGTCTTCAAAGTTGAAGAGGGAAAGCGACTACCAGAAACAGCATGACGGCGCTACGGCCTGTAATAAGAGGATGAATGAGGGGAACCGGTGAGACGAAACAGTAGCAAGTCAGAACCCGAGAACAGGACTCTTAGTGGGGAGGATGCCTGATGTCGAGGATCGCCCAAATAAGAGCGGAAGTGGCTGGAAGATTTGAGTCCGAAGCATATGACGATGCACAACGAGGTTAGAACGTCCTTGGCATCATAACGGGTTTTGTTTTCACGTGCTCCCGAGGCTATCAGAATCCGCTAACCTGATTTGGTCAGAGTACATAAAGGTTCAAACAATAGATACTCCGTACGGAGTGCACTCCGCTCACGCCGGCATCATCTGAATATTGGTGCATCACAAGTAGCAAGCATCACTATCGTCTATTCACACTATCAGAATTCAGAAGTACTATCCGTATATCATCACTCTCCGGGACGGGCCCCGGAAAGCTTCTCGTAAAACTCCAATGTCATGGCAGCCAAAAAGCAAGGTATTTGCTTCTTCTCCTTAACCCAAAAGTTCACCAGATCTTTGATTTCTGCTCCGAAGGCCCCATCGGGTCCTCCGCTGATTTTCATCGTGCCGTTATCGCCATCGAAAACAATGTAGTTTCCATCCTCATCATCGCTGTCCTCATCGGCTTCCTGGTTTCGTCCATAGTACATGCTCGATACCTTGGCTTTACCATTTGGCAAAAAATTGACCTTGTATCCTAAAACACTAGCAATAACGTCGCGAAACTCACCAGCTTTCTGAGTCCAGATTTCTCGCTGTCTCCGCATTCGCTTTTCTTTGTCCGCCACCACCATCTCCATGTCTTTGAGATCGAGCTTGAGTGCATCCACGGTGCCAGAGGGAACAACTTTCACACCTTGCAGGTCTGCTCCTCGTAGCTGCGCAAGGAGCCCTGCGTTCTCTTCTCTTAGTGTTCGTAATGTGGACATCTTGACAACTTCGGCATTTGCCGTAGGATTGTCACGGAGTTCGAGAACTCTCGTCTTGCTACTTTCTCGTAAAGCTTTAAGTTGAGTTTTGCTAGCCTGTAGCTCAGTGGCCAACAATTGTGCCTGCTGGGCAGTCTTCTGAAGCGCAACCTGAAGATTCTTATTCTTGCGTAATAGTGGTCCGATTTGCTGGTTGTTTTCGCCATCTGCATCTTGAGATTCTGCAGATCGTTTTGTACCACGAGGCTCTGCCTGAGGCGCAGCTTCCAATTTTGACAAATCCGTGTGAAGGGTGTGAATTTCGGATTTGTATTGGTCCACTAGTGCCTCCAACTGCTTTACCTGCTCGGATCGTTGTGCATCGAAGTTCTGATTGTCCATCAGGATCGTCTCTTCCGTATCGAAGGTCTTGAGCTGTGCGCGTAGATACTCGACTTCTTTAATTGCTAGCGCCCGCTGACGCTCCAGCCTCTTATAAGCTTTGTGATCCTGGCTGGAGTCCTCCTGAGGGGTTCGGTTAGATTTCGCCTGCTCAAGCTCCTTCTTTAGAGTTGTCTTCTCAGCATCCAGGGCCTTGATCATCTCGTCCTTTTCGGTCAATTCCGATTCCACATTTCCCACCCGATCAGTGATCGAGGCTAATTCGATTCGTTGTTGGATCAAAGCTTTCACCACAGCCTCTGGAGAGTCAAATTCGCTCTCCTGTCCATCACGTTCTAGGAGGCTTGTCCAAGTGCGCTTCTCATCTTCCAAGATTTCTCTCTGGATTTGAGCTTCCCCCAGCTGACGTTGGACATCCTTCAGCACTTGAAGTTCAATTTCCAAACCATGTTTTTGCTCTTCAACAACCTGAACGCTTCTATGAGCCTCACGCAACTTCCTAAGTTCTGTAAGTTGATCTCGGTTTGTTGTCTCAAGTTGACGAATATGAGCAACCTGCTCCGAAAGCTGTGTTTGTAACACATTGAGCGCGCCGCTGTCAACAGATTGTGATTTCGAAGCAAGGAGCTCTGTCTCAAGGTTTTCGACTTGAGCATCGCGTGCTGATAGTCGGGTTTGTATCAATTCAAAGTGCTGTGTAAGCTCCTCAAGTTCTTGTTTCACACCATCGACTGTTTCTTGTAGGGCTGCGCGCTTGGCCTCAACATCATTAAGCTGATATTTGTAGTGTCTTTCCTGATCAGAAAGACGCGCTTGTGCATCCTCCGAATCATCTTTGAATGCCGAATTCTGGTCTTGGAGATCTCGCAGCTTTCGTTCCAGGATGGCTTTGTCGTTGACTTTTTCATCTTGGGCTTCGCGAAGTTCTCGTGCTAGTACTTCCTGTCGCTGAATTGCTTTCTGTGCAGCGCTTTCTGCATTTTGACATTTCTTGAAGTCGGCATCGGCCCTAGCTTGTTGCTCTTGAATTTCCTTGTCGTGTTGTAGTACTAGCAGACCGCGCTCTTGTTGCAAGTTCTTGAGCTCGTATTCGAGTGAGTTGATTCTTGCTCTTAGATTCTCATCTTGTGTGTTGTCCGGCCTGTTCACCGACGACTGTCTGAATTTCGATTGTCTTAAAGGCTGAGATTGACCTTCGGATGCGCCACCTGTGATGAAATCGTACGTAGGCTGCGTGGTTTGGTGCCTGTGTGTACCTGCCTACATTATTCGATTAGATGCGGATTGCGCTTCGCTCACGGGTTCCAACTTACTGCAGATGAAGGTCGAGGCAGGGCAGATTGACCACCTTGAAGGCTTTTGCGACCCGATAGAGAAACTCGAGAGGTCGAAAACCGTGGTCGCTTATTTGCAGGCGAACTCATTTTACGTTGAGCAAAGATAACGATACTACCGCATTTCAATAATGCGCAAATGGCATGAGATCGAAACCGTCGTATGTACGAGTAGGATAGGAAGTACGACTAGGACTGGTCATGGTTCATTGTTTACATCTCGGATTTGGCCGAGGCTTGGCGCGGTAGAAATGTTATTACGTAAGCACGTTAAAGTTGATAGATGCTTTTGAATGGCATCTTGTGTGGAACCTCTCTCCTCAGATGGTTCATCTTTCATTTAGCTTCTTTTTAAGCCTCAAATTTCATAGTGAACAAGAACTTCTGTAGAGAGCCATCATGACAAGTTGTACAGCTAGAAGGGGTCACCGAACGGTGCTGAAGTGTGCCAGGCACCTTTAAGCCACAGGTGGAAAGCAATTACCGGCGTTGCTTCATCAACCTTCTACTCCCTGGTTTGGACTAGGTTCCAATACCTTCTAGCGAGTACAGAGTGTGTTACTGAATATGATCATTGGGGCTACTAAGTGAGTTGCACCTGGGATATTCCCGAGTCCGAGTATGACGACAAAAGGATCATGTCATGAGGCCAGCGAAATCTTGTTTCGAACACTTCCATTCTACCATCTGTCCTGTGAAGCAGTGGTGGCTATCTCTTCTCACGTGGAACGAATGCTGCTCTTTTTAAAGGTGATATCCTATGCTCACACAAGGTCACACGAACTTCAAAATACGTACTCGATTTCAATTTGTTCAAAGAAGGCCTCATGACTGGGTTTGAAGGGCCAATGCAGAGAACACTGTGATCAAGGTCTCTCTATGGAGATGGGGGAGTCGTACTCACAAATATAGATTTCCGTCGTTGCTACTCAGCACACCAATCAATACACTCGACTACGATGTAACGGAATACAGGACATCCAACGAAGACAAGAGTCACAAGGTCCTCAACGCTTAGAGTGCTCTCCTGACGCAAGCAAAAGGAACCAACCGAGATAGCCATGGTTACACCAATAATGGCAAATATATGCCCGTCTACAGTCCGTTCGGTAAGTTCAACCACCTTACGGAGACCGAGACCACATCTTACACTACGATGCACAAACCCCAATGTGTCCAAACTTCGACTTCTAGAAAGTTCTCTCCAACGTGTCTTATATTAACGACATATTGCCTGATAACACGAGACATTGCTCGAAGCTGACTGCTCAATAACAACGAAGATGGCAAACAGCAACGATCAAGTGCAACATTTCAAACGTTGGAATGCCGAGTCCATTATCATGGTAGTCTGCATCACTCTCTCCTTCTACAACTGTATTGAACTCCTGGTCCTGATCCTCACGAGTTTTCGTCAATGGCACGGCCTTTACTTCTTCTCCCTGGTCATAGCATCCTTGGGAATCATCCCATACTGCCTCGGTTTCTTGCTCGAATACTTCGAATTCCTTGTTTTCTGGGCATCAATGCTCTTAAGCTCGATTGGATGGACTATGCTCATAACAGGACAGGCATGCGTACTGTACTCGCGCCTGGGTCTCATCGTGACCGACGCGAAACTTCTGAGAGCGGTCAAGTGGATGATCACTATTGACGCAGTGGCCCTTCATTCTGGAACAACAATCGTCCAGTATGGCAGTGAGTTAGGCTCACGCAAACCATCCTTTATGGATGCCCTATTCTACGTGGAGAAAATTCAAATGACAGGATTCACCATACAAGAGTTCATCATCTCGGGAATCTATTTGTGGAAAACAGTGCAATTGCTTCACCTGATCCAGAGAGAGGGTGTTCGACGTGTCATGTGGGAACTACTCTCCATCAACGTCATCATTATCCTCATGGACATAGCTCTCCTGACACTGGAGTACAACAAGCTTCGCGCAATGGAGCGTGCATTCAAGAGTGTCATCTATAGCGTCAAGCTGAAACTGGAATTTGCTGTCCTCGGCCGACTTGTTGACCTCGTTCAATCAAGTCATAGAACCCTGAGTGATGCCTTTGCCGACGTGAATTCATTTGTTGACAACTCAAGGCCGTTGTCAAATACGCAATCATCGTCGCCAGTAATGACCCGGAGAAAGAGTGAAACAGTTCCTGACTGGATGGCCAAATTGGAGGGACAGGCAAGTCAAGTCAACAAAACGCAAATAGAGCAGCGCGATTCAAAAACAGATATCGAGCAACGCTCAATAATTACTGGAACACGGAGTTGCGATGAGATCAGTGCATAAGTAGTCGAAAATATCAATCTGCTGCTGCTGCAGCCCCAGGTTCCTCATTTTGGTGTTAACCAACCGCCAAGAATTGACCAAATCAACGACTAAGGAGGCCGATCACTATAGGGTGGTTATGTTAGAACAAGGGGCAGGGAGAGGCATCCAGAGGCATTAGCGATAGCTATTTATCCTAAGAGCTCTGGATGAGCGCCGATTTGCTTGCCCCACACTCTCCAGGTCACAGAACTAGTTCGAAAGCAGGCCACGGTGCTTAAAATAACACTCATTACGGCGCATCAACCATATCAGCCGTTGGTTCTACATGTGCCCTGGTTGCCCAGGATTCCAATTCTCTGACATCGCTTTCATTCCGAAAGATTTGCACCCTGGTGCGTCCCACGGTTTTCATATTCCAGTAGCATGCTTCCAACTTGGGGTCTGGTCCTCACAATGCCTAGTTGGATCTAGTTCAATCGCCCAATATCTCAGCATAGATATATCCCAGTAATATGGCAATAGGTATGATTCACACCTATTCCAAGTTGCTCGCTCCCACCCTCCCGACCATCCTGCCTCAGTGCTAGGACAGGATAGAATGGAGGGGAAATGCTCAAGCTGCTTCCTGGCGGTGGGCCAATCTTTGGCTTCTGTTCCAACAGCATCTCTCGTCACAGTCGTCGATAAATATGATGAGTGTGGTGTGCGAGAGGTTCCTTCACCTTGATAAGACATGCGAGGGATATATTGGAGAACGGTACCTCCACACGTTTTTCCAAGAGTGAAGCAAAATCTTCAGTGCAACCATGGCAGAGGGTTCGGGCAGTGCAGTTGGTTCGTGTTTGAGGTGTCTTTCTTAAGTTGAAGAAGGTTCGCGGGATCAGCGAGCACACCTCGGAGATAGTATCCCTAGCTTCCCTGAGCGACTCTGTCCACGTATGAACATCTCCTACTGCTAATCGGCGCAACTTTTTGATCGCGAGTTCCACCTTAAAAAGCTTTGTCCTGGTGAGGGGGCAGGCTGCAGCCTCGTTCGAGTCCATGAGCTGATCTCTGAGAAACTCTAAAATCTGGTTCAAGTGAATTCGTGCACAGTAATGCATAACGCCTAGTCAGGTCAGTAAACTATCCAGATATTTCAGTCCAAGGATAGATTTACCGCGGAGTTTCTCAGCGCGAATGCTAGTCGGATAACCCTCCCAAATGCCAATATTAGTAGCTTCCGAAGCCTTGTCACCCCCGAGACGAAAGGTTGTGAGACACATAATGAAAGCCTTCCAGAACAAGTGTTCGAATCGAAAGAAGGCCGCAATCATCATCACATCTTCCACCTCCATTTGATGGACGCCATTAGGAATTCTGTGGAAAAGTGAATTCTGGCTGTGTTGACGCTGGCTCCACGGCCGTATTTCGAAGGTCTTTATGCGTTCGAAGTATCCACCAAGACGATCCGTCACCCAGTGTTCCACCGCTCGCGCAGCATCCCGCATGTCAACAATTCGCAAAAACTCTCGAAACCAGGTCGTGTCGATGGGCGTTTTATTGTCGAAAACACCATGCAAGACCTCGCAGAAATTGAGAAAGATTGTAGGATTGTCCTCCACCTCGATGATCTTCGTCTGAGCCTCGAGGTATCTTCCCTGGAGCATCACCTTGAACATAGATGATCCCGAGCTCAAGACCTCACTTGATACTAAGATGTCAATCGCCTGATCATCGTCGAGGTCATTGCCATCTTTGGCTTTGCTGTTGCCTCTAGCCTTTTGGGCTTTGCCAGTTCGTGTTTCATGGAGGCCACCTCCGCTGTTGCTATTGTGCACTTTGTCACGCTCATTTTTCCAGCCAGGTCGACGCACTTTGATCAAGACATCACCGCCAGGTGCGACTTCAACGATCTTGATGGGTCCCTTGAGTCTCTTGGAATCCGCATGGGTATCGACATCGGCGTCGTCTGCCTTTCGCTTTTTGTTGAGTCGTTCCGAACGTCTAGGTTTGATTGCTGCAGGGGCAACCATGGTTCTTGTGATTGATAGTATGAGACCCTTTTCCGTTGTGGTTGGGAAGAGTCGTATAACTGGGAAAGATTTGCTCAATGGAGAAAGAGTTGTGCGATAAACAGAAACGAAGAAAACAGTTGCGCGATGTAAAGAGATTTGTGCAAGGGAGAAAGAGTTTGATAAAAGAAGAGTCGCGATATGGATGAAAAGTAAGAGGCAGTCATGGGTGTCCTACAAGTGAGAATGATCATTCACAGTAGGAAAGTTCGCTGCGACGGTCCTTATATATACTTCACTTCTTCACTGCCTTAACAGCACACCCACAAGAATCAAGATCTGCCTCACCAGGTAACCAGGCGGGCAATCAATTCAATGCCACCATTCACCGTATAATGTCTTGGAAATGAGCACATTCACCGCATTGGCAATACTAGACGATCCCACGCCCAACCACGCAATCGGAAAAATTAAAGTCAGCCACAAAATCTGAGTCCTTAATCCTCATGGAACCCGCTGAGATGGACACAATTGCAGAGCACCAGGTCAGGCTTCAAACTGTGCTCTCTTGTCGCCGTGAGACTGCGACGGCCCATAGGCTGATCCATCATAGCCAGTCTCAATACCACCATACCCGCTCTCAAAGCTGGCACGGTCAACGATAATCTTGGGGGGGCCACCAACGTCAAAATTCTCTTTCTCTTGCATGTCAGCATTGAACATATCTTCCTTGTCCCTGACAAGACCCTTGTCCTTCCCTTTCTTATCTGCTCCGCGGCTGACAATGCTGTACGCTCTGCGTTTCTTATATCGTCTCCAGCAGAGGCAGCCACCCGCCAGAAAGGCAAGCAAAGCGATTGCAGACACAACTGCAATTATGATGATGTACTTTGTTGCAAGATGGTGACCGGCTTTTGTAGCGTCATCGCTGGAGCTGAGTCCGGCCTGGGTCAGCTTTTCGGTGACGTGCGTAATCTTCTCGGCGTGGATAGTGCTCGTGGTAGACGCCATCTGGATGACTTGGCCATTGCTGTCATCGACGACGCCCGCTTGAGCTAGCTTTGTGAGAGCGTGCGTGACCTTCTCGCTGTAGACGGTGGCTGTCGCTGTTGGGCCGTTGCCTGTTGCTGTGTCGGGGATCGCATCTCGCCCAACGAGGCCTCTAAGTAGGATATCCGCTCCAGGCTCCATCGCGGAAGAAATATGGACAATCTTGGGACCGGGTTATGCAGAGGAAATAGATTGCTTGTGGACGAATACTAGAAAACCAAATCACACACACAACATCAAGAACAAAGGAGAAAAGCCAAGGGAGCATCGGGTATCAGGCGAAGATAAGTACCATACCCAGGCACGAGCACTAGTTGCACGGACACAAACACACCGCCGACAAAGTAAGCACCTACACGAGAAAGCTTGAAATATGTCGAAGGGGTCGAGGCATGCGTAAGCAGATGATTCCCGATATAGACCAGATATACAGTGGTCATGGAGAGGATTGGACCGCCAGCCCCTGGTCATGTCAGCAATGTCCAGTTCAGCTCACTCAGCCCCGTCGAGTTTTGGATAAGCTTTGAACAAGCTTCCTCGCGAATTGGCTTGTTCATGCTTGGTTTGATGGATTGCACGGGTGATCTTCAGCGATGGCATCTGTGCTGTGCAGCTTGACATCCATACCCAATGGCTTCATTTGAAGTTGGGCCGTGTGTTTCTGACCATTGTTGAGTTCATCCTCTGCTCAAAATGGGGAAGCTCAAGTGGTCACGCATTTAACTGACTCAATAGAGTTCAAACACGTGATTAATATGACTCACAATTTCGAAGAGGCGATGCCACCTCTATGAAACATTCCTCCCACAAACACAAGCCCACACTGCTACTACCTTACCAAGGCTACCTGCATTATGGCTCGCGCTGCTGGGAAGAGAGCAGCAAAGCCTGCAGCGCCGTCAAAACCAGAAACCTCAAAATCCCAATCAACAGCCATCTCAGAACTTCCTTCGCCGTTTCAATATGCACCAGCATCACTTCGTCCATTTGTCTCAACCCTCCCTACCGACCATTTCTACCTCGTGCACATCGACCGTACAGAACCCAGCATAAAAAAGCGAGTCTTCATCGTCCCAATCATCATGAACCTCATTATTACAATTGGCCTCTGTATTCGAGTCTACTTCGCTGCACCGGCGTACCTCGAACAGATCATCACGATTTTCGGATATGATACGGCCTACAAGGTAGACACGAGCCAGGCGAACGCGGGAGAGTTAATGAACGTCGTCACCAGCCGGACGATGCTGTTGATGATGGACTACTTCATCTTTGTCATCATCGGCAGCTGGCCGCGAGAATTCATCTTCGGGAGTAAACCCTTGAGGTTCGTCGGACCGTGGGAATGGCGCAGGACGATTGGGTTCCAAGACACGGAGATCGTCGTGCGGAGCGGAAGGAGATGGGACACACCGCTGTTCGTGGGGCCCACACCTCAGCAGAGTAAGACCTGGCAGATAGATGAGGAATTGACCATCCGTGTCAAAGTTGATGCGGCCATGCGTAAACCGTACCTTGCGAAGACGGGATATCTCCTTCTCGACAAGGACTGGGACCTCGATTTTAAGGCGATGCTGGATGCACATCGCCTGGTGGATAAGGGAGCCATCAAACTTCAAGATCTTCAGGATCTAGCGCTTGTCTATTACCAGAAGCAATGGCTGATGTGGCGCGTGCACGAGGAGCGAGTGATAACGCCGCAAGAGGCGGCGCAGGACTCGGTGCTCGAGAAATTCCGGAGCAAGCTCGATGACTTGGGAGCCGAAGATGTCTTCTTCCGTTGGATCGAGCTGGTTCAGTTTGAAACATCCCGCCCTGGAGGGTTCACGGAGGGGAGACAGGCGGAGGCGATGAGGGAGTTGAAGAGGCTTCTCACTGCAAAGGGGGTGGACTACGCCCAGTTCTGGGAGGACATCGGTGGCCAGGCTGGATTACCCGGGTTCTCACAATAGAATGTGGTGATTGATTGGTCCAAAAAGCAAGCGTTGCATAATTTTACGCCCTGATGATCATGACTTCGTAGCGTGTATTGTACCATATGTATTTTACAAGATGTCCACGACGAGACTTTCGCCGATGTTGAGCACCCCAGCCCTACCGTTGCATGCCTCTACAGCAACATCACCTTCCTCTTTCTCGTTCCTTTCTCCCTCACTGGGCTCGTCCAGCCAACGAATACCCCTCCCCTCACATGCGTCCGCAAACTCAGTCACAGCCTCAACTGTCTCGTTCTCACTACCCACAAACGTTCCAAAGTGGATGCCAATGGTACTCCGCGCCTTGACCTCCAGATGCATGTCTGCAGCGTCGGTAGGCGAAGCATGCAAGGCCGCGGGGATGTCGTGATGCGACAGGCGGAGTCCCATGTACGATATGAAACCTAGGCTCCCGCCCCGCCAGATGGGCAGGAAGCAGAGGTCGAGCGGTCCGAAGCGCTCCCCAATCGCGGTGAAGATAGGGCAGATCGGTGAGCCTGGGGCTGCGTGCCGTCGATAGCCTGTGTCGCCTGCGTGGTAGATTGCTCCTTTGCGGGTGGGTTGAGGTGTGGTCTGAGAGAGCGAAGAGGAGCCTTGTTCCCGGGGAGAGAAGCGCTCAACCACCCATCCGCACCACAGTGTGCAGCCTTGGTCTGCAGGACTCCTGCCAGAGTTGTGCTGCGCGGGAACACATGAGACTTTCAAGGTCGGTTGTTTCTTCGCAGAGCCTGCTGTGAGGCCGAGGTCAGATATTCCGAATTCACGATCTTGCCACCAGTCGAGCTCAACCACTTGGTCCTCCGCGATGTTGATCGTGGCCAGCAGCCACGATTTGATGCCCAGCCCGACAAAATACCTCGCGTGAGGGAACTGCCTGAATATAGCTTTGATAGATGCTACATCTAGGTGATCGTAGTGATTGTGTGAGATGAAGACTGCGTCGCAGCCGGGCAGCTCTGCGACCTTGCATGGTGGTTCTTTGAAGCGCGCCACCCCTTGATACTGAGTTGGGCCGGCGCGGGTGGAGAAGATTGGGTCGAAGAGCAGATGGATGCTTTTCTGTTTTGGGGTGCTGCTGGCGCTGGCGCTCGTGCTGTCATCATTTCCCCCTTGTAGCGGAGGAATATCGACGAGTGCACTAGCGTGTCCAAGCCATGTCCCGATGATGGATTGTGAATTGGTAGGGGGAGTATCAGTAACGACTATGCCACTTGATGTGCTGTCATTCGGGTAACCCCAATCTGGTCTCACGACTTTGATCTTCCGCGCCTTGCGATGGCCATGCAATGTCGCCTTGTTATACCATCCAAACGGAAATGAGCTTTGGAACACTTCGGCCCATGTTGGTAGAGCTGCCGAAAGCCACGGGTTGATAAATGACGTAGCGTTGTTGTTGGCGTGGTGAACCGGGCGGGATGAAGTTCGCTGGGACCGCGGCATCGCTTATTTGACTTTTGTTATATAATTTGATCTTGAGCTGCGCTGCGTTTCTGCCATCTATTGGTTGGCTGTTCATGGGGTTAAATTGAAGATAAGCCCACGAGTTGACGAGGCTGTGACGGCGGGATATAGCAGGCGGCATGGTGTTCCGGCAGCGTCAGTGGTACGTAATCTGTCAGCCCTGTCACTCGCACTCGGATGGTAGCAAGTGGGCCGCTCCTTCCATTCTCGGTTTTTGTGGTTCCTGCATGCCGCTTCCTCATTTTCCATCCTCCCGTCGAAATTACCCCGCGTTGTTGCATGTCCACTTTTTCAGGTATTTACTCATAACTCAGGCACGCGATATATATGATTCTTGAAAGATATAAGATAACTATTCCCCCCCATTCACAAGAATCCTTCTGATTGAACACACCATGTCAAACCTCTACCTCGCTGTCATCGGCGTTGGCGGTGTTGGACAAGCCTTCCTTTCCCAGCTATCGAATCTTCCCTCCTCCCTGCGCCCGAGCTTGATCTTCGTCTCTCGTTCGACGAAACAACTCTACAACTCCTCATATAGTGCCGTCACAGCATCTGACCTTCAGTCTTCCACCTCAAAACTCCTCTCACTTTCCGAACTCTCCAACTACCTCTCATCTGCCCCAGGCAGAGCCATCCTGGTGGACAACACATCCAATCAAGATATCGCGAACGCATATCCCTCCTTTCTGCGCGCTGGTGTCAGTATCGTCACGCCCAGCAAGAAAGCCTTCTCCAGCAACCTTCAACTATGGACCGACATCTTTTCTGCCGTCGATGCTTCCAACGGAAATGCCCTTGTCTACCACGAATCTAGCTGCGGTGCTGGGCTGCCTGTCATCTCCACGATCAAAGACCTGGTAGCAACAGGTGACCAAATCACACGTATTGAGGGTGTCTTCTCTGGAACCATGAGTTTCCTCTTCAACTCCTTCGCACCAGCCGATGGAAGTGGCAAGGCAAAATGGTCTGAGATCGTCGCGCAAGCCAAGGAAGCTGGCTACACCGAACCTGACCCAAGAGATGACCTCAACGGCATGGATGTCGCAAGGAAACTCACTATCCTCGCCCGAATTGCCGGGCTCAAAATCGAGGGTCCCGATAGTTTCCCTGTCCAGAGCCTCATTCCAGATGCACTAGCATCAGCAAAGGATTCCAATGAGTTCATGCAAAAGTTGCCAGAATTTGATGCTGAGATGGAGACATATAAGGACCAGGCTGCCAAGCAAGGAAAGGTGGTCAGATATGTTGGCTCCGTGGATGTGGCTGCTAGGAAGGTAAAGGTTGGGTTGGAGTTTGTGGACCAGGGAACACCGATTGCTAGTCTGAGGGGCAGCGATAATCTGATATGCTTTTATACGAAACGCTATGGTGCTAATCCCTTGGTCATTCAGGGTGCAGGTGCCGGTGGCGAGGTCACCGCGATGGGTGTCACGGCCGACTTGATCAAGGTTGTTGAGAGGCTGAGGTAGATATTTGGAGGCCGCAATAGATGAAGGCATCTCTAGTAGACCACGATGAAATGAGACATAGAAATTTAGATGAAGATCTAAGGGTCACAGGGGAAACCAGTTCCTGACTTGAATATTAGGCCATTAGTTCCATATGTAGATGAGCGTGATGTATATGCTTCCCCTTGAAATTCACTCCGCGCTCCAATCGTGATATCCCACTTTCATCACTCCTAGCTCCTCAAATACCGCTTAACAGCCTCGCCCCAAACAGCACCTCTCTTGTAGAAATGCATGCCGGGAACACTGCCCTCCTTCAAGCCATCAATCGCAGTCGCGAGCTCCTCACCCAGGCCATCCACCTCCTTAATCTCCCTAATCGGATACAAGTAAGTCCTGAACGCAAACACTAGGCCCTTGGACTTGGGCAGGCGATGCAGCGTCTGGCGTTCACAGCGCATGAACGTGCCATCAACGTCGAGCTCATCGTCCGTCATCTCCTGCACGATATCACCTTCGTGCGCGTGGTTCGTGCCCTTGCCCGCAGCGTACAGCTCCCCGTGCGTCGTCACGCTCCAGTTCACCCGCTTCACGTACTTGCCCACCTCCAGCCGCGAGAAGAACCGGTCCATTGAGCCTTCAATTTTGGATTGGTAGCCGGGAACTGGCGTGTGGATTGCTGCGAGTCGTTTACCGAGTTTCTCCGCAGGGTCGAAGCCCGCAGGGCAGCAGACTACGTAGGCCTGCAGGATGTACTTCTCGTTGTCTTTGTCTTTGGGCTCAGTGGAGTCATCTTGGTCGGATGACAGGAACAGGAAGTCTTCATCGACGGTGCGACCTAATGTCTCCAGCAGGCGTGTGGTGGGCGTCGAGGCGGAGGCGCTGGCGGGGAAGATCGCTCCTGTCACTAGATTCTCCAGCATAAAGGCCTTGCCCATTTCGTAGTCGGTCTCGTGCAGTTTGAACATTTTGGGAAACCGGAGTGGGAGGTACGTGCCCATGAGAAACTCGTAGTGCTCAACCACGGCCGGCCGGATGATATAGTCGTCGTTCACGGCCACGACGTGGGTGCCGTGCTTGGAAATGATGTCACGCCGGTAGGCGATGCGATCGCGGTAGTTATTGTCCATCTGAAGCAGTTCTGACGGGTCGAGATTTTCAAGGGCTGAAGAGTCAGATTCCACTTCATGGTTGCAACGAGAACATGACAAGTAGTCAACACACAAAGTCACGAACCAATAAAAACATCAAGCAGTTTGGGACAAGGCCCCAGCGCAAGAGAGCAGCACTCACCCATGGTCAAATGGTACTTCGGCTTGAACGGTCTCAACTTGATAGGCTCGGTCTTCTCCCATTCGAAATCAAGTTGTTCCTCCACAGGTGGGAATTCAGGCCGTTTGATGAATCGATTGTCGTAGCCGTATTTCTCAGCGGCCTTCTGCTTGGCCTTGACTTGTCGGATCGCGATGAACAGAAACACCACTAGCATGCCAATGTTCACATAGTTGGCCTTGGTGAATGTAGATACCGCATTCCAATCTTCTAGAGTGCGCCATTTCCAGAAGAGCGTCGGCTTTTCGAGATACTTGGGGTTCTTCATGACAATGGTTGGTCATGCAAATGCCTTTATATACAGCTCCGTCCCAACACGAAATTCGCTCGGCTAGTCGACTTGTCAGTACCATTGGCGTTTAGAAATAGGGCATGGCAATAGTCACAAACTGGCCTAGAACTTATATAGATACTGTGGGATACACAGGCTCCCCTCACGCCCAATGACAAGAGTCGAAGAGTCCCAGATGAGATAACCTTTCCCTTGGATACTAGAGAAACTCTCGCACTTCTCCGCTGGTGTTGCCAGATATCTGACAATGTTGCATCTGGTTGGATCGCAATCGAACATTGCGGGGAATAAGCGACCCAGGCGACGAGGGTCACGTGGAGATGAACCAATAAGGAAAGATATCCGGATCGGTGCTTCAGTTTTTCCCGGCTCAGTCAAAGTTTATCCGATGCCCACCACGTGTTTGTCATTGGGTGAAGTGGATGCCTGTCCCTATTCGCACTTGCATCAGGCACGCGCCGCAAAAGTGTCCCTGGGTCTGTTCATTGTCACTGGTGGTCATCACTGGTCATTGCAAAAGCCATCATCATTCGGCACATGCCATTTGACATGCCTCTGCCATGCCATGCCTGCTATTACATGAGATGACTCCATAACTCATTCTTCAGCCTGAGTTTACTGCCACGTCCGATACCCATTCCCTTTCCAGTTTCGCCAGGTTGAGTGGGTGGCTCATGGGGAAAAGCGAAGGGATATGGCGTTACAAGTTTACATTTCGCACACCGGTGCGGCCATGCCATACAATGACCTGTCCTCGCGTGTGGATGCATTGCGGTCATGGATCGAGGCCAATGCTTCCATCCCCGTCAACCGCCAGATCTTGATGACTGCGAGAGGCAAGATCGTCAAGAATCTCGCAAACGAGTCCGAAGTCTTCGTTTACGACAAGGAGTTCCTTGGCCCCGCCTCCAATCCTCCATCTACCACGAACCTGAACCTCGACACCCTACAAGAGCCTCCTTCCTCCCTTGCTGACGAAACCAGCCTCGGGGCATGGCATGAATTGTTTAAGTCTCGACGGCGCTGGGCTGCTGATGCCTTCGACATAGCAAGAGCCGGCGTGGAGAACCTTGAAGTCTGTGCCGATGAAGCCACAGTCATCGCCCGATCGATGAAAATCGCCCTTGATAATTTGAGAACACATATCACGAGTCTCCAGCAGAAGTTTGAGGAGACCAAACAATGGGCCGAAGGCTGCATTCAGGAGCATCGGGACGTGCTCAAAGACTGGCAGGGCGGCGCAAGCCTCCTGACAGAACTACCCGTAAGAGAAGATGTTGCCCGTATTCTCCGTCGTTCGGCCGACTCAGACACTCCTCGGACGAATATCCCTATTGGAACTCTGTTTGATTTGATCGATCGTGATGGGTTGCAGACTGCAGCGAACAAGGTCGACCAAGGTTCGGACCAATTTGAGAAGACTCTTCGCGAACTGCAATCGAGCATCGCAGCTTTAGAACAAGATGCAGAACAGGCACAAGGTCAAGACCCAGAAATACCAGATATTGATATCAATGGTCTACTAGAAGAAGCCGAGACTCTCGCGGAGCGGATACGCACAGATATGGACGATGTTTTGCAGATGCCGGATAATCAAAAATCGGTCGTAGCCGCCTCCAGGAAAGCTGCAGTACATACCAGAGAACTTCTACCTGCCCTACAAGGTGTGGTTGAGGAGATTGTTCAAGCATCGCTGGCAACAACGGACGCAAGAAATACTGCTTCCTCTGACTGGTATCTGACCCTGCAAAATATTTCGCGCCTTCAGTCGCGCCTCCAAGAACTACAGCCTCAGATTACCAACTTGGATTTCGCGGCCAACGATGAGTGGCAGGTTCTCAACAGGGTCTTTCAATTGCCTCTTGTTTATGGCGATACTCTTATAGAGGCAACACGGAGGACCGAATGGACAGAGAAGATGAGGGTTGAAGTCGACGGTCTTCACGATGACTTGTTACACCGAACTGAAGAAGAGCAGCGACGTCGAAAGAAATGGACAGCAGCTCACAGCGACTTTTTGAGCGATGATTTGAATGCCAAAGATGCCCTGATCGACTTAAAAACCTCGTCACCACGAAATTCTTGGCCATTTGTCAATCGGGACGAGGTCTTCGCGTGGATCGATGATCTGCGCGCCTTGGGCATTGATGACACGGTCCAAGCTATCACTCAACGATTGAAGGATTTGGACTCTGCTGTCCGCAAGCAAAGGTCGAAGCCATTCAAAAATGGAAGCATACATGATCTCTCACAAAGTGCAGCTCTCCGGAATGGAGACGAGGTCAGAAGTTTACAAGATGAAAGAGGCCGACTTGAAGAAAAGCTCAGGGCCTCCGACAGTCGAGTCCGCAAGCTAGAAGATTTATTGCATCGACAAAGCCAACTCAGTCGTCCAGCGAGTGGCATCTTCGTGCCCGGGAGTGCGGCAGATTTCGAACGTCAAGCTCCTTCCCCAAGCCCTTTTGGCAGACCAAGTGATTTTTCGCGCAGATCGTCGGTCTCCGCTCGAAGAATGTCGAATAATCAAGACGACAAAATGTTGGTACAGAAAGTTCTTTTACTAGAAGGTCAAATCCAGAAGCTTCAGGAAGAGGCGCATGCCGAACGGCGGTCAAGTACCGAGAGCAGAGACAAGATGCAGGAGGCAGAATCTATTAAGCGGGATCTGATGGCCAATTTTGAGGCCCAAAAACAGGAGTTTGAGGATGAACGACAGCTTTTAGACGACGAAGTCCACAGATTGAAAGTTAAAATGGAGGAAGCAGAGGATGAACTGGATCGTCTCAATGAATCCCGAGACCATCTCCGCAGTGTGCAGGAAGAAACCATAACCGAATTGCGGAATGAAATAGAACAGCTGAAGAAAGCAAACACTGAGGATCAAATCCAATCGAAGCGCAGACTAGAAAGTGCTCAGAAGGACACCTCGCTGCAGCGCGACAAAGTTGCAAATCTCGAACGACAGATACATCAAGTTAAAGAGGAACGAAGTACCGCACAAAGCCAAAATGTCACGTTAGCGAACCAAATCCGAGCAATGGAGGAACATCAACAAGACTATGTCGGTATCTTGCAAGCAATTCATTCGAATCTCTCACCTGCAGGGTCTGCTCCGGAAGACTTGCGTCGCCTTATTAATACTCTTGAGATACTTTCCGAAGGAGCAGCTATTCACGCAAGAGGACTGGATGAGTCTTTACAATTAGCAGTTGCGGAGAACAAGGCTCTGGAAGAGAAAGTCACCCAAGCTGAACATCAAATCCAATCATTGATGTCCCGGTTGTCGGCTGCAGAGACAAAATCAGGCGAGATTAGGGAGAGTCTTGATCAGGAAAGAACCAAAACGTCTGCATTACGATCTGAACTCGCTACAGAGCGCACTGAGATGCGTAGTCTGCGCGAGAAATTCGCGGCTGGGGAGACAGGATCAGATACTCTCAGACAACAACTTCAATCAGAGGAACTGAAGGTTGCTGGCCTGATGGAAAGCAAGGCCGATGATGAGAGTTCTATACAAAAATTGAAATACGAGATTGAGAATCTCAACCAAGACCTCACCGCGCTGAACGAAAAACAGGACAAGCTCAAGAAGCACCACGACAAACGTGGTGAGAAAGCCAAACAACTATCTGAACGTCTATTCCATCACCATGATCGCATTGTTCGCATGCTTGAGCAATTTGGCTATTCTGTTTCCCGACAAGATGATGCCCTAGTTATTCAAAGGGCTTCCAAGGCCAACGCCTCAAGCGCATTCCTCAGTGGTGCCGAGGGATCTTCGAGTATGAAAAGAACCATTTCTGGCTCCGTGCCACCACAACACTACTCTGACCCATCAGACCTGGAGACGTTATACTGGATGTCCGACACAGATGTCGCAAATGAGAACAACAAATACCAGTCATTTGTTACTGCTTTGCAGCGTTTGGATGTCGACACTACCATCGATCTAATCACCAAACGTTACAAAGATGTTGAGCAGCTTGCGAAGAAATATCAAAAAGACTCTCGAGGTTACCGTGAACGAACCCATCGACTTCAGGCTGAAGCACACGACAAAATTGCTTACCGATCGTTCAAAGAGGGTGATCTAGCGCTCTTCCTTCCAACTCGCAATCAAGCAACTCGACCCTGGGCCGCTTTCAATGTCGGTGCACCTCATTACTTCCTTCGCGAGCAAGATGTGCATAAACTTCAAACCCGAGACTGGTTACTTGCACGCATTACCAAAGTTCAAGACCGCTTGGTTGATTTATCCCGATCTATGCGTGGTTCCGCCATGGCCGAAGCGAGTGATGCGGGCTCCTTGCGCTCGGTCGATGATGAAAATCCATTCGAACTCTCTGATGGGTTGAGATGGTATTTAATTGATGCCGTTGAAGAGAAGCTCGGGGCCCCTGGAACACCGTCATTGGGCAAGTCGACCGTTTCAGCCAGCAACGTTGAGGTGAAAGGACATATGGGGCGTGAGAAGCCTGCCGGAGCTCCTGGTTCCGGAACTGCCAATACTACGCTCGTCACCAAGACACTGACCAAGAGTCTTGACTCTCGTCGTTCGAGTTCAGGGAGCAAGAAGAGCGTCGATCTTAGCCGGAAACGTGGTGAAGGAAGCAGCACTAAGGATATGCAAACCTCCCTAGCGCCAATTGTTAGTGACACAGATGCGGAAA
>Ga0105239_10002148_pt1 | contig 25378 bp, 23 predicted proteins | sample KBSC44metaG_FD_92761 | JGI IMG/M metagenome (GOLD analysis project Ga0105239, IMG submission 92761) | Corn rhizosphere microbial communities from Kellogg Biological Station, Michigan, USA - KBS C4-4 metaG | ecosystem: Host-associated > Plants > Roots > Rhizosphere > Soil | place: Michigan, USA...
CAAGATGGAAACGCGGGCGTGACGTCATCTGCGTTTCTTCGAATTGTTGGCGGTCGAAGGGAAGCCCATGCGTAAGATGAAGGCAACCCGCAAAGTGGCGCGGCGAGAATTGTTGAAGATCGAGGGGCGTGCGGTCGAGGTGAGCGTGCGGCTCAACCCCCGTGCACGGCGGCTGATCGTCAAGGTTCATCCCACCACCGGCGAGGTCACCGTCACCGCGCCGTCACAGCGCGCGCTCGACAAAGCGCTGGAATTCGCGCGCGGCCAGAGCGACTGGATCGCGCGACAATTGTCGCATGTCCCAGGGGTCATAAAGCTCGGAGTCGGCTCGATGCTGCCGTTCCGGGGCGTCGAGCATGAGGTGCGCCATGGCGAACCGGGCCGGGGGCCGGTCTGGGTCGCGGACGGCGCCATCCATGTCGCGGGACAGAAGGAGCACCATCCGCGCCGGCTGCTCGATTTCCTCAAACGCGAGGCGCGCAAGGAGCTGGAGACCCGCGTGATCGCCTATGCGTCACGCATCGGCCTGAAGCACACGCGGTTGACCATTCGCGACACCGCAAGCCGCTGGGGCTCATGTTCGGCGCAGCGTTCGCTGTCCTTTTCCTGGCGGCTGATCCTGGCGCCGCCTTTCGTGCTCGACTACGTGGTCGCCCATGAAGTCGCCCATATGCGCGAGATGAATCACGGCCCGAAATTCTGGAAACTGGTGCAGGATTTGGTCGGAGATTTCCGCCGCCCGCAGAAATGGCTGCGCGATCACGGCACCGCGCTGCACCGCTACGCCCCGAACGGCTGACGGCACACACAACTGACCTGAGGCTACTCGATCCCCGCTTTGAGCGTGGCCGTGCGCGCCGAGCCGTTCATCTGCATCGTCCAGGTGTCGCCGACCTTGTGCAGCGTGAACGGCAGGCAGAGCGGATTCGCCGTATCCGGCGGCACGTCGCCGACAAAGGTCCGGCACACGGTGCCCTTGGCGTCGATCGCCCAGGTGCCCTTGAAGGTGCGGCTCATGCCCATCCGCGACGCCACCATGTCGAAGCTGTGATCGGAGCGATAATGCGTGTGGACCTCGGCCATCCCGCCCGTCGAGATGACCGTGTTGCCGTAGAGGTTCGCCATAACGTCGTCGCCCGCCCATACCGGGGTAGCCACGAGAACGGTAATGCAGGATGCACCGAACAGTCTGATCATGATCGCTCCCGAAGACAGGTTCTTATGCGTCGGATCATATCAGGTTTCAGCCGAGGCGCAGCACACGCCGGCGCTCGCGCTTCAGGTTCCACTCTTACCGAGGAGCGAATCGAGAAAACGCGAGAAGCCATCGGTCTGTTCGGCTGGCGCATCCGGCGCTTTCGTGTCGGTCGGTTGCTGTACGGCGACAACCATGGTGCCGGCCAGCGGCTTCGCGGGCAGGCCCGCTTCCGCGCTTTCCATGAAGTTCTTGAAAATATGCGCTGGCAGTCCACCGCCGGTCGCATGGATCATCGGGGCGTTGTTGTCGTTGCCGATCCACACGCCACAGACAAGATCGGCGCTGAAACCGACGAACCAGGCATCGTGAAAATCCTGCGTGGTGCCGGTTTTGCCTGCGCTCGGACGATTCGCGAGTCGTGCAGCCTTGCCGGTGCCCGTCGAGACCGTCTCGACCATGAGGCGCGTCATCGAAGCCACGTTTCCGGGCGACATCACGGGCCCGAGACCGGAGCTCTTGCGCTGCCACAGCACTTTCCCGGACGCCGTGCGGATGCGCTCGATCCCGAACGGGATCACGCCTTCGCCGCCATTGGCGAACGGCACATAGGCGGCGGTAAGTTCGAGCGGCGTGACGCTCGACGTCCCGAGCGCGAGCGACGCATTGATATCGAGCGGCGAGGCGATGCCAAGCCTGCGCGCGGTGCTCGCCACGCGGCGCGGTCCGACTTGTGCGGTCAATTGTGCGGCGATCGAATTCGATGATTTGGCGAAGGCGCGTAACAGCGTGATCTCGCCCTCGTACTTTCCCTCGTAATCGTCCGGCTTCCAGCCATGGATATTGATCGGCGCATCGTTCATCACGTCGTTTGGCGTGTGGCCGTGTTCGAAGGCGGTGAGATAGACAAAAGGCTTGAACGCCGAGCCGGGCTGGCGGAGCGCATCGGTCGCGCGATTGAACGGGCTCTGCTCATAAGAACGCCCACCCACCATCGCGCGCACGGCGCCATCGGGCGTCATCGCGATCAGCACCGCCTGTCCGGCGTTGAGCTTCTCGCCCTGCTCGGCGAGGCCCGATTGGACGGCACGTTCGGCATGCGCCTGCACATCGAGATCGAAGCTGGTCTCGACGATGACCGGTTCGTCGGTTTCGCCGATATAACCTTCGACGCGCGATACGACCCAGTCGGTGAAATAACCGCCGCCGGTGCGCCCGCTACCGCGCATGACATGCGGCCGCGTGGCCTCGGCCGCAAGGCGTGTGCGTTCGTCGATGACGCCCAGATCCTGCATCGCACGCAAGACGACCTCAGCGCGGGAGAAGGACGCATCTGGATCGGTGAGCGGATTGTATTTTCCGGGCGCCTTGACGCTACCGGCGAGCATCGCCGCTTCGGGAAGCGTGAGTTCAACGGCATGCTTGCCGAAGAAGCGTTCCGACGCCGCCTCGATGCCGAACGCGCCGGCGCCGAAATAAACGCGGTTGAGATAGAGCGTGAGGATCTGGTTCTTCGAGTAGCGCGACTCCAGATAGAGTGCGAGTGCTGCTTCCTGTGTCTTGCGCTCGAGCGTGCGCTTGGGATCGAGGAAGAGGTTTTTCGCAAGCTGCTGGGTCAGCGTCGAACCGCCCTGCACCACGTGCCCCGCCGACATGTTCTCGACGGCCGCACGTCCCATGCCGATGGGATCGACACCCACATGATCGCGGAAACGCCGGTCCTCGATCGCGATGAAGGCGTCGGGCACATAATGCGGCATCTGCTCCACCGGGATCATCGAACCCTGAGTCAGGCCGCGGCGCGCGATCATTCGCCCCTTGTCGTCGAGCAGTGTGATGTCCTTGGACGGTTCGTGCGCGAGAAGCGTGTTGACGTCGGGCAGGTTCGATACGAACCGCGAGAAGAACACCGCACCGAAGATCGTGCCCCACGCCACGAGTAGAAAAAGAATGTAAGGCCAAGCGCGCTTGCGGCGCGGCTTCGGCGGCGGCGGGGCCTCGCTGCGGCCCCTTTGGGTGCCTCCGCGTGGTCTGGAATTTCCCTTGCCGGCCATGCGCTTCGTCTCCAGCCGGCGGTTCTAAGCGCGAAGGGTTAACAGGCGTTAAACAAGGTTTCGGAAGAATTATCCCGATTTTGACGGTTTGACGCCTTGACGGACACGGACCCCGTTCCAACATGACGACTGCTGTCAAATTAAGTGCTGGGCCAATCTCGACAGCATCGGAAATCCTGCCGTGAACGATATGCGCGCCGCGCCGATGCCTGATCATGATCTTGTGTCCAAGCTGGGGATCGGACGCTACCGGCGGAAGCGCCGCTGGTGGTACATCGGGGGCGGCGTTGTCGTTCTGATCCTGCTTGCGGTGTTTTTCCTGCGCGGCGGTGCGGCCCACTCCTATGTGACAAAGCCCGTGACTCGCGGAACGCTCGCGGTCAGCGTCAGCGCAACCGGAACCCTTGCGCCCCGCAACCAGGTCGACGTGGGTTCGGAAGTTTCCGGCAAGATCGACAAGCTCGAAGCCGATTTCAACGACCATGTGAAGAAGGGTCAGATCCTGGCCCGCATCAACACCGACCAGCTCGAAGCGCAGCTGCAGCAGGCGGAGGCAACCCTTTCACAGGCGCAGGCGACTCTCTCACAGATGTCGCAGACTCATGCGCGCTACATCGTTCTGGAAAAAACCAATGCGCTCTCCAAGGAGCAGCTGAATATCAGCCAAGGCGATCTCGCCCGCGCCCGCGCGGGCGTCGGCCTTGCTCGCGCGCAAGTCGACCAGGACCGCACGATGCTGTCGAAAGCGACGATCTATTCGCCGATCGACGGCGTGGTGCTCGATCGCAAGGTCTCGGCCGGCCAGACGGTGGTCGCCGCGATGACGACACCGGTGCTGTTCACGCTCGCGAGCGACCTCAACCAGATGGAACTGGACGTCGACATCGACGAGGCCGATGTCGGCCAGATCCGTCCGGGCGCCAAGGCGACCTTCACCGTAGACGCCTACCCCACGCGCAAATTCGCAGCCAAGCTGATCTCGGTTCACAACGCGCCGAAGACCGTGCAGGGTGTTGTGACCTATCAGGGTGTTCTGCTGGTGCAGAACGAAGGCGGCGCGCTGAAGCCCGGCATGACGGCCACGGCGGAGATCGAAGCCGCCAATGTGCGCGACGCCACGCTGATTCCGAATGCCGCTCTGCGGTTTGTGCCGCCAGATGATGTTAAGAACAGTGCGCCGCCCACGCCCCCCACCATGAACGGCATCAACGCCGGGCGCGTGTGGGTCGAGGACGGCAAGACCTTGAAGCCCCACGATCTGAGGCTCGGCCCCACGGACGGGCGTTCGACCCAGATCATCACGGGCGACCTGAAACCGGGCACAGACGTCGTCGTCGATCTGGCGAACAAGCCGGACCAGAAATCCGGTTCGTGATGGCCGACCAACCACTCATCGAGCTCCGCGAGGTCAAGAAGATCTACGGCACGGGCGAAGCGGCAGTCGCGGCGCTCGCCGGGATCAATTTTGCCGTCCATGACGGTGAGTTCGTTGCGGTGATGGGACCGTCCGGCTCCGGCAAGTCCACGACGATGAATATTCTTGGCTGCCTCGATACGCCCACCAGCGGACACTATTACTTCCGCGGCGCCGATGTCGGCGCGATGTCGCGCGAGCAGCGGGCGCTGCTGCGCCGCAACTATCTGGGCTTCGTGTTTCAGGGTTTCAATCTGCTCAAGCGCACGACCGCGCTCGAAAATCTCGAACTGCCGCTCATCTATCGCGGCTTAAAGCGCGCTGAGCGTGCGCGGCTGGGCATGGAGACGCTGGAACAGGTGGGCCTCTCCGACCGCTGGCACCATACTGCGGCGGAACTGTCGGGCGGACAGCAGCAGCGCGTCGCCATCGCGCGCGCGCTCGTATCATCGCCCTCCGTTGTGTTCGCAGACGAGCCGACGGGCAATCTCGACACCGCCAAGAGCCGTGAGATCATGCAGCTCCTGCAGTCGCTGAATCGGGAACGCGGACTGACCATCGTACTTGTGACACACGAAGAAGACGTCGCCGCCTTTGCGCAGCGGCAGGTACGCTTTCGCGACGGCCTGATCGAATCCGATACGGATATGCGCGCATGATCATGAACGCGTTCCTTTTGGCATTGCGCGAGATCCGCAACAATTTGCTGCGCGCGGGACTGACGACGCTCGGTATCGTGATCGGCGTGGCGGCCGTGATCCTGATGGTGACTTTGGGTGCGGGCGCGACCAAGCGCGTGACCGCCGATATCGGTTCGCTGGGTGACAACATGCTGCTCATCATTCCGGGCCAGCAGCGCGGCCCGCCGACCGCCGTGGTGCCGTTCGAAATGTCGACGGTCGATGCGATCCAGCGCGACGTTCCGGGCCTCGCCGAGGTGGTGCCGGAACTCGCCGTGCAGGCCGTCGCCGTGAACGGCAATCGCAATCACGCGACCCAGATCAACGGCACGACCAACGCGTATTTGAAAAGCCGAAAGTGGGAACTCAGTGAGGGCCGCGATTTCTCGCCGGCCGAGATTTTGGGTGGAAAATCGGTCTGCCTTGTGGGCCAGACGGTGCGGCGCGAACTCTATGGCGACCAGATTCCACTGGGCGCGAGGATGCGCATCAACAAGGCCACCTGCGAGATCATCGGCTTCATGTCGCCCAAGGGCGAGGCGATCTTCGGTCAGGACATGGACGACATCGTCCTGATGCCACTGAAGGCCGTGCAGCGCAGGTTGGCCGGCAACACCGAAGTCAACGTCATCCGCGTCTCGGTCGCACAGGAATCGAACATCCCGGCCGCCAAGGATCAGATCCAGCGGCTGATGCGCGAGCGCCGTCACATCCTTCCGGGACAGGTGGATGATTTCGACGTGCAGGACCTCAAAGAGGTCACGCAGATTCTGACGAGCGTCACCACTATCCTGACGGCGTTCCTGTCTGCGGTCGCAGCCGTCAGCCTTCTGGTCGGCGGCATCGGCATCATGAACATCATGCTCGTGTCGGTCACCGAGCGGACGCGTGAGATCGGTATCCGTCTCGCCATCGGTGCGCGCGAGCGCGACGTGCTGCTGCAGTTCCTAATCGAGGCGATCGTGATGAGCGCGCTGGGCGGCATGATCGGCGTGCTTTTGGGTCTGGGCGGGTCGGCGGCTATCGCCGGGGCGCTCAAGATACCCTTCGTGTTTCAGCCAGGCGTGGTGGTCATGGCAGTGAGCTTCGCCGCGATCATCGGCATCGGCTTCGGCTTCTTCCCCGCCCGCCGCGCCGCGCGTCTCGATCCCATCGAAGCGCTAAGGCACGAATAGGAGATACGGAGCGGGATCAGACGCAATCGAGACTGACCAGTGTCCAGAAAAGACAGATCAGGCAGATAGTCAGATAAACGCCCTGCCAGAATCCAAACCGTTCTGGCTCTTCATCTCTGTCCAGATATAGCGCGCGGCCACCGAGCAGGGACCTGGAATCATCTCCGTCATCTAGAGCGGAAGAAAATCTATCCCGCTGCACGGAGAGAAAGCCAAGGCGTTTGCCGATCGCGTAGCGCGCCCCCGCAACAACGGCGAAGACGAATGGAGTTAGCGCGGATTGCAGATCGCAATTCGGCACCGCAAATCACCTCATCAACAGACGGCAGATAGGAATAATCCCCCGCTCGACTATAGAGCGGGGGACCAGCGTCTCAAATTGCTTCAGACTTCAGTGGACTTTCGGCGCGGGGGGAGCAGGCGGCGCGGGTGGTGCTGGCGGAGCGGGGAAGCCTTCGGGCCCGACCTGTACATCGACCATGCCATCGGAATTCATTTTGCCCTGATAGGAGCGTAGCTTCACGCGGCCTGAACCCACGGCGCTGATATGCGGATCGATGGCGAGTCCACCGAAGGTGAAATTTCCCGCCCCCATGATGTCGACATGCAGCGGATTAGCCTGGCCCTGCGGAATGTTCACCGAACCCGCGCCGACGATATCGACATGCACCGGACCATTGACTTTCGTAGCGCTGAAATCGCCCGAGCCTGCGATATCGAGATGCAGCCCGCCGGCAATCGGACCGAGTTCAGCCGTGCCCGAACCTGCGACATCGGCTTTGACGCTCGCGGCCGACGCCGCCTTGATCTTACCGGAGCCCGCGATCTCAAGATGAAGATCGCCCGCGATCGGCGCCATCACGATCTTGCCCGAGCCCGCCATGCTGACATGCGCGTCTTTGGTGCGGCCGATGGTGGCGTTACTCGCGGCGGCCTCAAAATGGATGTCGCCTTCGATATCGCCGATGGTGGCGTCGCCGACCATGTCGTCGACATGGACGTCCGTACCCTTCGGCACGACGACATGAACATCGAGCGCCTTGGAGTTGTTGTGGTTCTCGGAGAAGTCGAACCAGTTATGCCAGACCCACACGCCGTCCTCGGTATCGCCCGAAATGACGAGCGTACTGCCCGACGTATGAACGGACATACTGTCGACGCGCGCCTTCTGCCCCGAGATCTGGACGGTGATCTGCGACTGCGGCTTCACATCGACGCGAAGCTTGCCGACCAGGCCGTCCACCTTGAGGTCCTTCGCATCGAAGCTGCGCCACGGACCGGTGATCCAGTCATTGTCGCCCGCGGCGGCCGGCAGGATGAGGAGTGCTGCCACGAAGGCGCCTCCCAGAACGGATTTCCATTGACCGGCCATGATCGAAAGCCCTCCTCGGGCGGTGTGATCCTCGATTTCAAGGAGCAGATATGATGTTCACACTAGTGATGTACAGACTAGTAGAGTCGCAGATCAGCCATGCGAATATTGCATATCTATCGAGGAAAAGTCACGGCATCAGCCTGTAACCGCCGCTTTCCGTGACCAGAAGGCGTGCCCGGCCGGGATCGGATTCGATCTTCTGGCGCAGCCGGTAGATGTGGGTTTCCAGCGTGTGAGTCGTGACCGCCGGATTATAGCCCCAGACCTCATGCAGCAGCGTCTCGCGCGGCACGGTCTCCCCCGAGCGGTGGAGGAATTTGAGGATGTTTGTCTCTTTCTCGGTGAGGCGGATCTTCTTCGCGGCCTCGTCGATCAGGAGTTTGGCGCTCGGCCGGAAGGTATAGGGGCCGATGCGGTACTGTGCGTCCTCACTGTGACCGTGGCTGCGCAGGTGGGCGTGCACGCGCGCCATCAGTACCGCAAAGCGGAATGGTTTGGTGACGTAATCGTTGGCGCCGGCTTCGAGCCCTTCGATCGTGTCGGCATCGCTGTCGGCGGCCGTCAGAAGAATAATCGGACAGCTGATGCCATCGTCGCGGAATTCGCGGCACAGCACGCGCCCATCGCCATCGGGCAGACCGATATCGAGGATCATGAATTCGTAGAGACCCTCGTGCGCGAGCACGCGGCCTTCGGCACAACTGCCCGCTTCCGCGACTGCATAGGAACCGTCGGCCACGAGCTGCTCCGCGAGCGAGCTTCGAAGCATCTGATCGTCATCCACCAGAAGCACGCGTTTGGGCGTCGGCATGGCGGCTCCAAATTGAGGGACTACAGTCTATCCGGGTGCCGGTGTATGTGGAAAGGAGATGCGCGGAAAAGTGAATTCCCGGAAAGCCACGCCTGAGCGAAAGCCCTCGCCGGTCGCGCGTGTGGCGCGCGCCGTTAACGCGCTGCGCTGCGGCAAGGCTGTCGTCATTCGCGGCGACAAGCCGGTAACCATTCTGGCGGTCGAGACGGCTTCGGACACCGCATTGAAACAGTTTGTAACGAAAGGGCGCGCGTTCCTGCTGCTGACCCACGCACGCGCAAGAACCCTGAAAATCAGGCTTTATACGAAGGACATCGTTGCGCTGCCGATCGAGCACGGCACATCCGCGCAGGACCTCCGCGCCATCGCCGATCCGACAGAGGACCTCGCCTTTCCGCTCAAAGGGCCGTTCGAAACGTTGCGCGAGACGTTGCCAACGACGTTTGCGCGAAGCATTCGGCTTGCAAAGCTCGCGGGCCTTCTTCCGGCCACAATCGCACGTCGCGGCGCGCAGGCCGGTGCGATTGACATTAGCGCGGCCGATATCGCCGCCTATGACGCCGAGGTGGTTCGCACGCTGAATATCGTGACGCGGGCGCGTGTGCCGCTCGAAGGTGCGGAGAAAGCCGAACTGGTCGCGTTCCGCGCGGAAGACGGATCGCCGGAACATTACGCGATCGTGATCAACGCGCCGCCGACAGGAAAGCCCGTCCTCACGCGCATGCATTCGGAGTGCTTCACGGGCGATCTACTCGGTTCGCTCAAATGCGACTGCGGCTCCCAGCTGCGCGGCGCGATCGAAGCGATCTCGAAAGCCGGCGGCGGCGTGTTGCTCTATCTCGCACAGGAAGGCCGCGGCATCGGGCTGATCAACAAGCTGCGCGCCTATCGCCTGCAGGATCAGGGCTTCGATACGATCGAAGCGAACGAGCGCTTAGGCTTCGAAGCCGACGAGCGGCTCTATGGAATCGCCGCTCAGATGTTGAAGCTGCTTGGGTACAAATCCGTCCGCCTGCTCACCAACAACCCCGACAAGGTCGCGGGCCTCAAGGCGGCCGGTGTGAATATCGTGAGCCGCGTGCGTCACGTCTTTCCGGAAAACGAGCACAACCGCGCCTACTTCAAGGCCAAGGCCGAAAAGGCCGGGCACCTGTTCTGACCGGCAATTCCTGCCGGGGCAAGCACGCCAAATTGCCTAAAAACCAATGCTTTTCCTGTGGCCGCAGATTTGCAACGCGGCGCCTATGTCGATCGCCAGTTTCTTCGATCATCTGTTTCATCCCTCTGCGCAGACGCAAAGCGCGAGCATGTCTCAGACCCAGGGAGCTAAGGCTCCCGATGGGAAGTCGGGCGATCTCGATTTCTCATTCGACGATCTGATCGACATCGTGAACCCGCTGCAGCACCTGCCTGTCGTCGGCACGCTCTACCGCGCCATCACACACGACACGATCAAGACGCCGGAGAAGATTGCCGGCGATACGCTCTACGGCGGCCTATGGGGATTTGTATCCTCTGTCGCGGACACCGCGTTCCAGGCGATCACGGGAAAGAACTTCGGCGATACGGTGCTGGCGCTCTTCACGGGCAACAGCGATCAGAAGCCAACCGCCGTTGCCGCGGCCACTCCCACGAATCCGCAAAGCGATACGTCTGCAACGCCGGATGTCATGGCGCTCAATGCCTCGCTCGCACGGTCGGGTGCCGACAGCGAGCTCGCACAGCGCGCACTTTATGCCTATCGCCGCGCGACGAACCTGGTGGCTGCGCCGGCGCTCGCCCCCTACTGACCGCGCGCGCCGAACAGCGCACTTCCCACCCGCACATGCGTCGCACCGAAGCGGATGGCAATCTCGAAATCCGCGCTCATGCCCATGCTCAGCAGCGGCAGCCCGTTCGCGCCGGCGATCCTGGCCAGCAGCGCGAAATGCGGTGCGGCCACAGCGTTCGCTGGCGGAATACACATCAGTCCCTTCACAGGCAGGCCAAGGCCCCGCGCCTGTGCAATCAGGGCTGGCGCGTCCTTGGGCGCAACTCCGGCCTTCTGTGGCTCCTCACCGGTATTGACCTGCACAAACAGGGCCGGCATCCGGCCCGAGCGCGCGATTTCCTTCGCGAGCGCATCGCCGAGCTTTGGCCGGTCCAGCGTCTGGATGGCATCGAACAGGCCGACTGCTTCCTTCACCTTGTTGGTCTGCAAGGGTCCGATCAGATGCAGTTCGATGTCCGGGAATTCCGCTTTCAGGGCGGGCCACTTGCCAAGCGCTTCCTGCACCCGATTCTCGCCGAACACGCGATGGCCGGCTTCGAGCAGCGGGCGGATGCGCTCAGGTCCATGCGTCTTGGTGACGGCTACGAGCGTGGTCGAAGCCGCCGGAGCAAGTGCCTGCTTCCGCGCGGCCTCGATGCGCGCGAGGATGGCGGAAAGATTTTCGGCCTCCGGGGACATGCCAAGGGACATTTGAGGTGAGCGATAGTCTCCCACGCGCGCAGTTGGCAAGGGCGGCAAACCGCCTGAAGGCACGCGCCCGGAACAGGCTGCCCGGACTGGTGCTCATGACCGACGATAAGCGCCTTGTCGATCCGCTCGCGGCAGCACGGGCGCTTCCGCGTGGCAGCATGGTGGTCGTGCGGACACGCGACCCCGCGAGGCTCGAAATATTTTCAGGCACGATGCTTCGAACCGCGCGAACAATCGGACTTGCCGTCGTGGTCGCTGGCAATCCCGAGCTTGCATCGCGCCTCGGCGCGGATGGATTCCATCTGCCGGAGACGTGCATGGGAGAATCGGCTTACTGGCGCGCACGCTTTCCGTCGCTGCTCATCACGACATCGGCACATTCGCTGCGGGCTTTGCTGCGTGCGCAGTCATTGCCCGTCGATGCGGTGTTTCTTTCGCCGGTGTTTGCGACGCGAAGCCATCCGGAACGCGCATCACTCACGCCAGTGCGCGCGAATCTCATCGCAACGCAGATGCACAAGCCACTTTATGCGCTCGGCGGAATCGATACGCAAAGCGCTACTGTTCTGCACGGATTCGCGGGCATCGCGGCCATCTGCGCACTTGCGGTCTGATCAGACCTGGAACTGCAGATGCAGGTAGATGGCGCTCATATTGATGCAGGGCGCACCGTTGTAGAACGCGCCGATGTCGCGGTCGTAATGCAGATGCTGCCAGCCGAGATTGAGCTGTAGGTTGGAATTGAGAACATAGCCGACTGTCGCCGAATAGCCGCGAACGCCGATGGTCGGCATGCCGAGGCCGCCATCCGCGGTGCCATCACCGATCTCACCGCCCACGATCCACGAGCCATGCGTGATCGTGCCGCTTAAATGCGTGCTTTTGGTCTGGCCGGAATCGAGAACGTTGTTCAGATCGAACGCATAGGAATTGGCCTCGCGCCAGGCGCCGCCAAGCGCGAGCTTCCAGTCATCGTTGATCGTGTAATCCGCCTCGGTCCCGAACGCCCAGTCGGTCAGCCCGGCATGGCCCGGCGTCTTGTTGTCGTTGTGTCCCACGGACCAGCCGCCGGAAAAACTGAGCGATACCGGTCCGACATCGGTGCTGTAGCTGGCAGCTGCTTCCCAGATGCTTTTCTGCTGGTCCGGCACCTGCGGCCCGTTCGACAGGAAGGGCACCACGTCCTTGCCCTCCGACGGCGTGAACGAGGCCGCCAGCTGAATGCCAAACACTTTTGGCGTGTAATAAGAAATCTTCGCGTAGTTCAGCGAGGACTCAACCGCGCTGTTGAGCGCGAACACATTGATGAAGGCGCGGCCGCCGGTCGTGGGGTCGCGAAAGAACGTCGCATTCGGATTGTCGATGGAAATATAGCCTTCAACGGAAGGTTCCACGACGGCGAGCGCGTAAGCCGCGCCGTCGGTGTTGCCGATCTCCACGCGGCCGAGCCCCGTTTGCACCTGGCCATAGACCTTCTGCACGAAATCGCTGCCGTAATTGTCGCCGGAAAGACGGTCGTGATAGAGCTCGAACGAACCTTTGAGCGCGAGCGCGAGCCCGCTGTCGTAGGTGCGCTCCAGGCTCAATCCGACCCACGCAGCCCCCGTAACGCCGTTCTGATCGAGGCCGTGCGCATCAGGCTGATTGGCCGTATAGGCCGAGCCATTGACCTGCCCGTTCACCTTGAGTTCGGCATCGCCGACCTCCATCTCATAAGGCTGGACGCTCCAATCGCTCAGGTCGAGGGCCATGGCCGGGGCCGTCAGGCCGAGAAAAACCGCGCCTGCGAGCAGATGCCTTTTCATCCGGAACGGTGCCATCGGGTCTGGATTAACTCCTTATAACAAAAGCCGAACCGGCCGAAACCATGACACCACGGCCAGCGTTGCGCGCAAACCCTTGTGACAGTATAAGCCCTGCCATGCCGTAACCGGGGATGTGAACGGCGCTGTGGCGCGAGGGTTCTTCGTGCCCCGAAACAGGAAGAATAGATGCTGCGCCCATTAACCGTCACGCTGTGTGCCCTGGTCCTTGTCGGCTGCGGTTCGGACTCGAACGACATGCCGGATACCGATACGGGCACGACCGCCATTTCGGGCGGCCCGGCACGCACGGTCGGCGTGAACTCCTATCTCTGGCATGCGACCCTCGACACGCTGTCGTTCATGCCGCTCGCGTCCGCCGATCCGTTCGGCGGCGTGATCATCACCGACTGGTACTCCGCGCCGTCCGATCTGAACGAGCGCATGAAGGTGACAATCTACATCCTCGACCGCCGCCTGCGCGCGGACGGCATCCGCATCGCCGTCTTTCGCCAGACGCGCACCAACGAGGGCTGGATCGACGCGGCCGTCAATGCCGATACCGCCAACAAGCTTGAGGACGCGATCCTTACCCGGGCCCGCGAGCTTCGACTTGCGGCCGTCGGCTCTGGAAGTTGATTTGAGAGCGCGCTAAGCCTTGCCTGACCGGGGCAGTGCGCTCCGGAAAGGAAAGTTTATGGCGCGCTACAACGCCAAGGAATCGGAGAAGCAGTGGCAGCACGAATGGGCCGAGCGCGGCACTTTCGTGACGTCCAACGATTCCGATAAGCCCAAAGCCTATGTGCTGGAGATGTTTCCCTATCCCTCGGGACGCATCCACATGGGGCATGTGCGCAATTACACGATGGGCGACGTGCTGGCGCGTTTCCGCCGCGCGCAGGGCTACAACGTGCTGCATCCGATGGGATGGGATGCGTTCGGCCTGCCGGCCGAGAACGCGGCGCGCGACAAAGGCATCAACCCGCGCGACTGGACCTACGACAACATTGCGACGATGCGCGGCCAGCTCAAGCAGATGGGGCTTGCGATCGACTGGACGCGCGAATTCGCCACCTGCGACGTTGCGTATTATGCGCAGCAGCAGAAGCTGTTCGTGGATTTCTACGACGCTGGTCTCGTTTATCGTGCCGAAGCCGATGTGAACTGGGACCCCGTCGACATGACCGTGCTCGCCAATGAGCAGGTGATCGACGGCCGCGGCTGGCGTTCCGGTGCACCGGTCGAGCGCCGCAAGCTGGCGCAGTGGTTCTTCAAGATCACTGAATACGCCGACGAACTGCTCGACGCGCTCGATCACATGGAGCGCTGGCCGGAGAAGGTCCGGCTGATGCAGAAGAACTGGATCGGACGTTCCGAAGGTCTGCGCTTTGCATTCGATCTTTCGAACGGCGAGAAGCTGGACGTGTTCACGACGCGTCCCGACACGCTGTTCGGCGCGAGCTTCGTCGCGATCTCACCCGACCATCCGCTGAGTGCGGCGCTGGCGAAGACCGATCCGAAGGTGCAGGCGTTCATCGAGGAATGCCGCCGCATCGGCACGACCGAGGCCGCGATCGAGACCGCGGAGAAGATGGGTTTCGACACCGGCATCACGGCGGCGCATCCCTTCGATGCGGGCTGGAAGCTGCCGGTGATGATCGCCAATTTCGTGCTGATGGGTTACGGCACCGGCGCGATCTTCGGCTGCCCCGCGCACGACCAGCGCGACCTCGACTTCGCGAACAAATACAAGCTGCCGGTGCTGCCGGTGGTCGTGCCGGAGGGCCAGGATCCCAAGAGCTTCAAGGTCGGCACCGAGGCCTATGTCGGCCCGGGCAGGCTCGCCAATTCGCGATTCCTGGATGGGTCAAGCGTCGACGAGGCGAAAGCCGAAACCGCGAAGCGGATCGAAGCGGACGGCCGCGGCACACGCACGGTGAACTATCGCCTGCGCGACTGGCTGGTCTCGCGTCAGCGCTACTGGGGCTGCCCGATCCCGATGATCCATTGCCCAGACTGCGGCATCGTACCCGTGCCGAGAGAGGCGCTGCCGGTGGAATTGCCGGCCGATGTGCGGTTCGACGTGCCGGGCAATCCGCTGGATGCGCACCCAACCTGGAAGCACACGACCTGCCCCAAATGCAGGACGGCGGCAACACGCGACACCGACACGCTCGACACATTCGTCGATTCGTCCTGGTACTTCGTGCGCTTCTGCAATCCGAAATTCGAGCAGCCCGTTGATCCGAAGGCCGCGGGCTATTGGCTACCGGTCGACCAGTATATCGGCGGCGTCGAGCACGCGATCCTGCACCTGCTCTACGCGCGCTTCATCAACCGCGGCCTCCACAAGTTGGGCTACGTCGGGGTCGAGGAGCCGTTCGCAGGCCTGTTCACACAAGGCATGGTCTGTCACGAGACGTATAAGGGCCACAATGGCGAGTGGATCGCGGTCGACGAAGTCGAGAAGCGCGGCGGCAAAGCGTATTTCAGGGGCACCGACAACGAGGTGATCGTCGGCCGCTCCGAGGCGATGTCGAAATCGAAGAAGAACGGTATCGCGCCCGAAACAATCATCGACGTCTATGGCGCCGACACGATCCGCTGGTTCATGTTGTCCGACACCCCGCCGGAGCGCGACATCGAATGGACGAATGATGGCGCGGAGGGAAGCTGGCGGTTCGTCCAGCGCATCTGGCGCCTGATTGACGAAGCCGGCGCGCTGCCGGACGCAGGCACGAAGGCGGAAGGGGCCTCCGAACTCCGCCGCGCGACGCACCGCGCCATCGCCGCGGTCACGGAGGATCTCGAGAATTTACGCTTCAACCGCGCCGTGGCGCAGGTCTACTCCCTCTCGAACGCGATCGGCGCGGCTTCCGATGGTGGCGGCCCTGATCTGCGCGAGGCGGTGGAGACGCTGGTCCTGCTCATCGGCCCGATGATGCCGCACCTGGCGGAGACCTGCTGGCAAGCGCTGGGCCATAAGACCATGGTCGTGGACGCGCCCTGGCCAAAGGCCGATCCTTCCCTCGTGAAATCGGATACGATCACCATCGCGGTGCAGGTGAACGGCAAGCGCCGTGGCGAGATCACCATTGCGGCAGAAGCCGACGAAGCATCGGTAAAGGAAGCGGCCATGAAGGACGAGGGCGTTCTGCGTTCATTGGAAGGCAAAGCGCCCAAGCGCATCATCGTGGTGCCGCGCCGCATCGTGAATATCGTCGCATGAAGGCGCGTATCCTCGCTGCGCTGGCGCTCGCCGGGTGTGCGGGAGGGTGCGGCTTTCACCCGCTCTATGGAGACAATGGCGCGACCGCGGGTACGAAGGACAAGCTTGCCGCGATCTATGTCGATCCAATCCCCAACCGGCTGGGTTACGAATTGCGCAATCAGCTGATCGACCTGTTCGACTCGTCGGGCCGCGCGTCGCACGATTCCTACCGGCTGCGCGTCACCATCGGCGAGAAATCCGAGGGCGTGGCGCTGCAGAACGATGCCGCCATCACGCGCTACAACGATACACTGAGCGTCCACTACGAGCTCACGGACCGGGCGGGTCAGCTCATCACCAAAGGCGATGAGAACGGGCTATCGGCGTACAACGTGGTGGCATCGCCTTACGCGACATTGATCGCGCAGCGCGATGCCGATACGCGCGCGGCTTATGATATCGCCTATCGCATCCGCACAGATCTCGCGGTGTTCCTCCAGAAAGCGGCAAGCGAAGCTCCGCCGAAGCGATGATCGTCAAATCCTCCGATGCCGACCGCTATGCGGCGAACCCGCCGAAGGCTCTGGTTGCGGCACTGGTGTTCGGACCCGATTCGGGCCTTGTGCGCGAACGCGCCGAGACTTTGATGAAGACGGTCGTGGACGACATCAACGACGCCTTCCGCGTCGCCGATCTCGACAGCGACGACCTTTCATCCGATCCGGCACGGCTTTCCGACGAGACGGCAGCGATCTCGATGCTTGGCGGGCGGCGCGTGGTGCGTGTGCGCGGCGCGGGCAATGCGCTCGCCAAACTGTTCGATTCCTTTCTGGAAGAACCCAAGGGTGATGCGCTGGTCGTGGTCGAAGGTGGCGACCTCGCAAAGGGCACCGGCCTGCGCAAATTGTTCGAGGAGGCAGACAACGCCGCCGCCATCGCCTGCTATCCCGACACGGCGCGCGATCTGTTCGATGTCGTCCGCAATGCGCTGAAGTCAGAGGGGCTTTCGATTGCGCCGGACGCGCTCGAAGATGCGGTGGGGCGCCTGGGGTCCGATCGCGGCGTGACGCGGCGCGAACTCGAGAAGCTTGCGCTCTACTGTCACGGCCGGAAGCAGGTGGCGCTCGAAGACGTGCGCGCGGTCATGGGCGACGAGGCGGAAGCGCGCGTTGAGGAGGCCATCGATGCCGCCGGCAACGGCGACCTGCCGCGCTTGGACCTGGCGCTGGAGCGTCTCTGGATCGCGGGCATTTCGCCCATCGCGGTCGTGCGGCAATCCCTGTCGCATTTCCAGCGCGTGCTGCTCGTCGCCATCGAGGCGCAGCGTGGCGAAACCGTCGATGGCGCGATCCGGAAGCTGCGCCCGCCCCTGCATTTTGCGCGCGTGACCTCGTTCAAAAATCAAGCGCAACGCTGGAACGGGGCGAAACTCGGCGACGCGCTCGACCTGCTTCTCGAAACCGAAGCCCTGTGCAAAACCACGGCCGTGCCCGCCGAAGCGGCCTGCGGCAAGGCCCTTTTCAGCGTCGCCGCGATGGCGAAAGCGCGCTGATGCTCAAAGTCCGCGTCATTCCGTGCCTCGATGTGAAGGATGGGCGTGTCGTTAAGGGCGTGAATTTCGTGGCCCTGCGCGACGCCGGCGATCCGGTCGAGCAGGCGATGCTCTATGACGCCGCGGGCGCAGACGAGCTTTGCTTCCTCGACATCACAGCCAGTCATGAGAAGCGCGGCATCCTGCTCGATGTCGTGCGCCGCACCGCCGATGTCTGTTTCATGCCGCTGACGGTGGGTGGCGGTGTGCGCACGCTCGATGATATCCGCGCGCTGCTGCTGGCCGGCGCCGACAAGGTCTCGATCATGACGGCGGCCGTCCACAACCGCGACTTCGTCCGCGAGGCCGCAGAGAAATTCGGTAGCCAGTGCATCGTCGTTGCCATCGATGCTAAACAAACCGCACCCGGCAGATGGGAAGTCTTCACCCATGGCGGGCGCAGCCCGGCGGGCATCGACGCCGTGCAATATGCCCGAGAAGTGGCGGTGCTGGGTGCGGGCGAAATCCTGCTGACGTCCATGGATCGTGACGGAACCCGGAACGGCTTTGACATCCCGCTCACGCGGGCGGTCGCCGATGCTGTCACAATTCCGGTGATTGCGTCCGGCGGCGTGGGAACATTGGAACATCTTGTGGAAGGCGTGCGCGATGGGCACGCGAATGCTGTGCTGGCGGCATCCATCTTCCATTTCGGCGAAGCGACGATTGCCGACGCAAAACAGACCTTGGCGCATGCAGGATTGCCGGTTCGCACGATTTAGGTAACATGCGATTCTCCATGGAAGAGCCCCGCCCCGCCACAATCCGCACCACAAGCCGCCCCGCGCCACACGATTTCCAGGCGCTGGCGGTCAGCGCGCGCCCGCTACGCATCAGCAAGGGCATGAGCGTGGAGGACGCGTTCCGTGTCACGCTGCTTGAGTGTCTGGCGCATGTCGCGGCCAACGTCTCGGCCGTGACGCGTTCGCGCGAGGTTGAGGGCCTGCATCAACTTCGCGTAGGTTTGCGGAGACTGGCAGTCGCCTTTTCCGCGTTCGGTGAAGAATTCAACACACCGGCCCAGCGCGAACTGCAGCAGCGTACCAAGGCATTCGCGAGTGCCATTGGAGCCGCGCGCGATCTCGACGTCTTCGCGGAGGAATTGTTCGCGCCCCCCGCCGAAGCCGCGGGCGCCGACGAAGCCTTTGCGTTGCTGGGCGAACGGCTCGAACGGGCACGCGCCGATGCATGGGACAGCGCCGTCGAGCGCGTGTCGAGCGTGGAGTTTGCGATCTTCCTCGACGATGTCGCGGTAGCGGCCCAGACAAGAAGCTGGAGCCTGCCGACCGGCGCCGACCTGCAAAACCGTCTGGCTGTGCGCGCGCCGGTGAAGAGCGTGGCGGCGCGGATGCTGGATGAATATCTGGTCAAGGCGCGCAAACGCGGGCGTCATGTGAAGTCGCTGGAGCAGCGCGACTGCCACCGGCTGCGCATTTCGCTCAAGAAGCTGCGCTATGCGGCGGAATTCTATGGTCCGCTTTACAAGCGCAATAAGGTCAAGCGTTATATCAGGGGATTGAAGGAGCTTCAGGATCTCCTTGGTTCCTATAACGACACCGGCCAGGTTCGCGCGACCCTCGCACAACTGACCGCGGATAGCAGCGCCAGCCCGCGCGCACAGGCCGATCTCTATTTCGCGTCGGGTCATGTGAATGGCTGGCACAGCGCGCGTGCCATGCGCATCGGCAAAAGCGCGCTCAAGCGCTGGGACAAGTTCAAGCGGCTGGATCCGTTCTGGGCCTGACATGCGTCAAAACATCGATCCGGCGAACGCGCTCGAATATCCTGCGAACGTTCAAGCGATCCTGAAACGCCAGGCGCCTTGCTCGGCGTGGCTCAATCAATCGATTCTCGAGATCGACAGCGAGACCGGCTTTGCGAAGATCGCCTATGAGTTGGGCGAGCCGCATTTCAATCGCTTCGGCGCGCTGCACGGCGGTGCGATCGCCTGTGTGATGGACGACGTGCTCGCGGTGGCGGCAGGGCTTGTGCTCAAATGGGGCGAGATCGCACCGACACTCGAAATGAAGGTGAGTTATCTCAGCCAAGGCGGCGCCGGACGTCACATCGCGGAAGCGCGCGTCCTCAAACGTGGGCGGCAGATCAACTTCCTCGAAGCCGCGCTCGCTAATGATGACGGCAGAGTCATCGCCGCGGCGACCGCGACGATCATGATCGCTCCGCTCAAGAAGGGCTGAGCGGCAAATTCGCTTTTGATAATGCAGGGTTGCGCAACCATTGACACGTTCGTTCGTTGTCGATGAGGCTTTCTGTCGAACCTGCTGAGGCAACTTCATGCATTCCCCGCAAACATCGCAGTTTGCGTCGGCTTTTCAGCCACAGCTCGCGCGATTCTATCGAGATGTCCGCCGGTTGAGCTTGGCCATCGCGGAGCCTCTGTCGGCGGAGGACCAAACAGTCCAGTCCATGCCCGATGCCAGCCCGACAAAATGGCATTTGGCACATACCACCTGGTTCTTCGAGAAGATGGTGCTGTCGCGCGATCCGAACTACGAGCCGTTCGATGCGAACTATGACGCGATCTTCAATTCTTACTATCTCGGTCTCGGCACGCCGTTTACGCGCGCCAATCGTGGACTGCTGACACGTCCCGGCATCGCGGAAGTTTATGCTTACCGCGACCATGTCGATCGCGCGATGGAGAAAATGCTGCAGCATGTCGGCCCGGAACGCCGAGCGACCATTGTTCTTGGCCTGAATCACGAGCAGCAGCACCAGGAATTGATGCTGACAGACATCAAGTACACGTTCTTCTGCAATCCGCTTCTGCCCGCGATGCGCGCCGGCCAGCCGTCGCAGCTCGATTCCGTTCCTGCGCTCGATTGGATCGCGCATGAAGGCGGGACTCTCGGAATCGGACATGCGGGACCCGATTTCGCGTTTGATAATGAGGGCCCACGCCACAGCGTGTTGCTGCGGCCGTTTAAGCTCGCCTCGCGGACCGTGACCTGCGGGGAATATAGCGCCTTCATCGAAGATGGCGGATATGCGCGCCCGGAGTTCTGGCTGTCGGATGGATGGGCACTGAAGGAACGCGAAGGCTGGAAGGCGCCGCTCTATTGGCTGGATGACGGGGGGGTATTCACCTTACATGGCACGCGCCCGCTCAATCCGGGCGAGCCCGTCGCTCACGTGAGCTTTTATGAGGCAGCCGCCTATGCGGCCTGGGCCGGCAAGCGCCTGCCGACGGAATTCGAATGGGAAGCCGTCGCTGGGCAGCAGGCGCCGGATGGAAATTTTCTCGATCTCGACCAGCTTCGGCCGCAGACGGCAAAAGAAGAAAGCCTGTTCGGCGATGTGTGGGTCTGGACGCGCTCGTCCTACGACCCCTATCCCGGCTTCAAGCCGTTCGACGGTGCGGCTGTCGAGTACAACGGCAAATTCATGGTGGGTCAGGTGGTGCTGCGCGGCGGTTCGTGCGCGACGCCGCCTGGGCACATACGTGCCACCTACCGCAATTTCTTTCCCCCATCGGCACGCTGGCAGTTCAGCGGCATCCGGCTCGCGGAGGACGCATGACGAACGCAACACTTGCCTACGCAAAAGCCCTTCAGGCCGCACGGCCAAAAAGCGATTTCGAAAACGCGGTTCTCTCGGGCCTTGCCCGCACGCCGAAGGAATTGCCGTGCAAATTCTTCTACGACGCCGAGGGTTCGGCGCTGTTCGACCGCATTTGCGAGCTTCCCGAATATTATCCGACGCGCACGGAGACCGCGCTGTTGCGGTCGCACGCACCGGAGTTTGCGGAGTTCATCGGGCCCGATGCGGAGGTGATCGAGTTCGGCGCGGGCTCGCTGCAGAAGATCGGCTATCTTCTGGGCGCGCTGAAAAGCCCTCGCGCCTACATCCCCATCGATATCTCCGGCGAATATTTGCGCGCGATGGCCGAGAAGCTGACGCGTGCGCATCCTGGCCTGACGGTGAGTCCGGTGGTTGCCGACTTCACGCAGCATCTGCGCCTGCCATCCACTGGCGCGCGGCGGATCGGATTTTTCCCGGGCTCGACGATCGGCAATTTCGATGCTGCCGAAGCCCTCGCGTTCATGCAGCGCGCGGCGCGAATGCTGCGCGGCGGTGGACTGCTGATCGGGGTCGATCGCATCAAGGATCCAGCGATCCTGCATGCCGCGTACAATGATTCCGAAGGCGTGACTGGACTGTTCAACAAGAACATCCTGGCGCGCGCTAACCGTGAGCTGGGTGCATATTTCGACCTCGAGGCCTTTGCGCATTACGCGCCCTACAATCCCGGCGCCAAAAGAATCGAAATGCACTTGCTCAGCCGCGTCGATCAGAGCGTTTCAATCGCGGGTCAGACGATTTCTTTCTTGCAGGGCGAGACGATCCATACCGAGAACTCGTACAAATATACGCCGGACGGCTTCCGCACGCTCGCGATGGCGGCGGGCTTCGTCCCGCGCACGATGTGGTCCGACCCTGACAAGCTCTTCAGCATTTATTGGCTGGAAGTGCCGTAGGCGAATACGCTCGCGTCGCCTGCGGCCAGACTTGGCCGGGTTGGCTCACGCCAGCTATTCCTCGGCCTTTTCATCAACCTCGATGCACCGCGGTAAATTCCCATTCGTAGCCGACATGGGATAAGCTCTCACCGCGTGACGCAGCCCGGGAGTTGAGAATGCCCCTTCGCAACACGTTCTCCGCAACAGCCATCGTTATTGCACTCCTTTCGGGCTCGGCGCTCGCAAAGACGCCGACCGTGACCGTCACCATTGATGCGACCGCCAATCGTCACCCGATCAATCCGCTGATCTACGGTGTCAATTTCGCGTCCAAATCCGACCTCCAGGCGCTCAACGCACCGCTCAACCGCATGGGCGGCAACAATATGAGCGACTACAATTGGCTGGAGAACGCGCAGAACCTAGACGCCGACTGGTATTTCGAGAGCTACCCGCAGCAGAGCGCAACGCCGGGCGAAGAAGCCGATACGTTCGTGTCGGACAGCAAGTCAGCCAATGCCCAGCCCATGCTGACCGTGCCGCTGCTCGGCTGGGTGGCGACGCTTGGCCACAACCGCTCGATCCTGCCGAGCTTTTCGGTCAAAAAATACGGCGCCCAGTGCGATGTCGACCCTTACGACAACGACGCCGGCGACGGGATCAAGCCGGACTGCAACACGCCGATAAAGGGCAACGATCCGCTTGATGCTTATGTCAAAGACGCGCCCAAGATCGAGCAGAAATGGATCAACCATCTGGTCAAAACCTGGGGCAAGTCGTCCAAGGGTGGCGTCGCCTACTACCTGATGGACAATGAGCCGAGCATCTGGTTCTCGACCCATCGCGACGTCCATCCCGTCGGTCCGCATGCGGACGAATATCGCGACAAAGTCCTCGCCGAATCCGCGCTGATCAAAGGACTGGACCCGAGCGCGCAGGTCGTAGCCCCCGAAGAATGGGGCTGGGAAGCCTATTTCTACAGCGGCTATGACCAGCAATATGCGGCCGCGCACGGCTACAGCAAATTCCCCGATCATAAGAAAGAACAGCACGGGATGGACTACATCCCCTGGCTGCTGAGCGAATGGAAAAAGGCCGGGCACCCGGTGGATGTTCTGAGCGTCCACTTCTATCCACAGGCGGGCGAGTATGGGAACGACACCTCGAGCGCCATGCAGCTTCTCAGAAATCGCTCCACCCGCCAGCTCTGGGATCCGAACTACACATCGGAAAGCTGGATCAACGCACCGGTCTATCTGATCCCGCGCCTGAAAAGCTGGATCTCGGACAACTACTACGCAAACACGCCGGTCGCGATCACCGAATACAATTGGGGCGCGGAGAACCATATCAACGGCGCGACGACACAGGCCGACATTTACGGCATCTTCGGCCGCGAAGGCCTGGATATGGCGACACGCTGGACTACGCCCGGCGCCAACACGCCCACCTACAAAGCGATGCAGATGTATCGCAACTACGACGGTGCTGGCTCGTCCTTTGGCGATACGAGTATCTCGGCGACCGCGCCCCAACCGGACAACCTTTCGGCTTTCGCGGCGCTGCGCGGCAAGGATGGCGCCATGACCGTTATGGTGATCAGCAAGGTGCTGAGCGGCACGACGCCCCTTGCCGTCACACTTTCCAATTTCACGCAGTCGGGGTCCGCGAAAGTCTACCGGTTGACCTCCGCCAACACGATCCAGAACCTCTCCAACATTTCATGGTCCGGCGGCGTCCTGAACGACACTCTGCCGGCGCAGAGCATCACGCTTTACGTGCTTCCGAAGTAGGAGCGGCACTTGTGCAAGCGATATGCAAATAAATTTAGACAAATTGTATTTATCGATTTCAGCCAATTTCAGGCTTTCTACCGTAAAAATGCCTCGAAAGGAGAGCCCAGCGTCCCCGACCTGGGCCAACCTTGAGGCTGCGCAATGGCGCCACGGGCAGTGGGAATAGCGAGGAAGCCGGCCGCAGAGGAAACTCTCTCTGCGATCGAACCGGATGGCGGGGCGGATGACGCAACGCCGGAACCTGTTGCGCTGGTACTGGCGCCGCTGATCGCTCCATACAAAAAACGCGGCCGCGTCAAACTCCGTATCGAGCGCCTTCCGCGGCGCGCGCGCCTCTCGCAAGGGCAAAACAACGGCGACGGCTCCTGGTCGCTGATGCTCGATGAGCTCGAGGACCTCCAATATCTGCCGCCAGAGGGCGCTACCGAGGCGCCCATTCTGGGTATTCGGATTTTGCGCGTCGAAGCAGGTGACGCGACCACGCTCGCGGTGCTGGATTATGCACTGCCGGCGCCATCGCGCGGCGGGCAGGCCGGAACCACCGGTTCGTCCGCTGGGCCCGCGCGCAAATCTTCCGACGACGTCGAACTTCGTCGGCTGCGCAACGAACTGGCGAAGGCGCAAGCGGGGCTTGCCCTCCGCGAAGCCGAACTGGCCGAGGCGCGCGACGAGGCCGAACAGGCCAAGGCTGCGGTTCCGCAGCAGGCTCCCGAGAAAGAACTCGCCTCGGCGCGTGAGGCCTGGGAGGTCGAACTCCAGGCGCGCCTTGCCGCTCTGACGAACGACAAAGCGAGCGACCTTCAAAAGAAACACGATAGCTGGCGGCACGAAACCGAAGCGGCCCTGGCGCAGGCAGAGAAGCAATGGAAAGCGGCCGAAGCCGAGCGGCTCGCTGCGGCCGAGGCACGCTGGAAGGAAAATGCTTCGCGCAGCCTCACGCAGTCGCGGGCGGAAGCGGAGGCGCTTCGCGGCCACAACGCGGAGCTGAGCCGGCTGCGCGATAAGATCGACGCCCTGCAGTCGTCTCTGAGCAAAAGCGAAAATGAGGTGGCAAAGGCGCGCGCCGATGCCATTGCTGCGGAAGAACGGGCTCGCAAGAATAGCGTCCAATCACAAGCCGAAGTGGATGCGCTTCGCCGCGACAACGCCGAGCTGGGCCGACTTCATGAGAAGATCGAGGCCCTGCAGTCATCACTGAGCAAGAGCGAAAGCGAGACCGCGAAGGCACGCGCCGACGCCGCTGCCGCGGAAGAACGTGCGCGCAAGAACAGCGCCCAATCGCGGACCGAGGCCGAATCCCTGCGGGCCGAGAATGCCGAACTCGGTCGCCTG
>Ga0105239_10002149_pt1 | contig 25368 bp, 17 predicted proteins | sample KBSC44metaG_FD_92761 | JGI IMG/M metagenome (GOLD analysis project Ga0105239, IMG submission 92761) | Corn rhizosphere microbial communities from Kellogg Biological Station, Michigan, USA - KBS C4-4 metaG | ecosystem: Host-associated > Plants > Roots > Rhizosphere > Soil | place: Michigan, USA...
CTTTTGAAGCATTGTAAGGTAATGCACCCTTGAACCTGGCCAGCATAATGGCTTGCGGCTTGGAATGCCGTTTTTGAACCATGAACTGCAAGGCCCAGACCAGGCGGTTCGTTGCAAGTACAAGTCGGCATGTCTGGTGAATGCCTCGCCGACAGACCGATTGACTCGGACGCTTTTGATATCTTCGACCTGTGCTTTTTCCAGAACTTGTATGATATAATTGGTATACGCTTCCACCATGGGAATGACGGAGCCATGGCCCAAGGGACCGTAAGCGCCAATAAAAACGAAATAGTTCGGGACACCCGGTACCGAAAGGCCCATATAGCCTTGGACGTCTGCCTCGTCATTCTCATAGCGGTAGTCCGTTTCACCAACAAGGAGGGGGAATGCCGTCCGAAAGCTAGTGTCGAATCCAGTAGCGCAGACGACTACATCTACCTCATGGGCATTTCCACTGCCGTCTATGAAGCCAGTACTGGTGATTTCCTGGATCTCCTCTGTCAAGACGGTGGTTTTATCAAGGGTTAAAGCTTCGAGGAAACCGTTTCCAGGTGTAGGGCGTCGACAACCGACGCCGAAGTTGCTTGGGATGAGTTTATCCATAAGTTCAGGTTTCTTCTCGAGTTTCTTCTGCATTTCCTTGATTGAGTACTCTCGAGCTTCCTTTGCATCGACGGACCCATTGATGTAAAACTTGAAACGCACATTTAACTCCGACTCAATCGCTTTGCAATATGACAGGTAGAACTCCGGATCGTCTCGAAATTTTTGCTGCGTCTTCTTCGAGTAGTAGAAGTTCTCGCCTTGTTTGCCAGCATATGCCGGTGCGAAGCCAGCTGTAACCCAGATGGGGGACCGAGCGACAACGATGAGTTGGTCGACTCTGTCAATGATAGTCGGGACCACTTGTACACTCGAGCTCCCTGCACCGATGATGAGCACTCTCTTGTTCTCTAGCTCAATACTGTCGTCCCACCGGGCAGTGTGCACGAGCGGACCTTGGAAATCGTGCAGCCCTTTGATCTGCGGCCATCTCCAGTTGTTGAGCACTCCACCACCATGGAGGAAATAGTCCCCGTAGTCGTCGAAGGTATCGGAAGGATCGTTGTTGCGCATAATAGTGACTTTCCACTGGCCTTCGGACTCCAGCCACTCCGCACGCACGATCTTATGGCTGAACTTTGCGAACTTGAGCACGTCGCAATCGCTCGCAATGTCGCGAAAGTACTCGTATATCTGCTTAGAGCCCGAATAGTACCGTTCCCAGTCCGGCTTCTTCTGCCAACTGTACTGATAGCAGACACTAGGGATATCGCATGCGCAACCGGGGTACCTGTTCACAAGCCAGGTACCTCCGAGGTCTGTGTTCGCTTCGTAGATAGTGAGATCCACATTCTCCATGCGGGTTTGCACTTGATGCGCGAAGTTGATGCCGCTGCATCCCATCCCCATGAAAATGACTTTCAGCTTCCGCTTCGTGCCCATGGGCGACTCGCGGATCTTGTAATCGGTGTAGCCATTGCTGACGGGACCACCTGGTGAAACTGGTGCTTCGATGTTAAAGGACCCAACTGCTTTGGACTTCAGTGCGTCCAAGGGCGACACTTCGGCCACATCGACATGTGGACCATTGATCACAGGCGGTGGCGTCTGGATTTCAGAGATAGATGGAGCCATCGCTGCTTCTCGACGGAAAAGTTGAAAGTGCTCTTCTCTCTTACGACGAGGACTCAGAGCATTGAATCATTGTTCTACTTAACTACACGAGAGAAGCTAGCTTATTGCAGGTTTTGGCAGGCATCACCTTACTGGGTTGTCACCAGAACTATCGGTACAATACTTCGACCGTTCATGGGCCGTGGGGTTGTTGGATATCGGCGCCGACAGCCAAATCTGACTTCGGAGCACGGACAATATGCCGATTGCCTATGGCGATCTTGCTCATTTTGCTAATTCTTAGCCACTCGCACATCGTACCGATTCCATTCAGTATTAAGACCCTAAACAGTTGTCATTAAGAGTTTCCCGAACCGAGGGAGAGGGAACGATTGACATCAAGAGTGCTGAACATTGCGATTTCCTCTGAGTCCTTATGGCTTGGAGGCACGTGGCAATACTATGCATCCTATGTGTGCTATGCTTTGCTATCCAATAATCGGTGTTCTGTTGAGACCCGGGATACTCTCTCCAAATTCTTCTGAAGTCATGTCTACCATCCTAGAGCCAAGTCGCCAAACGCATAGCCAAATATCTATAGCTTTGCAGAAGTTGAACCGCCTGTCTTCAATTTATGTAACTCACGGCGAATGACCTTCCCACTTGGAGTTCGAGGAATGGCATCGATGAAGTAGACACCAGCTGTCAGCCACTTGTGCTTAGACATTCGCTCCTCGATGAAAGCCTGCACCTCTTTTCCAGTGATACTTGCCCCTTGGGCTCTCACCACGAACGCTTTGGGGTATTCGCCATCTGGTCTTGAGATAAGTTAGCCAGGTATGCTTCTGCTGATAGGGGTCGTTGGCTATGGGCCTACGGATGAGCACTTACCTCTTCTCTCCGATCACAGCCGCGTCTGCGATTGCAGAGTTGGTTAAGAGAGTTTGCTCGATCTCTGCAGGAGCAACTTGCAGGCCTTTCACCTTGATGAGTTCCTTCGGAAAATGATGTCAGCATGCAGTATGACAGCTCATTGACCCTACTTCGAATCTTGGCGAACTCACTTTCATCCTGTCGACGATGTAGAGGCAGCCCCGTGAATCGACATATCCAATATCCCCTGATCGCAACCACCGTCTTCCATCTTCATAAACAATCGCTTCAGCCGTCTCCTTGGGCTTCTTGTAGTAGCCCTTCATCATGTTAGGGCCAGATACCCAAATCTCACCCACGGTGTATGGTATATCATCAGTTTGCTCGAACCCGTGGTCCGGCATAGGGACGATTTTGGCCGATACGTTGGGATTCAGCCAGCCAATCGAGCGGCCGTCGTCTTCGTCGTCTTGTGCAAATCCTGTCGCCGAACAGGTGGTCTCCGTCATGCCCCAGCCTTGTTTGACGCCTACCCCTTCACGGAGGTGAGTCTTTTCAACGAGTCGGCCGATGTCGGGATTGAGCGGCGCGGAGCCTGTCACGACGGATTCAACTGCCTTCAGGTTGTACGACTTGGCTTGCGGGTGCTTGGACAACGCGACCATTAGTGTTGGCACACCAGTGAGAAATGTGATGCCATAAATGTCGAGAAACAGAAGATATCTCTGGATGCTATACTCCGTCATGATGAAAACCTTGACACCCATCCGTGCTGCTGTGGTGCAGTAGTACATTTGGCCCTATTCCATGTCTCAGTACAACAAACGCAGGACGGGGCTTTGCAAGTCGAGGCCCTCACATAGGCGTGAAACATCGGAAGAGGGGCCAGCCATCGCTCTCCCACTAAATCAATACGCTTCTTGCGCTCCCTCCCACGGACTGTATCTGCGACCATACTTCGCTTGAATATGACTTGCTGAGAGTTTGATACAATATTATAATGTGATATCTCAACTCCTTTGGGGACTCCAGTCGTTCTGTGCGAATAGTCAGCGGGACAAGCAACACTGATAGACATCATGAGGGCGCTGATGCAAGCCCTACCCGCTTGAATAATTCACCACGGCGGTTGCCTCTTGAGCCTCCTCAGGTGAGGAGAATGTCCTCCACTTCCAAGAAGCGCTCGCTTCCTCTGAGGCCCATATATCGGTCCATGGGAGAATGTCGCCCTGGGGATTGTTTCGATCCGGCTCGGTGAACTCAAAGACCCTTATTTTTGGAATCCCGACTGTGGCAGCAGCTTCCATCGCTCGTGAAGCACCGGCTCTGCTCGTGATGAGCAAGGAAGCATCAGAGTCCCGTAACTGATACGCAAGTTCTATCGTCCAAAATGTTCATATACGATCCCCACAAATTTACGTTTCAAGGCTCACTCACCAGTCACAGAAGCACTTGGCGAGCATCCAGTAAAAACACAGCCAGCGGCCACGGTTCCCCAGAACAAAATCGGGAAGTACAGCGAGTTTCCCGAATACAACAGAACCTTATCATCTGGCTTCAAACCAAGATCGAGTAGACCCTTTGCAAACCTCTTAACCAAGACTTCTGCTTGTTGGAGGCTGAAATTGCGTTCTGGTCTGTCCGCATCGAAGTATTGCGGGCGTGATCTATCCGCCTTTGAGCCCGAGGAGAATATGAAGGTTGGGAGGTCGACGGGCAAGATGGGCGTCTTGTAGGGTGACTCGAAGATCTTCGCCATCTCAGTGAATTACTTTTTGCAGACTAAGACTTAGTATTGCTTCACAAATATTGCAATTATCATTAAACCCCCAAGGCTCTGTAGGCGGTGCACAATTTAGCCAGTAGTGGCAGGCATTAGCGAGTCAACAATGGTATGGAGTACGGAGGACGGAGTTCAAATCAACAGCCGAGAATCAGCCTCGGCTCTCTAAAAACAACGCGTCCAAGCTCGGTGCCGGATGGTTCGCGGCCCATGATTGGATGCAAGGCGACCTCGAAATATCTGTCCCAGTGCCGACTTCTTTGTGCTGTAGAACCTATCTGTGAAACTCGAGAGTCGCGGATTTCGAAGTTGCCAATGCTGGCAAGTAAATTCAACTTCCTGGATTTTCAGCATTTAGGAGAAGATGGGGAAAGATAATCTGTTGAAGGCGGAGAGGTACACCACGGATCTCCTGAAGATCCCAGGTGTGGCCTTCGATGTCACTGTTGCAGACCCCAAAGAACGCATCCAGGCGTACATTGATGCTTATCGCAAGGAGGGTCTGGCGCGGGATGTGGTAGGCTGGCAGAAAACCCAACTTGTCACAGACGCAGCAAATGGTGTAAGAACTGATAATCGGCGTTTTTAGGGATTCGATGAGGTCTTCATGCGCGAAGACATCTCGATCGTCAGCGCGACTAGCACACCCGGGAAAACAATGGCAGTGTTTGAGATGAAAGCTTCACCCGTATACACCAACCGCATGGGGAACATGCATGGAGGAGCAATTGCGATGATCCACGACATGTGCACGACGATGACCGCTGCGCCGCTTGCACGCAAGGAATTCTGGTGGTTTGGTGGAGTGTCAAGGACGTTGCTCATCACGTACCTCAGACCGGTGCGGAAGGACATGGACCTCGTCATTGAGTGTGAAGTCTTACAACAGGGCAATCGGTTAGCGACGATTCGGGGCGAGATGCGCGACAAGAAGACCGGTGCCTTGCTTTCGGTCGCGGAGCATAATAAGGCCAGCATCAATTTTCAGGAAGCCAAGCCGAATTTATGAGAATAGAATTTTACGGTCAAATTAAATCTACATTGGTTTCCTGAGAAACATACCGGTACTCTCCATTATTCCTTATGTCACAACCTCAGTTAATAAATCATCTGGCCACCTCGCCGCATCGACTCCATTTCCACGAGTGCCCACATTGAAGCACAGCTGCACTGTATCCTGCGGGAACTGAAGGATCGCCCTTGGCACTCTGAAGACAAGCCCATTCAAGGCTCCCGAAGTCCTCTTCTCAAAGTACGTGAGATTGAGCAGGGTGTTTTGCTTCCGCATCATCTCGATGTAGCGGGGAATAGTATAGTTCATGCTGTGATAGTGACGAAAGACTTGCTTGCCATTCCTTGTCCACACATCGTCCCATACTTGCGGAGGATATTCCCCGACCGTCGAGGTCAACCATTGATTGTAGTAGTTGAGCGATGTGTCCACGAGGTATGAGCCACCATCGCGTGCCTTCTGCATCAAAGCATCCAAAACACCACATGTGCCTGCGATTCCAGTGCAATAATCCGAATTTGGGAAAACAGGGGTCACAGCCTCGTCGTTACCCATAGCGCGACCAAATCCCATGGAGACACCAGAGTGGGCATCGCTGATCGGCTGCCACCCGCTTCGATGCGAGAGAGGTCCGTCCCAACCGAAACAGTTCTCTCGTACATAGATGATACCACGGTCTCTAGTCTTCACGAGCTCAAACACTTGATCCTTTCCGAAGCCATACTTAATGAATACGTCGGGTCTGTAGCCATCAATGACAATATCTGCATCCAGGATTAAAGCTTTGAGCTTAAGTCTGTCCTCCTCAATACGTAGGTCTAGGTTGCAGTTCCACTTGCCCCAGTTCAAGTCTGGTTGAAGGCCCGAAAAATCTGGCAGGTGCGACGCTGTCACTCTCATCACACTTGCGCCGAGTTCCGCTAGCCCGCGGCCAATTGCTGGGCCTGCAATGACTCTTGTTAGATCTACGATTTTGAGACCAGCAAGAGGCCGTCTGGGACTCGTGAGGGTGGTTGGATTCCACCACCCGGCTGCTTGTGAAGAACCTTCGTGCTTTGAGACCCGATACAAGCTCACAGCAGAGTTCACCTTGCCCTGTGGGCTCTCGGCATACTCTTGAGAGCTGAGACAAGTCGTAGCTGCCTGGCGATATTCTTCTCCGAGGATCTGATCCCACTCATCAGCGGTCTTCTCGCTTATGCGCTTAATGAAAGGCGCCCATGAGTCCTCCACACTCGTAATCTCAGGCATGTCAAGCGGGAGTTCCACCCCTTTCAGAGATGGGTCTGGATTGAGGCTGCTGTGAATATGAAACCAGCGATCATCTTTGGTCTTGTAGATATTAGACGCAGCCCGGCGGTAGAGCGACGAAGCCATTTGATGTAGGTCGCCGTTGGGGAAATACTTCGCGTACTTCTCTGTTAGGTCGCGAATGGGTGTGGGCGTAATTGGCGCTGAAAAGTCCGGATCTACCTCGAGCATAAGAGAGGACATGAAGTAAAGCTGTGCATGATCTGTGTCGATAACAACCTCCTTAGGGGCTTCATTGTACTTTCGCCCGAGCAACGCATTGATCAGAATTGCTTCGAAGCCTTTCAGGGAAGAAACGCTTTCTGCAAGCCTCCAGTTGATCGCAATGCTCGGTGCTGCCGTGCCTTTGAATTTTACATATTCTGCTAGGCCCTTGCATTCTGATGGGAGGGAGTTGTGTAGCCGATTGTTCAAGATCCCATCTCGCAAGAGGGCCCTACTCTCCTCCGTGACAGAATAAGATGTTGGTAGTTCAATCATTCTTCCCGCTGGCGAGATTTCTTTGCAATAGGCTCGCCGTTTGTAGGTTGTGTGGCAATGCTTTAAGATGGCATTGGAGCATGGCAACCCCTCACATCGGAATTCGGCTACGCCCTACCCAAGTATGAGTATATCAATACCGAAGAGAGTTACCATGTTTGTCACCCGAGGTCCATCTATTTGTCTGTGGAATTGATTGGCATCTCGGAACTTGAGCGAAGCAGGCTTCCGGCCGTTGGCTCCCTAGATTTGCGACCGAGCATCGCCTCCTCGCCTGGTCGACTCATTTTCACTTGATCAAAATGGCAAACTTGAGACTCTAGCTTTTTCTATCCCATTTATGTTTAGCTTTTATATTTGATTTCAAAATCCTGTCACATGCAGGGTATGAGGATATGGCGCGACTAACAGCTCTCGGCAGCAGCGATAGCCGATTCCATCCATATCGTAACTATCTTGACCCCCGGTGTCTATAAAACTGCCTCTTTCTCTAGGAACTTCTGTGGCATATCTACATGTCGAGCTCTCAAATATTCAGCGACATTCTAAAGTTGAAGGTTAGCTATGATCAATTCGCTATGGCAGCAAAAGCGAGGGATTGGGTAGCCCTACCTTCCCCAGCGAGTCCATCTTGACCGAGCTACTGACTCCAGCACCGAGGATTCCATGTATCACAAAGTGCACAGCCCGAATGTTGGGGAACTCGCATCTTTCGATGTATGTTTCGGGGGTGGCTTCGTTCGCGAGCAGCTCTAGAAGCACAGATAAGTGTCAGATTCCTGGTTAAGATTCACGCAGGTTACAATGTGGAAGAACCTACCTCGTAATTTCCTCGTAGTCAGGTAGCTTCGCAGCCAGTCATACTTGGCTGATTCATGCAACCCCCGTGGGAAGAAGAACCCAACGTTCACATTCGCACCTTTGTCACCGCTCCGCGCGTACACTGCCAGTCCCAGAGGCGCCCTGACCGTTGGCTCGAAGGAAGGTAATGCCACAGGATTAGTTGGTTGGTAGTCAGGTTGAGTGGGTAGACGGTCAATCGGTGTATATACTTCAGTCCTTGTAACAAGGTAGCCTCGTGCGTTGTCATCTGTCGCTGCAAAGTGCACAGCTTGCTGGACATGGCTCTGGTTGACCAAGCCGGGGAAGTATGCGCAGAACAACTTTGGCTCTGCAGTTCGGAAGTCAAAGTTTGCAGTGAGTCCCGGATATCCCGAGAGCTGGTTACTCATAAGAGGGCCCAGAAGACGCCCCGGAGAGACGGTCTTCGGATTCTTAGCCTGGGCAAAGACACGAAGTTGTAGCGTTGATTCAAGCTGGTTCCGTGGGTTCTCCTTTGGGGTTCCGTAGAGCTGGAAATCTAATATTTCGAACTGGTTTTCATCGACCATTCTGCGTGACATCAATTCGAAGCTGGCTGCTTTTTCTTTGGTGTCTAGGCCTGTGACGTAGACTGAAAATTCGGATTGATATCCTCCGATTGCCATGATCGCTATCTTGAGGGTTTCAGGAGCAGGAAGTCCTGGAGATTGGTAGGTCTGAATAAGCTTACGGGATACAGGGCAATAGATAGATACTGAGAATTGGGGATCCCTCTCTCACCTGTGACTCCGGAAACCTGTACCAGGTCTTTTCCGATTTGCTCAAAATTTATGTCCGTGACATCTGCGATGACATCGGGGTTATAGTAAAAGGAGCCCTGGATCTCGTACAAAAATTGGCCTCGAATGGTGTCCGTTGTCACGCTGATTAAAGATCAGCTAAGCATAGGCTCAACGGCAGTGGTGAGGCTGGACACGTACATTCCATTTTGATCGGAGTGTTTCTGGATCACACTTGTCCCGTCTGCTGCAATGGCAGCAATTGGGTATGATAAGTCATAGTAACGTGGGTGGAGCGTCTGAAAGCCGCCAAAGTTGCCTCCGGTCTAGAATTCAGATATCTTAGTAAAAAAGGAGAGAAATCGAGGAAATAATCATACCGCATAACAACCACATTCTATCAGATGACCAGCCATCAAGCAACCTGCTAGCTTATCGACTTCGTCGTGGCTCCAGCCATGCCACCATGCTGCAACTCCCATGACCTGGATGGCCGTGCTCAGTTACAGGAAATCCGTTACTAGAAAGCGGACATACCGTGCTTGCATCTGTACATCTGCCACATATGACGATATCGGCTCCTTCTTGCAGTGCGCGCACTATGCCCCAACATCCGATATAAGCATTCGCAAGGATGATTTCTGGGTACTTTAGCTTCCAAGTCTGGAACTTTCCCGTTGCCCTCGTAAGCGGCTGGATGTCAAGATCTTCAAGCTGACTGAGTAAATTGTCTCCAGTGACATATGCGACCCTTTTATCGGAACCTCGTGAACGCAGTAGACTCTGCACTTCCTCTGCGAGCCCTTTAGGGTTCAGACCGCCCGCATTAACGGCAATGCGTATATTTGGGTTCTTATAGTGGATATACTCGTCAAGGCCTTCCCGTAGTGAGTATAGGAAGCCCGGTTCGTAGCCACCTTTCTTTCCGGCTCGAAGCTGGAGCGATCTTGTTGCTAAGTTGACCTGCCACCCAGTCAACAAAGTGAGTTACGAGGAGGACAGTGATATTTTCAAGAACCTCTGAGAGCCAGTCTCCAATAATTGCATCGACTGTTGTGGCACCTCTTAACATCGACTTCAATCCTAGGGCATGTTAGTGATAGGTCACCACTTGCTACCGGTTTCAGGACTTCGTACCATCTAACCTGTCACCAGTCGAGCCAGACACGCTGCCGACGAGAATAGGTCTTGTCCCTTTCTCCATCGCGCCTCGACTCATCGTAGTTGCTTCAACAAGCCCAGAAACCCGAAATCAAATATCAGGACTAGATTTTGAATCCTCAAAAGGATTGCAAGGCTAGACCTTACTAGCCTCTTACGATTAGCACCACTCTCATCGCCTGTCGAAGCCTATTGAATGAAGGAAGAAAGTATGTTGAACATCCCGAGGTACGGCTTTAGTTGTGGAGGTCCAGGCTTCCCCGCATCGGCACCGAGTTCCTGATCACTCAGCCTTGTCCCACCCCTTTTCGTTTGGGGAAGATACCGAGGTTTTTAATGTTCCAAATATCAATATGGGGAAAACTCCATTGTCTCAATCGAACATTCCCAATTACCTATCTAGGAACCTAGAACAATGAGCAGCAAGGCTGACTATTTGACATGATCCTTTATCCAACCTATGATCAAGTCATCCGTCTTCGTTCGGACTGCCGGCGCCGTGAACTTCGAACCCACTGCGTAGATATGCAACTGACCCCATTCAATGATCATCTTGTGCTTGACACCTGCTCCTGTGCACTTCTCCGCCCACAGCTCCGAGTCACGGCGAGCAAACTCGGCACCACCAGTGAAAATCAGCTGTGGGCTTAGCTCCTTGATTTCATCCGGCTCGCGACATAGGGGGTTGACCTCAGGAGAGTCGGGAGGCAAGCCGCCTGTAAAGAGCGATACTAGACCGGGGACGTTCTCGTTTGCCATCACAAAATAGTCAGTTTCGACGGCTGCGTTCCCACCTTGGTAGGCGCTCAAATTTAGATCCATCCATGGTGATATTAAGACTGTTGCTGCTGGTTGTGGTAGTCCGAGGCGTTTCAGGGCAATTCCGGAGAGAATGGATAAGCCACCTAGATAGATGCCACTGTCAGTGGAGAGATAATTCGCATTTGATTCGCTAAAGACATACCACCGGCTGAATCTCCCATGAAGACGACATTCTGGGGCTTCACACCACTGTCAAGCAGATACTGATAGGCTTGAATGAAGGCGTCCAGTTGCGCCGGGTGGCTTTTCTCGGTGGATAGTGCTGTTTCATGCGTACTCAGAAAAGTAGAATTTGAACGGTGTCAGTCAAACTCACGATATTCCACTGACAGGAAAACAAGATCAAGCCGAGCCTGTGCAGCCCCTCGGACCCATCGTTCCATGTAGTTGGCGTACATCCTCGCCTCCCCACGCGCATATCCTCCACCATGCGCAAACAGTGCGACACATGCTTTTGTGCCGACTTTGGGGCATGTGAACTCTGAAAGTTGACGAGAGCCAGGAATCAAGTATCCTGGAGTGCCGTCTACTTTTCGCGCTCGGTGTAGAGGCAAGTTTCCTACCGGTAGTCTGTGCGTCAAGTCTGGAAATGTAAGGGCTGCAGCAGCCAGGTATGCGCGTTGGATCTGGAGCCGCAACGATTGATGACATGGGAAGTGCGGCAGTAGCAGTCGTCTCAGAATTGCCAGTAGGATCTGGGAGAACCAGGAGTGCGTGAAGATGAGTGACCGGAGAGGATGGCGCAAGAGCAGTAACAAAAGATTTGCCATGGCGCGTTGTAGCTAAGGCAATCTAGATGATCAGGGCCAATCCCAGCCAGGCTACATAAAATATCTCACGGACGTTATATTTGCTTCATGGAGCAGGTTCAAAGAGATAGACAAGATACTTGATTAGGGTACTCTGTGCTTACTCGGTGCCGTCGGTAGAGACGGCTACCCCACTCTCAAAACGTAGGAACTGGGCTACTACACATCATTGCATAACTGTCAGCATTCGCATGTAGACCAAATAGTCGCTCAAACACAAATTGTAATTCTATTCTATCATTATTGGAGTCAGAATATATATGATATACATATGATATACAGGGTTATGCCAGAACGAGTACGCTCAGCATGTATTATCAGCAAGAGTGACGATTGAGCAATAGCCACCCAGCTTAGATCAGTGCTTGGCCTTTATGCATCGCTTCTCTAACCTCTCTAATTATATCCTTACGATCATCGCGCCCCATCAGAACAATGCCCCGTCCTCGACGGTTCATGCGGCCCATGCGGCCCAGACGGTGAACGAAATCAATGGTGGTGTGTGGCACATCGTATAACACAACATGACGGACTGCCAATGTGTCAATTCCACGCGAGGCTAAATCGGTGGCCACCAGCACTTTGGTATTGGGCAGATGTCTTGTCTGCTTGTCCTTGAATTCTTTAAAGGTATCGTCGAATGGGATAAAGCTCGAGAATTTTTTTGGCTTTTTCTCTCCTTTCTCCTCGCCTTCAACGCGATCAACCGCGGTGAACGAGGACAGAATTTCTGCCTGCCGTTGCTCCGTAGTGTCTCGTGTCAAAGATACAGCCTCGATTCCTTTGGTCACCAAGTACTTGGCTAGCTCGTCAGCCTTCTCCCGTTGGTTAACAAAAACTAATATATGTTTCACGGTGTGCTTGGTATAAGCATCATCATGGACAGCTTTGCCGAGCTGCCAGATGACATCGGCACAGGCCAAGTCGCGTGAACCACGGTAGGGATCTCTGTCAATGTCCACAGCTCCAAGTTGAACCCGACGAGGAATGGTATGTAATTTGGGAGTGACGATTCGTTTAGCATCCGGGAAGTTCTTGTCGATGAACTTATCAAGACTGTTGGGGATGGTAGCACTGCAGAGAATGAGCTGCTTGAGTGAGGGGGCAGCGCGATCAATTATCTTCACGCTAGCCTCAGCGAAAGATCGGTCCAGTAGGGAATCTGCTTCATCCAAAACGAGGTATTGAACTCGGGAGAGGATGTTGGGCTCCTTTTGAGCAATAGACCCGATCAAATGAGGTGTAGACACAACAATATCCATACCGTTCGGATTGAAGAGTGACTTCCATATGAAGGTTGGAGAGTTGTTAGAGGAGAAGTGGGCGGACCTATATTTAATGGAGTGGCCCAGTAGTTTGACTACTTGGCCTACTTGGCCGACCAATTCGGAGGATGGAAGGAGGATCAAGGCTCGTGGCCGGCCCGTGCTTGGATGGAGTTTGGATTGCTTGTCAGTCTCTGATGGGTCAGCGGCGAAAATGTTATTTTTGTAATTTTCCTCCTTCTCCTTTGCCTCTTGGGCTTCCCGTTCGGTTTCTTCGATTTTATCCTGCTCTTCTTGCTGCTTGACAGCATTAATCACAGGTAAGAGGTAGGCCAGTGTCTTTCCAGAGCCAGTTTCAGCGGCCAGGAGGAACTTGTCGAACCGGGTCTTGCCAGTGAGCTTCTGGCTCTTCTCTTTCTCGTAGGCACCCTTTTTGCTGAGAAGGGCGGGAATGGCTAGTTTTTGCACCGGGGTTGGAGTATATTCCGTCAAATGAGGGAGCAGCTGGGTGTAGACACTATTGGTGACAAAGGGCATCAATCCAAGCTCCTCGAAAGTGGAGATTTTCTCCAGCTTGGCCTTAATGGTGTCTCTTTGAGAGTAGGACATGGGCGTCAGCGCCTGCTGCATTTTCAATGCATGGAACAAGGGCCGATCATCATCGTTCTTTTTCCGAATGGGCCTTGTTGATGGTTCTTGTGCGTCTTCACTACCAGGGGTATTAACCTCGTCTCGGGCTTCTGCGGAGGTGCTGGTAGCGGAAGGCCTTGCAAGTTTGCTCCTCGTCCTGCTGCTGGATCTTCCCTCAAGTGTTCGTCTCCCATTGGAGACAATGCGCGTTTCTTGCCGTCGTCGCGGGGGGAGTTTCGCAACAGTCTGATTCATTCCAGCAAAGGGGCCGGCGGCAAGTCTATTGCCTCTTATCCTTTCCGAAGGTTTTCGCTCGACGTCTTGCGTAAGGGTCATTCTGGCAGGTCTCCGTCGAGGGCGGACGGCCGAAGCCATCGACCTCTGGACATGCCATTGTGACACAGGCCATCTGCGGGAGCTACTAGGGCTCTAAGGCGACATGCAGGGCACACTGCAGCCGAGGAAGACATTTGCAGGAGATATGTCGATGCCACAACTTCGAAACTTGGAATGGGGACTGCGCTCTGATTCCTTCATTAACCTGGAAGTTTTCTGACGGCTAACTTGCCTATCTAACCACGCGCATCCGCTAAGGCCAAAGTAGTGGCGCTAAGTGGTTCCGGGCAGACGTGGAGTAGCGCAATCACGTGAGTGATAGCGCGGCTGCCATAGCAACAGTTGCACTAGTCTCTTTCCAACTCTGCCGACAATAATAACCCACCTTAAAGGTGCTTGAATACAACCACTGCTACTCGTACTGCAATTGCAATTCAATGAAGTCCTCAGGTTGGCCTCCTTTGCGGTCGCATCTTCATTGAACTCATTCTTCACTTCCTCACAGTCTTTACTACTCAACTCTATCACCATCATCCTCATCTTCATCGCGGGCGCAGCTGGACTGCCTTACTCCAGGCTCTCAGGCTCGACCCCATACCATCTGATTTGACCCTCATTTCACGCCTGTGCGCATTCCAATCCATGGTCTGAGCTGATCCCAAAACACAAAGCTATTGTTCAAGAATCCAGCGAGGAGCAGCAGTATCTACCATGGCATCAGAGGTGCGCAGGACATATTGCCCCTGTGGTGGTGCTTGTTGACAGTGACTAACCACGCCACATTCAGGTCCCACCTCTACGCATTCAGAAGGGCAGCAATGGCTCTTCTCCTTCCAAGCTGCCCCGAGTAACCAACCGTCCACTGTCTGAGCTGAGCCCTATGGCTCTTCGTAGAAATTCCCCGAGTTTTCCTCAGTCTAAGGTGCGTTGTTTGCATTTCCCCCAATCCTCCCATTCTTACAAACAACTGACAGAGACAGCCCCAGGGAAAGCTATTCACCAACGCCGAATCATCACCTGCAGGTTCATCCCCATTTTCCACTGCTTCCCCACGCCTCTTCTGGCAGGGAAGGGATCCCAACTCCCCTGCCAGAGAGAACAGTAGTGTTTTCGACCCCCTACCTCCTTCTCCCAACAAGCGCTCATCCATCGAGAACCTTAAAAAGGCTTCACGGGTCAAGAACAGCAGCATGTTTGCTATTGAACAGAGTGGCAACTACGATCCCACCAGACCTACCATCCTCGATGGTCGTCCACAAAGTGTCCAGTCTCTTGGGCATCAAGCGCCCATTCGAACTTCAGGTGCCGTACGAAAGGAGAATTTCGCTCCTGTGAACAGTTCCCCAGGGCAAAATCCAGCCAAGGCAGTCCATGAAGACGTTACATCGCCCACATCCAAGGTTATATCTCCCCTGTCCCCGAGCAGGCTGAATTCCTCCCCTGCCAAGTCATCATTATCAAAAAAGACCGGCGCAGACTTCAGACGCAGCGGATTCGACCCTGAGACCGGCATCTGGGAGGATGAGGACGACGTCAATAACAAGCAACTCCCAGCTGGTCGTGGTCTTCATCGTCATCACAAGAGTGTAACCTTCGACCAGGCACCACCACAAATTAACGAGTACGAGGAGCCCACTCCAGCCCCATCTTCCATTGCTTCGGAGTCTCGGGAAGGTAGCTATGAATCTGCAGAGGATGAGGATGAGGACCTCAGCTTTGAACGTGGCTCTTCCATGGATCATGATGACAGCTTCGATGCGTCACTGGAAGATACCGAGAAGACTCCCGTCGTACTTCCAGAGGATTGGAGGTTCATGAGCCCAGAAACCGCGAATACAGATCTCGCCCATGGTGAAGAGGATGTCTTCGATGATGACTGTGGAAGTCCAGCTCCCACAGCTCAGCCCGGTGCTTTGGCCTACCGCCCACATCAGACAAGTGCAAGCTCGGTGGATTCAAATGGCCAAAATCGTCCTCTACCTCCACTTCCGCCAATTAACCTTGGCCACAAGAAGTCGCCATCTGATCGCTTGTCAGGAGCCTTTGAGCGCATGAGCATTGGACAACGATCGCTACCAGCCCCTCCAATCGCCACCACAATTTCCAAGGCCGACATTCAGAAGATGGGAACCACAAGCTCACTTACTGCAGATGATCGTTTCCGGCTTATGGCTCTACAAGAGCAGGATAGAGAACGTCGCATGAGAAGAATGGGCTCCAAGGAGCCAAGCCCAGTTCGTGCACCAAGCGTGGAAGGCTCGGTAATTGTACATGGAGAGCCTGGGCCAGAAGTCATCGAGTCAAGGGAGTCAACTCCTCAAATTTCCCGAGCTTCTGTCTTGCAGGGTCTTCGTGGAGAATCCAGTCACGACAGCCGTGAAAGCAGTGCTGATACTGATGGTCCCCACACGAGCTCGCGACGTAGATTTGATCCGGATGTGGCGATTCCATCGATGGAAGATCCCACACAAGCTCACATTCGCAGTCCTTACATCAAAGAGGAAGACCCAGAGGAGCAAGACCTCTATTCAATCCCGGATGCATACAGCCGTCGTATCGTCTCGGATTCAGACCAAAGTGCAAATCAAGATGATGATCTGACAAGTCAATATTCACAGCCGTCAGTTGCAGGCATGCCCGTCCAAATGCCAGTGACAGAGGAGGGACAGGACACCCCAAAGGCTCAAAGTCCACAAGCAACAGCCAATTCAAGGTTTCTGGCTTCGGAACGTGTTTCCTTGCCAGACTTCACTGATTTTGGTGGAGGCAACGATTTCAATGTCGGCCTCACTCCATATTTGAGTCAGAAAGAAGAGAAGCCGGTGCCACCAATCCCAACAACATCATCCACTAATCTTCCCGATCTGGCCGCGCTACGGCAATCGATCCAAGGATCCTATACCCCAGACATTCAACCCATGGTACCGCGAAGCCCTGTGGCGCATAGTTTCAAGCACCTAACTCCTGGTACACCAGAATCGATCGTACGGCATTCAGTTGCTGTCAAAGATTTCGGGCGTAGCCAATCGGTCGATGACAAGCCGCCTGAGGTATCCAAGTTTGATAGTGATAGCGACCGATCGATCTCGCCTTCAGACAGTGGCTCAGTGATTGTGAATCCCAAGGAGGCGTCTCCAGTATCACCAATCTCAACCGAGTTTCCCGATCACACCCAACACCCGGCTTCAGTATCCCCGGAACCAGTGGATCAGGATCCCGTCGAAGAGAAGAAGCTCCCACAGCTTGAAGTCCCGGCAGGTGCTAACAAGCGCGTGAGCAGCCTGGTTCCCCTGGAAATTGCCCATGAAGAACTTGATGGAGGTCTTGGATTGGGTCTAGAAAAGGAATTCGACCGTGTGGTCGAGGCACAAAAGGTAGAGTTTGAACTCTCATTACAACGCTTGTACTACCCTTTCAATGGACGTTTTCCATCAAATGAGTTTCCCGAAGCCGTGAAGGACATGAGGATGACAAACCCATTGGAAAACGCTCCCACCCTTCCCAAACCTCGTGGTGCAAGAAGTCCCCCACGGAGGGGCTTTCAAGCTCGTCTAAATCGCCCCTATACCCTTGAAGATTCATTTGCTAATAGATCCCCAAAACGACAGCGAGGCTATCTCATGCGACAGAACACTAAAATTGTGGTTGCGAGTGAGCATATCTCACAGGACGAATGCCGTTCTCCAGGTCTCCCCACAGATGAGGATGCTAATTTGCTCTCACCCCAATCACCCGGTGCAAACCAGGTTCAACCATCACCACGCAAAACCAGTCAACCGACTTGGATAGCTGAGCCATGGAATGGCAAGGTCAGAAGAAAGAGCATTCGTGTTGGCGGTGAGAAGGCTGTAGGTCATAGGAAACACATCAGTGGCCCCGTCCCACCACTGCCAGGCCAAGCCAGTAACGTCCAAGAAAATCTTGATGCCGTGGCAGAGGACGAACTAGGTGAAGAAGAGGATTGGGAAGATGGAGCAGAAAGGGGCCGTCTTTTTGTGAAAGTGATCGGGGTCAAAGACCTGCAGATGCCTTTCCCTCAACGTAAGCACAACCCCCAGTGGCCTCATTTCAACTAACCAATTCCTTCAGATGAACAAACGTATTTTGCGTTGACACTAGACAACGGACTTCATTGCGTCACTACTGCTTGGTTGGATCTTGCACGCAGCGCTCCAATCGGCCAAGAGTTTGAGCTTGTTGTACTCAATGACCTTGAGTTCCAGCTCACACTGCAGATGAAATTAGAGGAGCCTAAGGTTGAGCGTCCACAATCGCCATCCAAACCCCCAGCGTCCCCTAAGAAGCAAGGTGCTTTCGGCCGACTGTTTGGATCTCCTAAGAAGAAGAAAGAGCTAGAGTTGAGAGCTCAACAGGATGCACATACAGTCAAAAGACCAGTCACCCCGCCCTCGGCGTATGAACTGGTTCAGGGGCTAGTGGCAAAGGATGGATCATTTGCCCGCGCCTATGTGGCTCTCAGCGAGCATGAAAAGCACACATACGGCAGACCTTACAGCGTGGATATCACTTGCTTCAATGAATGGGCTCTGGAAGAAGTCCCAGTGGGCAGTTCCAGAAGCAAGAAGGGAGTAGTTCAAATGCGAAGACGCCCACCATATGAGATTGGCAAGCTTGAACTACAGCTATTGTATGTGCCGAAGCCTCGAGGTGCAAAGGATGAAGACATGCCTAAGAGCATGAACGGTGCCATCCGTGCCCTTCGAGAGGCTGAAGAGAAGTTGCAGCAGCAAGCCAACATCAAAGGTTTTGAAGGTTATCTCAGTCAGCAAGGTGGAGACTGCCCGGTAAGACCTCCATATGGAAAATTCTAGAGCCAAACTGACAAGGACCAGTACTGGCGACGCCGCTTCTTCAAGCTTGCAGGACCCAAGTTGACAGCTTTTCACGAAACCACGCTTCAACCTCGAGCCACGATCAATCTTGCCAAGGCTAGTAGATTGATCGATGACAAGTCCTCTCTTACGCAAAAGGAGACGTCTACCAAGGGCGGTGGCCGTCGTAAGAGTGGTTTCGCCGAGGAAGAGGAAGGATACATGTTTGTGGAGGAAGGATTTCGGATCCGATTTGCCAATGGTGAAGTTATTGACTTTTATGCCGACTCGACTGCAGCCAAGGACGAATGGATGCAGGCATTGGCACAAGTAGTCGGCAAGGGTGTGCAAGGCTCCTCAGCCCCTGTCAAAGGTTGGGTTGAAATGGTTCTTAAACGCGAGAAGAAGATGACGGCACATGGCTCATCAGGCACGCATACTTCGCGGCCAGCTGGGCATCAACGAACGGAAACATACCATGCCGTTGGAACGACAAGCCAGCATAACAGCCCGGTGAAATCCAAGCCTGGTCGCGAAGAGAGACATCGGAAGACGAAGAGTATGCATGGCTTGGGATATTAATGAGCATTTCAATGGGGTTACGAGGCATGGGGTGGTTGTCCAAGGGTGGGTTTTTGTTCGGTTCGGGTGTGCACAATGGATACCAATAGGCCTTGGACTTCATTCTCGCTGGAAGCCAGATTATGTTTCTTCTACGGATTGGATGAGTTTACGCAGCACACGATCGATTGAATAGCAACTTCGGTGGACAGATATTGTACTGAGTATGCTAGCTAGGACTAGAGTCAACCCGTGGCTGATGGTGAATGCAAAAGAATTGTTTCAGTGTGGATTTTCTAAAGTAAATATTATTATTTCGAAATGTGGCTACGTTTCCCAAACGAGGACCATCAATATTAATATTAATATTATTAAATATAACTCGCTTGCAAACCAAAATCTGACTGTTGCCCAGCCACCACCAATCATCACTCCGACTCTCACACAACCAACAATTCCGATACATTGTTTACAATTGTCAATAACGATACACCGGCAGTCGATGTATAACACCGTATTCTACTCTGGGTTTTATTGCAATGGGTCTCGTACGGACCATCGCCATCGTCATCCTCAGTATCTCATTCATTGTCTTCGTCGCGCTTTTCGGCCGGCTTCCTGCATTTAGGTGAGTTTCAGGCTCGGCCGCTTACCTAGGCAGAATTCCAAAAAAAGTCTACGGCTGCTGACAATATCTTTGGGTTGGCTGATTAGACGTACGCCTATCGCTTTCCTACATCAACTGCTGTGGCACCATATCCCCCATGCTGTTATTTGGATTGATGAAAAGATTACGGGTCGTCGGTTCACCCGTGGGCTCACGAGGGCAGCGAATTATCTTGTGAACGAGGCGCATCCGATCGTGCTAGTGAGTACTGTTGACTGGCTGTGGAATCAACTATTTATGGGTACTCATCAACGCCTTTCTAGATATTCTTCGTCACGTTACAGGTTGTTGGAGAATTGCTGTTCATACCATCAGCATGGAGCCGCCTGAGCGTGTGGCAGGCTTTGCCCATTCCGTTTCTCGTGGTGGCGCCATACTGGTTTCTCTACCTGTCGTCCACGACGAGCTCGAACATTACACACGCTAGTCATCGAAAGGCTATGCTCGCGTATCCATTTGATTACTGCCTGTTTCACCCAGGCTATTACTGCAGCACGTGCCGATTTCCCAAGCCAGCGCGGTCCAAGCATTGCTCGCTGTGCAAGGCCTGCATCCAGAAGCAGGACCATCACTGTATCTGGATCAACAACTGCGTCGGTCGCAACAACTATATCTGGTTCAATTTGCTACTGTTGGCTATCGCGGCATTACTAGCCTACGGTGCGGGTTTGGGCTATACGCTCTTAGATGCGCGCCTACAGGAGCGTTTGGTGCCTGCGGCGCTCACGCGCGGCAGCTTCACGGCGAAGCGATGGAGCACGCGGTTGACGTGGTCACAGTGGGTGAACATGTGGGGCTGGGCGATTGGTGTCGACTGGCAGATCGGCGCGGTCATGATGTTGAGCACGATGAGCTGCCCGCTCAGCCTGGGATTCCTGCTGTACCACATCTACCTGATGTGGGCGGGGATGACGACCAACGAGAGTGCCAAATGGGCTGACTGGAAGGAAGACGTCCAGGATCACGTCGTTTGGCGCGCGGAGATCCAGAGGTTGCGAGAAACCTACCCCCGCCTCCCGTCCGACGTGGAGCCTCAGGATGAGCTTGTTCAGTGGCCCCGCGAGGTGCGCGCCAGGTGGTGGATGGTGCGCACGAGAGATGGTGAGCAGCCGACGTTGAAAAGGACAGGCAGCACGATCCAGGATGATAGCGAGGTTACTGATGTGCCGGATGAAAGGTGGGAGAGGGTTACGACCATGCGTGAGGTCGATAATCTTTATGATCGGGGCTTTTGGACGAATTTTAGCGATGGCATGTTTAATAGAGGTTAGATCATACGGAGTGTATTAGGGTATATGGACCTGTCTTAAGATTTACCTAGATAATACCTACTTACGAGTAGGTATCAATCAGCTGCAACTTGAATGGAGGCTTCTTTGGGGGGAAGCAGAGGCGCCTTCCACGTGACCACGCGTTCCTATGCAGCCAATATGCAGGTGCGGCTGCAGGGACGTCTACCCTCCATCTTGACCGACAATTCTACTTCAACCAGAGCGATCTCTAGACTCACAGCGGTCGCGGGGAAATTCAGCATGCTTACAAATGGCTTCTCGACCCGCCAAACGGCAGCGCCGGTCGACCATAGTGCTCTCAGACGACGATGAAGAACTAGAAGTACCCTCCCCGAAACCATCCTCTAATACTCGCCTTCAGCGTGAGATCACGCTCGATGGCCGAACGTCACAGGACGTGTCTCCCGCCAAACCTGGGAAAGGGAGGACTTCCTCTCGACGTGCTGCGCCGAAAGCTTCTCCGAAAACGTCTCCCGCAAAGACCAAGAGGAGCACCAAGGGCCAGAAAGAACCTGAGAGGTCCAAGTCGCTGCATACTTTTTTTACAAAAGCCACGGAGGAACAGCGGTGGAGGAAGAGGTCAGAGACACCGGATGTTGTCGCTGATCTAGAGAATGGGGAAGTTGGCGACGCTATCGAGGACGATGACCTTTCAGACGATACTTTGCAAGAATTAGGTTTGAGGACTGATAGGGCGGCTGCATCGCTGCAGGATAGCCGGAAGTCTACTTTACCTACGCTGGGGAATCGCAAGAATGGGTTGATTGTCAATTCTATACCCTCGAGTCAGCGGTTCGTCAAGGCCCCAGCACCAAAAGATCCTGGCAAGATCAAGGTGGAGGACCAGGACCAAAACCTGGCTTTTGCTGAAGGTTATCGGCCATGGGCAGACCGATACGGACCTACCAACCTTGAGGAGCTGGTTGTGCATAAAAAGAAGGTTGCTGATGTCCAGGGCTGGCTACAGGGGAAATGCACCGGTCGTCATAGTCAAGTGAGCATTCCTCGCATTGATAGATGCTTTGCGTTCTTTCACTAATTCGTGTGCAGAAACTACTTGTCCTGAAAGGCCCTGCTGGAAGTGGCAAGACGACGACGGTGTCCCTTCTCGCCAAGTCTATGGCACTTGACCTCGTCTCCTGGCATAATCCAATGATTGCAGATTCTGGTCCAGCCAATTCAATCGCTGTACAGTTCGATGAGTTTCTCAATCGAGGTGGTCAATTTGGCGGTCTCGCTTTCCACGGAGACATCGTTGACAGTCCGTCGGAAGAACCCACTAAAGGCCGTATTCTCCTAATCGAGGAGTTTCCCGCTACCATCACCAGGAGCTCGAGTACATTACATTCGTTCAGATCTGTACTCCTACGATTTCTTGCACGACCAAGCCATTCCTCTTCGATAACAATGCGTGGTCAACAAGCTGCCCCTGACAACTCTCCACCTGTGGTAATAATCATCTCAGAGACTTTACTTTCGTCATCCACGGCATTGGCCGACAGCTTTACTGCTCACAGGCTGCTTGGACCTGAGATTTTGAACCATGCCTATGTCACCTCGATGGATTTCAATCCGGTCGCTCCAACTTTTGTGACCAAGGCATTGGACCTGGTCGTGAAAAAAGAAGCGCGTGACTCGGGTAGACGGCGGATGCCGGGCCCTCCAATTATGCAACGTCTGGCGGAAATGAGCGATGTTAGGAGTGCAGTCAATGCCCTGGAGTTTCTCTGTGTGAGGACAGGTGATGGTTCAGAGTGGTCAGGTACCATCGCAGCAAAGTCGAAGAAACCATCAAAGATGAAAGAAAGCTTCTCCTTGACTGACCTGGAGAAAAACTCCCTTCAATTAGTCAGTCATCGAGAAACTACGCTTGACATGTTCCATGCTACAGGCAAGATTGTGTACAACAAACGCGAGGACCCTCGTGTTCGAGATACTAGGGCTGAGCCGCCCCCTAAACCACCGGACCATCTCATGCACCTGTATTCGCCAAAAGCTTCACAAGTGCATATTGAAGCTCTTCTCAACGAGACAGGAACAGACATTCAGACGTTTATTTCAACTCTACATGAGAATTACCTTCTCTCATGTAATGGCGATGATTTCGAGAAAGCATTCGATGGATGTTCAGATGCCCTATCAACTAGTGATATACTCAATCCAGACTCAAGGCCCTACCGGCGTGCAACCAACAATCCGAACGCTAGTTTGATTCAGTCGAACCTGCAATCTGGAAGTTCCGACACATTGAGACAGGATGAGATTAGCTTCCATGCTGCAACGAGGGGATTATTATTCAATCTGCCGTACCCAGTCAATCGAGCGAATGTGCCAGGAGGCAAACGAGGTGACAATTTCAAAATGTTCTATCCACAAAGTCTAAGACTGTGGAAGCCTACAGAGGAGGTAGAGAGTCTTATTGAGCTGTTTTCAAATGGCACGGACATCGATCATTCAGATTCGAGAAATCTTGGCTCAGCCATTCCGGGTTTCGACGGTGGCGTCGCGAGCTGGCAGTCACGAGCTTTCATGCCCTCCCATTCAATCGATAACGACGACAAGGAGGAGGATGGTGGTGAGACATCGCCATCTCACCAAGTACGCTACAACAAAAACATACTGACACTCGAGATCCTTCCATACATGGCACAGATTCGATCGTCGAGAAAGGAAGACGTCAAGGTCCTCAACCGCATCACACAATTCATACCAAATGCTTACTTGTCCAACTTGTCTGAAGTCGAAGAGGGGTCTGAGAACGAATTGGATGCCAAGGATGCCTGGCCGCAGCAGCCAAAGAATCCGACGGGCTCGACGATGCCTTCTTCACCCTTGTCGCGAAGAGGCGTGACCAGCAGTCCCACAAAGCCAGGACCGATCGGTCTGAGGCTGGCCGCTGATTCTAATCATAATAACGGCCCCCTCGCATCCGCTGCGGCTCCGCCCCTTGAGAAGCTGTATCTTGATGACGATGATATAATCGACGACTAAACACTTGCAAGGGAAGCATCGCATCTGGGGCTGTGTTGTGCATGTGTTTGTTGTTCATTTTATAGCTGATATGTTGAGTTATTTAGGCCGTGCTTCCTCTTGGGAGTATACCGGTTCCAGAGAGGTGAATAAGTAAATACATGAGTTGTACTACGGAATGAACACCGTACACAAGCAGGCAGGCAGGTGAGAGGGTAAAAATAAATTAATGATGGACCAGCATTTCTCACACCACTGAGAGGCCCTTTCCTTTTCCTTTTCCTATTAAACCCAAATACGGATATATACATATTATATACGCACGCTCCGTGCACGAGCAAGATCACTTACCAGCTAACACCTACGTACCTGGTAAGTAGGTGCTTTGATTAAATTGGAAAGGATAGATAGCTAATAGGGATTATTTATTCGATGGGATGGCGAGGTCCTCCCTCTTGCTGAATCCTCATTCAACGCAAACCATTAGACGATAGATACCTGGACAATTTCTTTGGCTAGTGGGTGATGGCTGTCTTCTCTGCTGAAACAGGTAGGGCTATATAACGTATTAGCCACATCCATGCAGCCCTCGGCCACTCATCACGACCCCGTCCGTACTCCGGATATAAGGATGCAGTCCCCCCCCAGATAGACCCATCCAGCACCGACTAGGCCAGTACGGTGACATTTTGTGATCCCAAGGCCTCCTTTTCAAACCAACCATCCTCGCGAATCCGGAAAAAGAAACTCACGGCAGTTGCCAAAAACAGACCAAAACACAACCCTGAAGTCCCCCACTTGTCATAGTAGCGACTGATGCTTGCCCGTCTTTTCCTAATCATCTGAACCCGCAACCAGTAGATCGCCACACTATAGAGTAATGCAATACAGGCCATGGTCGTGAAGCCCCAGGCCGAATACAAAGAAGCCTGATCGCCGAAGTTGAGTAAGGTTGCCGCGATAGTACCGAGAATGATGCTGAACTCGAGCCAACTAAGGAACGTACGTTCTGCAGCGAAGTAAACTTTCGGCTCCACGCGCACAGGGACGTGAATACGCTTCCCTTTTGGTGCTTTGAATCTCTTGACCGAAGCAGTTGGACCACCTAATGGATTGACACCACCGATGTTACCATTTTGGGGCAAGTGTGTCATAGTCGGCACAGACAGTTTATGGAAAACATTGAAAATGACGTTGCTACCCTGTTGTACATGGTGTTTGAGCACCAAAGGATAGAATTTCCAGGAGCCAGAACGACGAGCTTCTTCGATTTCGTCAGTGACAGCATCATCATCATCTTCTTC
>Ga0105239_10002151_pt1 | contig 25357 bp, 21 predicted proteins | sample KBSC44metaG_FD_92761 | JGI IMG/M metagenome (GOLD analysis project Ga0105239, IMG submission 92761) | Corn rhizosphere microbial communities from Kellogg Biological Station, Michigan, USA - KBS C4-4 metaG | ecosystem: Host-associated > Plants > Roots > Rhizosphere > Soil | place: Michigan, USA...
CGTCTGCGAATATGGATACCGTCTCTACCAACCGGGAAGCGGTCGCACGCACCCATGAAGTTCTGGCCGAACTCGAAGGTTTGGTTTCCGACTTCAACGATGCCACACTGGGCGAGCGGGGATATGTGATTACCGGCCGGAAGGACGATCTCGCGCACTATTCGGACACGAGACAGGCCATCGAGACACGTCTCGCGCATCTCCGCCGACTGACTGCCGACAATCCCTTACAACAACGTTACCTCACGGAAATTGAGCCCCAGAAGCAGGTCCTTCTTGCGCTTTTCCAGCGCGTTATCGAGGCTCGAAGCGCGCAGGGGGAGGCCGCTGCGCGCCGTCTCATTCTAACCGGGCATAGTCGAGAGACCCTGGCAGGCATTCGTAAGATCATCGACCGAATGGACGCAGCAGAGAACCGCCTCCTGATCGACCGGCGCAAAGAGAGTGAAGCCAGTGAACACAAGACACGCCTGACGTTCTACGGTGCGACCGCGGCCAGCATGGCCTTGCTCTATGTGACCTTTCTCCAGGTGGCGCATGCCTTTGCAGATCGCAAGCAGGCTGCGGAGGCCATTCGGAGGCGCGAAGAGTGGCTCTCCACGACGCTGAACAGCATCGGCGATGCGGTGATGGCGACCGATGAAAAGGGCGACGTACTCTTTATGAACCCCATCGCTGAGGATATGACCGGCTGGAAGCAGAACGACGCGGAGGGCAAGAGCGCCCGGGAAGTCTTTCATATCGTCAATGAAGAGACTCGCGCCGAAGTCCTCAGTCCCATTGCCAAAGCGATCGAGCACGGGATCGTCGTCGGTCTCGCCAACCATACGGTCCTGATCGCGAAGGACGGAACGGAGCGCCCGATCGAGGATAGCGGCGCTCCGATCCGGGATATGACGGGCAAACTTATCGGGGTCGTGCTGGTGTTTCGCGACGTCACGGAGCGACGCGAGATCGAGATCGAGCGGGAGAGGTACGTCTCAGAACTCGACCAACTCAACGAACGCCTGCGACGCGCGATGACTGAGACCCATCATCGGGTCAAGAACAATCTCCAGGTCGTCGCGGCGCTGATCGAGATGCAGGAGCACACCGACAGCGACCTGGTCCCGATGTCGATGCTGGTGCGCTTACGACAGAATATTCAGGCGCTCGCCGTGATCCACGACATTCTGACCGAGGAGACGAAGACACAGGCCGACACCAGTCTCCTTTCGATCAAAGGGGTGCTGGAGCGCCTGGTGCCCATCTTGCGTACGACCATGGGAACACGCCGACTGCTGGCGGAGATCGATGAGGTCTTTCTCGCCTCCAAGCAGACCACCGCCCTCGCGCTCATCGCGAACGAGCTTATCTCCAACGCGGTGAAGCACGGAAGAGGGGATGTAACGCTTGCACTGCATCAGGAGGGCTCGCTTGTCACCCTGACGGTCAGCGATGACGGCCCCGGCCTTCCTGAGGGATTTGACCCCCTGACCGCCGCCAACACCGGTCTCGAACTGATCGAAAGCATCGCCCGCTTCGACCTCCACGGCGAAACCTCCTACCAGAACCGCCCCCAGGGCGGCGCCCAGATCCGCGTGACCTTCCCCGCCTGAAATCCCACATCGTAAGAGAGCCAGGACTTGGCACGTTTCTCGTATCGAGGATGGATCCTGGCGCACGAGATCACGTCGCTTCCGTAATGACCTGGGCACGGCGGGAGGGAGAGATCGGCTGCCCGGTCTCATCGACGACCACGATGCCGCCCTGAAACAGTCGGGTGCGCCACCGGACTGCGTTCGGAAACTCCTCACGACACTCCCAGAGGTAGGGAACCGGGAGGAATCCGGCTGCGAAAATGGCGTAGAGCCCCTCCGCACTATAGGGGTCAGGGACGGACTTCTCGATGGCGGCCAGGATCGTACGCGCCCCCTCCCGCAACGCCTCCGTGCGCTCCTGCACCTCGGCATGGCGCGCCATATCCTCCACGGCTCCCCGCCCCTTTAAATCACGATAGGCAGTGATCGCCGCCCGCGTGATCTGAATGCTCTCATCGATCACCTCCGGATCCGCCAGATACGCCGCCTCGGAGTAGCTGACGACATGGATGATCGCGGGACTGGTCGCGTCGTGCGGTTCGATATCGTCCATCATCGCGCTCACCGCCGCCAGTTGTACCTTCGCCTTTTCCAGATCGTGTGAAAAGTAGTCCAGTCCGGCGCGCGGCTGTAGGATCACCTGAAAATGGGCGTCCTCCAGTTCCTTTACCAGCGAGAGCATCGCGCGTGATTTCGCCAGATCCTGCACTCCCCAGGTGTATTTGGGGGTGTTGAGCATATTCTGGAGGATGAAATAGCGCACGCCCAACCGCTTTGCCGTGCGCGCCGCCAGGACCGCAGAGACGATATAGGTGACATCATCCGCGCCGCGGTAGGCGAAGTGGTGCGGAATGTTCGGTTCGAACGGTTTTCCCGATCGTGCGATGAACCGCAGAGTCTCGATATGCTGCTCCAGATTGCGCCGAACCGGATAGGGGCCGCGTCCATCGATCTGGGAGAACCACCAGAACGAGAGGGCGTGCCAGGCGATATGCAGCGTCTTTTCATAGAGCTGCGCCAGTTGCGGAATATCCTGTGTGCCGGCGTAGGTGCGCACCAGCATGGGCCGCGCCGCCTTCCAGACCGCGTGAAACTCTTCCGCGGAGTTGATCGGGACGCCTCCGCCGTTGCGCTTCTCCTCCCACGCTTCCCCAAAATGCGACTGGCTCAGTTGGGAGGTGCCGATGGAGAGCACATCCAGGAAGCCCGTCTTCGCGAGGCGAGCCGTCCAGTCTTGAAAGAGCCGTACCGCGGCGACGCGATCCGGCAAATACGGCCCGACGTGCGCGCGCATGAGCGGGGGAAGTCGGTGGGCACGACCATGCCGTATTCGGGCGACGACGCCATCGCGCGCCGTGCCGAACCCCCGATAACCGGAACGGTCCACGGGCCGGATCTGCCGGTGCTGTTCGCTGCGCAGCAGGTCGCGCGCGAAGCGGAGCCGGGACTCGTCGTAGGCGGTCTCCTCGCGCAGCATACGGGGAATCCGCGTGGGCGGGACGCCTAATTTCGTCAGTGTCTCGGCCGGAGTCTCATCCCCGTAAAAGACCGTGACCGCCCCCTCGTACTCGCGTTCCACGCGCAGACAGGCATCCGGAAGCCCGGCAAAATAGACGGCATTGAGCGGGCCTCCCTGACCATCGAAGAGATGGCGGCCTCGCAGCAGATAGAGCATCTTCCCGAAGGTCGAGACGCCTTCCGCCGGGTCGAGGCGGTAACTGAAACCCAGGCGTGTGATTCCGTTGCTGCGTATCCATCCCTCCAATTGCGCCAGATTGTTCAGGTATTCCGGATGGTCCGAGGCGGCGCAGATCGTGGCATCCGCGATGATGGTTCGGTAGTTACAGTCGGCGAGCAACTGCTCTACGGAGCTGATCCCCAGAGTGTGGGCATCGATGGCGGGCCGAAGGAAGCCGAAGATCTCATCTCCCTGCAAACGGTGTGTCATGAGACATCGCCTCCACGGTATTCTGTGATGTCGCAGCGGTGTCGGGCCACTCGCCGTCCAGCACAAGGCGCTGGATCTGCTTCAGACTGAGCGCTGCCAATCCCATCTTCTCTGCAGTACGTCCGGTCGTCCAGTAGTCGCACTGGTGCATCAGATTGGCGAGGTGAATGATGCCCTTCATCGTCGGGCATGGGGAGTTCAGCAGATCCCCCATCGAGGCGATGGGAACCAGGCTCATAGGAACATCTTCCCACAGATAGCGATGTTCGACGATGTGGGGGGCTTTGATGCCGTAGTAGCCCTGGTTGGCCCGGATCGCATCGAAGAGGGTGCGGCCCGGCGCATCGTAGGCCATATAGAGCCACTCGCGCGCGCTCATACAGTGGAATCCCATGGCAGCGCCGACGGCCACCCGTTCGGCGTCGATCGCCTCCAGCACGCGCGCCACAGCGGGAGTGATGCCGTCGATATAGTATTCGAAATCGCCGTGGGTGCTCTCGATGCGGGCGCTGTTCAGAACCGTGACGGCAGGATGGAAGATCGCTCCGATGTTGTCCATGCTGGTCTTCATCACGTTGTCGCCCGGCACGAACTCACGATAGGCCGGGGCCAGCGCTTTGAGGACTTCCGGAGTGCGGTGCGAGGGGATGGCGGCGAGGGGAACGCTGTGTTTGATGCCGAAGATCTGCACCTGGGCGGGGTTGGTGACACGTGCGGCATAGAGCAGTGTCTGCGCCTCCGCGACGATGACATTGGCATGCACCCCCTTTCGGCGCAGGACGTGGTGGAACTCCAGCGCACCTCCCGTCCGTCCGGGATGGATCACGACGATCTGACCGTCCCGCAGATGGGGTGCGCACTGCTCCGCCATAAACGCATGCCCGGTCGCCGGAACGACGACCATCAGGATATCCACCCCCGCCAGCGCTGCCGCGATGTCGGAGGTAGCGAGGGCAATCGGCGCTGCGCCGTGCGGTATGGCATCCGTAGCACGGCTGAGAACCTGAATCCCGCCGCTCTGCTGCACTGGCACGAGACGTTCCGGACTGCGATTGTAGAGGTGTACGGTAAAGCCCTTCAGAGCCAGATGTCCGGCCATCGCCATACCGCCATGTCCCGCTCCCAGCACACAAAAAACCGGTCGATCTCCCACGGTCGCGGGTATCTGCATATTCGTATCTCCTTGCTCACCGATATCGCCCGCTGTACATCCGAACAACAGGCAGGCACGCTCCTCAAGAAACCGTCCGGCTCAGGAGATTTACGCTGTGCAAGGCCGTGTCATCCCATCGTTGTGACTTCCTGCGCCGCGCGCGCCAATAGGTCGATCACCTCTTGATCCGTCGTCTGATCGAAATGCCGATACCATAGCCCGACCGCCTGGAAGTTGTGCGGGACGGAAGCGCAGATCAGGGCGTCTACTTCGGTCTGCAATCTCCCGGTAGTTTCGGAAGCGCAGACAGGAATCGCGACAATAAGACGCGAGGGATGCTGTTGCCGTAGGGATATAACGGCGGCGCGTGCCGTAACGCCTGTCGCCAGTCCATCATCCACGAGTATCACGGTTCTATTCCGGATATCCGGGAACGGGCGGTCCCCACGATAGAGACGCAGGCGGCGCTCCATCTCCTCTGTCTCTGCTGCAATCAACCGCTCCAGTTGGGCTTCGGTAATGCCAAGCTCACGGATCGCCATCTCGTCCAGCACGCGCGCTCCACCAGAGGCAATGGCGCCGATGCCGAACTCCGGATTTCCCGGAGCGCCGAGTTTGCGCGCTACAACGACATCCAGTGGCGCGTGCAGGGTGCGGGCGATCTCGTAACCGACAACGACACCGCCGCGCGGCAACCCCAGAACGATCGGATTCTCATCCCGGTAGGGCCGCAGTTGTAGCGCCAGGATACGGCCCGCGTCCCTGCGATCTTCGAAAACCAAAGGCTCTGTGAATCTCTCTGCTGCCATCGTATGATCCTCCTGGTCTCTCCGCTCCCGCCCCCTGCGGAAATCGCCCAACCCGAACTCCAGTAAACGACTCGAAGCTCTCTCAGTTGTTCGAGCGGTTTCCAAAGAGCCGCAAGAGGAACAGGAACAGGTTGATGAAATCCAGATAGAGCGCGAGCGCTCCTACGATGGTATAGGAGGTCGTGCGGTCACCCGGCTGGGAGAGCGCCATGGTTTTCAAGCGTTGTGCGTCATAGGCGGTCAGGCCGGTGAAGATCACAACCCCTGCCACCGAGATCGCGATCTGCAGCACGCTGCTGTGCCAGAATATGCCTACCACCGAGGCGAGGATCAAGCCGATCAACGCCATGAACAGATAGGCTCCCGCGCCCGCCAGATCTCTCCTGGTAGTCGCACCATAGAGCGCCATCGCGCCGAACATCCCGGCGGTTATCACGAACGTACCTGCGACTGAGGCTCCCGTATAGGCGAGCAGCACCAGAGAGAGAGTGAGGCCATTCAGTGCGGCGTAGAGCAGGAAGAAGCCCGTCGCCACGGCAGGCGCCATCTTCTGAACCCTTGCGGAGAGAGAGAAAACGAGGATGAACTCTGCAAGGATCGCTCCCCAGAACAACAGCGGATTGTGGAAAAGGATCGCGAGCAGATCGGGCGATGCGGCGACGCCGAACGCCACCAGAGCGGTGAGGCTCAATCCGACAAACATCCAACCATAGACGCGGCCAAGAAACGTATTGACGAGCGCGGTGTCCCGGTTCATCATGGCAAATTGTGGTTGCATTGCTTACCTCCTTATGCTTTGACTCTATTTACGATGTTCCCGCAGACTTAGTATCCGGCAAATTCAAACCCACCGCAGGGCGCGAGGAGACGGTCCCCCGAAACCTCTCCGGAAGAGCTAAAGAAGAGACGCATGTGCCTGAAGGAATCCTGTTGGATGCGGAATCGCCCACTGTAAGAGAAAAGTGCAAACGGATCCCCAATTCAGATGTCAGTAACGGATCGTCTCTTAAGACGTCTAATCGTCGAGGACGACACAATGACGCCCAGTCCCCGTTCACCTTGACGAGCACGCGCCAGGCCGTCTTCGCACTGGCACACAAGGAAACATCTCATGCGCTCAAAGATCTTCACTCTCACCCTGTTCTCTGCCCTCGCCCTTCTGCCCCTTGGCGGAAGAGCGCAACGACCACCCCTTTCCAGGGCAGAACAGAAGAAGGTGAACGCCAGGTTCCAAATCGAAGGCGTCACTACACGTCCCACAGAAATCCAACCGCTGCTGGCTGCGGGCGCAGACATCGACTGCACCGACGAAGAGGGAGCTACCGTTCTCATGAAGTCGGCGCAATATGAAGGGTACGACTTGACGGAGAGCGTGAAGACACTGATTCGGCTGCATGCCAAAGTCAACGCGCGAGACAGGTCCGGTCGCACCGCTTTGTTTTATGTGTTTATGGGAAGTGGTCAATACCATCCCTCTCCGGAGATGGTGACGGCTTTGCTGGATGCGGGGGCAGATATCAATGCGGTCAGCAAATTTGGCGAGACTCCTCTGAAAATGGCATTGGCGTTGCAGCGCAACGGTACCCTCACGGTGCAGCGGTTCCTGGAAGGAGGGGGAGCGAGAGAGGGATCAAAAGGACAATATTTTATTGCCGATATCCTGGTAAAGACCTACACGACGGACAAAGCCGCTCTTGTCGCTCTTTTGAAGCAGCGCGGGGCACGCGTGGGGCTGGCGGAGGCCGCTTTCGGTCGAGACGAAGAGACGATTCAAAAGCTGCTCCGGAATGGAGCGGACATCCATAACGTGGCGGTCAAGTCCGCTCTGGAAACGGCGATACGCCTGGGCGATCTGGATGTGGTGAAACTACTGTTAGCGGCGGGCGCGAATCCGAACGCTCGGGATCGAGAAGGGATGAACTTGTTGATGCAGGCCGTGGGAGAAGGGCGGGTCGCCGTGGCCCAGGCACTGGTAGACGCGGGGGCGGATGTCAATGCGCGGGACAATGCCGGCCACAGCGTTCTGGAGTTGGTGCACGGAGACGAGGCGCCGTCCATTCTAAGGTTGCTGTTAGCGAGAGGAGTGAACGTAAGCGCGAGCGGCCGATACGGCTCGATGCTGATGAACTTTGTGGGAAGAACGGGGTTCGAAACCATTGATCGAGGAGGGGACTCCTTCCGACCGGCCCACACAGAGAAGAGTTCCCCCCAACATACTATTCGTGCCTTTTTGGGCAATGACTAGGACGCTCGTTCGAAGGCCACTTACGAACTCTACATCCGTGAAGTACAGGTAGCGCAGTTGATCAAAATGCTGGTGGACGGAGGTGTTGATGTGAACGGGCAAAGCGCCAATGGAAGGACGGCGTTGATATATGCGGTAAGCGGCAAACAGGACCTGGAAGTGAAAACCTTGCTCGCCTGTGGAGCAGATGTGAACCATCGTGATAAACAGGGGCGAACCGCATTGACATGGGCGGCCTATGACGGCCAATCGAACAAAATCGTAACAGACCTCCTGAATGCCGGCGCACAGGTTGGCCTGGCAGAGGCGTTGATTCTCGACGATCTTCCCAAAGCCAGAGCGATCCTTGCCGAGCATGGGGACATCACTATACGCGCCTTATCTGGAATGACACCCTTGATGCTGGCGGCAGAGAAAGGACAGGCAGACATCGTCCAGACTCTCCTGGAGCGCGGGGCTGATCCCAATGCACAGGACGATCGCGGAAGTACGGCTCTAATGTTCGCTGTTTTGGGCGAAGGATCTCGGACGCCGACTGGCCACACACAGTGGAGCGGAACGCGCGAGATGGAGGCCCGAACGAAAATCGTCGCCATGCTTCTCGACCACCATGCCGACCCAAATTTGAATCCCTACTTCTACCATGGCCGTCACTTCCGCAATCCCACGACCGACGACATCGAAGAGACGGCTTTATCGTATGCACACGCAGTCAACAATCTCACGGCTGTCGATCTTCTCATACGACATGGCGCAAAACCGCACGCCCCAACGCTGCCCGTGAAGTCCACTCTATAAAACAACCTGGCTCAATTTCAGGATGGAAATACCGGTTAGCCTCACTCGATTCTGTGTCGTCCCGAAGCAGGTAAGATTCACCAGGGGTGACACAACTCATAGGAGGGGTTTTGCCATCTAAAGCGTATTGGCTGGTATCATAGGTAGAGAGACTTATCACTTCGTGCGGCAAGAAAGGGTCCTCATGATCCGTTTGCGACTTCTCTTGATCTCTCTGGTGGGGGTGCTGGCTGTTTCCACCGTGCCGGACAGCTCCTCAGCGGGTCACCCCGGCTCAACTGCCGCTTCCATTGCCGAGTGTCCCCCGTAGCACCGGATCGTCTCCGTGCACAGAACCCCTGGAACCTACCGATGAACGGTCTCTGGCGCTTTCGTCTCACGCATGGCCAGATTCAGAAGGGAATCTTCGCGCGTTCGACGGCGGAAGCCATCGGTCTGCGCGCCTCCAGCAGCGAAAGCGCCAACCCCCCGCAGAACGCCTTTGATGGCAATCCCGAAACGCGCTGGTGTGCTACCGGCGCTACCTTTCCACAATGGCTGCAGATCGACCTGGGTCAAGAACTGCCTATCAGCGCGATAAACACCCTCTGGGAGCGCGACACGGAGACCTACCGATGCCGCGTCGAAGGCAGTCTGGATACGCGTAACTGGACCCAACTTACCGACACCTCCGTCGCAGAACGCGGGGTGGGCAACGAGAATCCCATCGGGCCGGACACGCAGGAAGTTTTCGACCTCGTCCAAAAGCTGGACCCCACGCGCCCCGCTTTCGCTTCCGGCGCTGGCCCCTGGGACGTGAAAGGCCAGCAGTTCCGCGACGAGCACTACCCCGGCCCGGATGCGGTACAGCACTATATCGACGTTGAATCGTCTCAAGCGCCCGCCGTTTTTACGGAGCACCCGCATACTTTCTATTCCCGCGAATCCCGGACTATGATCCTGGAGTCTCGGACCTCTGGACGGAAACGCTGCTCAAGACATGGGACATTCTCTGGCAGCAGCCCAAAATTCTCGGCTCGTTCATCTGGGAATGGCAGAATCAAGGCATCGCGGACAGATACCCCGATCATACCACCGAATTCTGGTTTGGTCAGGACCATATGCGACAGGAGAACAATAAGGGAATCGTCTCCGCCTATCGTGTCCCGAAGGCGGAGTGGTGGATCGTCAAGAACGCATACAGCCCCATTGTCGTGAAAGCGCATACGGTGACACCGGAGGGCGGGAGGTGCCGCGTCTCTATAACGAACCACTACGCCTTCACGGACCTGAGCGAGATCTCCTGCCGCTGGACAGCTTTGATTGGCGACCACGCTTTACAGAGCGGAACACGTCACATTTCCTGCGCGCCGATGCAATCCACGGATGCCGGCTTCCCCGCGCCGGACGGTATGGACGCTCTGCGCCTTCAGTTCCTGCATGCCGATGGCACGGAAATCGTTGCTGTTCGCCTCGCCGTGGCGGGCGCTCCGCAACCTTCTGCACCAGCAGCGCGCGTCAGCGGCGCTGCCCTCACCACGACAAACGCCCCGGATCGTCTGACCGTCGCCAATGCGCTTCAGAGTGTGGTGTTCGATAAGCATACCGGTATGCTGCTGAAGTGGAGTGTGGATGGCCGTGACTTGATTGTAGCTCCGCCGCTCCTCAATCTGGGAGAATCCAAGACAGCGCGCAGCGACGGTTTTTACCGCGCATCGCAGCCGCCTATCACGCAAGGCGCCGAAGTGACCACAGCCAATCTGGCGAATGGAGTCACGCGCGTGCGAGTCGTCGCGCAGGTTCTCTCCAGAGCAGACGGCGACAAGCTGGGTAGTCTGACGACGGTTTACGACATTGCGTCCAATGCTGAGATCTCCGTCGCCTGGACACTGGACTGGACCGCGGCCAAAACTCAACTCTGGGAAGCGGGTCTGAGGATTCCCGTCGCACTCGGGTTGTCTCAAATGCGCTGGTATCGCGCCTCGTAATTCACGGAGTATCCGAAGGGACACCTGGGGGAGCCGACAGGCGAAGCCCGCGCCGGGGACAACCTGTTTCGCGCCTCCAAGAGCGGTCTGCAGTGGCTGACATTGACGGAATCGGATGGCGCAGGCCTCGCGCTTCTCAGCGCCGACACTCCCCTCGTAGGTCGCGCTCACTCAGACGGAAAAGCAATGACGTTGTTTGCGAGCCGCGAGATTGCGGCGACCGGGCCGGATGACCTTAGCCGTGCGTGGGGGAAGGATCATGAGATCGTGGTGGGATCCGGACAACCGTTGACCGGGGCGTTCACGTTGCGAGCAGTGGGCAAGCACTGATGCCACTGATGCCACTCATGCCGGTGCCGAGGCGTATGCGGCGGCCTGTTCCAGGGTCATACCGCTTCCCTCGGCCCACAGGGCAGCGTACGTCGTCTCGCCCAGCGCCGTTCGCACTGCGACGATGGCGCGGTCCCAATCCTCCCGATCCGGGCGATTCAGGTTTTTCCTCAACCCTTCACGCCTGGTCGAAGCCGCACCGAGCAGGCGTGCCGCTCGCGCGTAATCTCCCTCCGCCGCCTCAGTGACCGCAAGCCGCTCCAGCGACCAGACGATCCCTTCTTCCGACAGTCTCCGCTGATATCCGGCCAGCGCCTCCCGATGAAGTGCCCGTGCCTCTTTCGGCGCGCCCAGATGAAAGAGCGCGCAGCCGAGGTTCATACAGGAACTGTGGACGCACTCTTCATTGCCGACCTGCCCGAATATCCCCCGGCTCTCTTCATACGCCCGGCGCATCGCCGCATAGTCGCCCTGTTCGTAGAAGACACCGCCGCAATCGCTCAGACTCATGGCGAGATTTACCGGGTCCCCTTGCTCACGCGAAATCGAAACGGCCTCTTGCAGGTAAGAGAGCGCCTGCTCCGGATTCCCACGCCGCCGGGAAAGCGCTCCCAGCCCGCGCAAGGTGAGGGCCGTTGCATGCCGGTATCTCAATCGGCGATAGATCGTCAGCGCCCACTCCAACAGGATGCCCGCCTGGTCCGGATCTCCCTTTTCCAACTCCAGGTTTCCCAGGCGTTGCAGCGACTCGGCGGTGAGCATCGGATCTCCCGCCGCCTGTGCGAGCGAGAGTCCCTCCTCCAGGAGGCGGTGCGCCTGTTCGGTGTCGGTCTCCATCGCGTTCAACCCGAGGTTCATGTAGGCGATGGCGCAGCCGCGCGTCCAACCGCACAGGCGCGCTTCCTCCAGTCCTTCCGTGAGCAGCGAGCGCGAGCGTGCCGGGTCCTGGATCTCTCTCGCGGCGATCCCTGCAGCAAGCAGCGCTTCGGCGCTGCCCCGCCGGTCGCGTAACCTGCGGAAGAGCGCCAGACTCTCCAGTCCCTGCGTCAGCGCCTCTTCCAGGGCAACCAGGTGAAAATCGAGTCGGGACCCGCCCAGAAGTATCTGGGCGCGCTCCGGTGTCTCCACGCCTTCGCTGCGCAGTCGGGCGGTCTCAAGATGCGCTCGCCCCTCCGCGAGTCCACGATACTCCCAGTAGGGCCACAGCGCAGCCGTCAACTGCATATGCGCCTCCGGCGGCCCGGCCTCGGTCAAGGCCCACGCCAGCGCTGCCCGAAAGTTGCCGACCTCACGCTCCACGACATCGAGAGCCGATTCCAGCGCCGTCGTGCGCAGCGCCGCTCCCAACTCCTCTGCACGCCTGCGGAAACAGGCGAGGTGGGCCGCGCGCGCGGCGGCATCCTCACCACTCTCACAGAGTTTGCTCGCTGCGTAGTGCCGAATCGTTTCGAGCATTCGGTATCGAATGCCGCCGTGCTCCGATACCGCGGTGACCAGCGACTTGGACGCAAGCGAAGTGAGGTCGTCCAGAACCGACTCTCGCGGTTGCGGATCCACCGCGGTCGCCACCGTTTCGGCGGCATTCAGATCCCATCCGCCCACGAAAACGGAGAGGATTCGAAGCAGCGATCGCTCCTCGTCGTTCAGCAGGTCGTAGGACCAATCGACCAGCGCGCGCAGTGTCCTCTGTCGTGTAGGCGCAGTACGGGCGCCTCTATTGAGCAGGGCGAAACGGTCCTCGAGGCGTTCCAGAATCTGGTTCGGTTCGAGAGCATCCATCCGGGCTGCGGCAAGTTCGATCGCGAGCGCGATTCCGTCGAGCCGGCGGCAGATGGTCGCCACAGCTCTCACCTCCACGGGCCGCCAGAGCTGCCATCCGGGCCTTGCGGCCTCCGCGCGTTCGACAAAGAGGCGGACGGAGGCGCACTCCAGGGCGCGGTCGATCGCTGAATCTTCGCTCAAGGACGGATCCGGAAGCGCCAGGGAAGGTACGTGCCAGACGACCTCGCCCGGTATCCCCAACCGCTCCCGGCTTGTGGCAAGCACGCGAACGTGCGGCGTCGCCATCAGGATGCGCGCCAACACATCGGCAACCATGGCGACCAGATGCTCACAGTTGTCGACCACCAACAGAGTCGGCGCAGCCGACAGGCGGATGTGGATTCGCGTGTGGAGGTCGTCAACGCCGGCGCCTTCCGTCTCCACGATACCTAAAGCGGCTGCGATGGTGGACAACACGAGTTCGGAGGACTGCAGGGAGGCGAGGTCGGTCCAGACAGCCCCACCGTCATACGCGTCCGCCGCGATTGCCGCTACCTCCATCGCCAACCGAGTCTTGCCCACGCCACCCATGCCCACCAGAGTAACCAATCGGCTCGCCGAGAGCCGATCGCGCACGGTCGCCACCTCCTCCTCCCTACCGATCAACGACGTGAGCGCGACAGGAGGGCGCGTCGCGGCATTGGAGTGGGGCGTCGGCGGAGGGGCTTGTCTTGCGGCGGCTGGACGCCGGTGTGGCAGCGGCGGATGGGCCGCAGCGCGCGTGCGTGCGCGGAGATCCTGAAACTGTTGCGTGGTCTCCACGTCCGGCGCTGCGGCATGCTCTGCGTGCAGGCGATCGCGAAAACTCCGATAGACCTCCACCGCGGCAGCCGGGTCGCCGATACTCTCCAGCACCGTCATCAGCCGACGCGCGATCGAGTCACGCAGCGGGTCCATCGATTCCGCGCGGCGAAGGAAGTCGATCGCCTCGATGTTGTGACCGCGCGACAGAGCCGACTCGGCGAGCTTCTCCAGCGCCGAAAGGCACTGTCTGGCCCGCCTCTCGGTCTCCGCCGCAACCCACTCTTCGTAACAGCCCTCCAGCAGGGGGCCGGCGTAGAGCGCCACCGCCTCTTGAAGCGACTGCTCGTCCCCCGCTTCGATCGCCCGGTCGAACCGACGCACGTCCACATCGACGCCATCCAACGCAAGGCAGAGGGCGTCCCGGCTGGGTGACTGAATTCGCCTGGACTCTTTGCCGAGCGCGGAACGCAACACGACGAGAGCGTGCCGCAGATTCTCCAGCGCCTTGCTCTCGACTGTCTCGGGCCACAGTGTGCCCGCCAGCCAGGAGCGGCTGACGTTACGGCCCTGCCGAAGGGCCAGGAGCGCCAGCAGCCACTCCACCGAGCGGGAGCGGACGCGTGGCATCGGTTCACCCTCCACGAGCACAAGCAAGGGGCCGAACAGTCTGATTTCAAGCGCGATGGGAGACATGGTACCCCTAGATTAGGCATCGTACACGATTTTCCTGCTCACTCGTACACGGTACCGTACATGCCGGCCTGATAGGATAGGGATGAAAGTGCGGGAACCAGGTTGTTCGTGGACGAAGCCCGTGAGAGTCGAGAGAGGATCGTGCCTCTGTGCGACACAGACTTTGCCGGATCCATCCGGCAATCCAGCGGCTGCTGGATGCCAGGGTGGGCCGGTCGCTGCTGGTGGCGGCGAAAGGAGAACTCGATGAATTCATTCCGTAACAATCTCGTCTCATTGGTATCCGGAGCCTCGTTATTGCTCCTGGCTGTCGGCGCCCACGCTGTCGGCAACGCTCCGTCGATCGGCCTCGCCCGAACCGAATCGGTTGGCCTCACGGTGAACCTGCAACCCAACGCCGATCCCTTTGCGTTCGACGTAACCGACTCGCTCGACCAGGGGACCAGCCTGGTTGTCATATTCCCGGCCTTCGATCCTGACGGGGACAGCCTTACCTACATTACAAGTACTCCGGACCACGGCACCCTCACCCCCGGACCCGGCCTGAGCGTGATCTATACGCCTGACGCCGGATATGCCGGCCCCGATAGTTTCATCTACTTCGTCATGGACCCGGACGGCGCTATCAGTAACCTTGCCACCGTCAGTCTCACGGTCCTGCCCGGCGCCTCGGCGCCGGTCGCCAAGAGCCAGACCGTCACCACCCACACCGCTGTCGGCATCACCCTGGAGGCAACGGGCGCGAGCGCCGGCCCTCTTGCCTACTCTGTCGTGAACGGCCCCGGCCACGGAACCCTCACTGGAACCGCCCCGAACCTGACCTACACGCCGGCAGCCGGCTACAGCGGCCCGGACAGCTTCACGTTCAAAGCCAACGATGGCCTGACCGACAGCGATCCGGCGACAGTCAGCATCAACGTGGCGAACGCAGCGCCTACGGCGCGCGACGACTCCGCGAACGCGAAGAAAATGAAGGACGTCACCATCGTCGTTCTTGGAAATGACACCGACGCCGATGGGGATGCACTGACGATCTCCTCGTTCACACAGCCCGCAGACGGTACGGTGGTCAAGAACGCCGATAGCTCGTTCACGTTTACGCCCGACAAGAAATTCCTGGGCACGACCAGCTTCACCTACACGGTAACCGACGGTCATGGAGGTTTCACGACGGCCACCGTCACCGTTACCGTCGCGAAGAAGTAGAACCGCCACCCGGCAACACCGCAGGCTAGTGATTTGGTTCGAGTTCTGCGAGAGTAGAGAGCGGGGCCGCGCATGGAGTATGCGCGGCCCCGCTCTCGTCCCATCCCGTCGCTCCTGCTCCTGAGAAACTTCGGCAGGAGTTCGACCTCCCTCGTACCATCACCATTCATTGATCTACGGCGGCGCGGCGGCGCCATCACCAATTCCACGACCTTGACATTGCTTAACCGGCGAAGGTAACTTCGACATGTCCAAGGGAGCCGAAATCGGCCCGAATATGATCCCCCGCACTGGCGAAGTAGACCTCCGCCGCCGTTCCGGTCGTGATCCGGTCGCCCCGGAGCAGTTTGCCGCCATAGCGCGGCAGTTCGTTCGCCAGCCAGGCCACGACCGTCAGCGGATTGCCCAGCACCGCCGCACCGGACCCCGTGGCAAACGCCGCTCCATTAACAAACACCGTTAAGGGATGATGGGCAAAGTCCAGCGTTCGCCAGTTGGAAAAGCGCTCTCCCTCCACCCAGGCGCCGTGAATGGCGTTGTCCGCCACCAGGCATGGCGCTCCTACCTTACTCCAGTCGTGGTAGCGGTGATCCACGATCTCCAGCGACGGGAGGGCGGCGGAGAGGTACTCCTTGACCGTCTCCGCAGTGTACGCTTTGCCAATCGCGGGAACATCCTCTCCAACCTCAAATCCGAATTCGGCCTCCACACATCGGATCGTGAAGTCAGAGGCGGACAACGTCGCCGGACTGGGATGGCAGGAGGCGGAAAGGAGCCTGCCGTAGAGTGGGGCATGGACCGCCAGCAACTCCTGCGCTCTCACATTCGTTGCAGCCACTTTGTATCCTACCGTCTGCCCGCCGATCCGGGCCAATACCTGCTCGACCACGCGATCTTGAACCTGATACGCCTCTTCTAAAGTGCGAGGAGCGAACTCCGAAGGCAGCTTCGACTCCCGACGCTTCTCCCACCGCATTCCAAGCAGGCAGTTCGCTGCCGCTATCACTCGATCCACTTCGGTCCCTCCTTCGAATCTATGAATGTCAGCAGTCAACTGCTCTGCGGCAAAATCACCCATCGTTTGATTCGGCATCCCGCCCTCCACAACCTGCTTGCCAAAACCGTCAGCAGGGCACGCAGCGAACCTCTTCGTATGCTCCGTACTGGAATATACGAAGGTAGAGGAATTCTCCTGTTTCGACGTGTATCGTCCTGATCTCTTTATGAAGCGCTAACGTCGCGCCCGCAGTGGTGCAGTAAAATACCCCGGACGATCTGTCGAATCTCGGTTTCCGGTCTGGCGGAACGAATTAGAGTGATCGTATGCCAACTCCTAACGAGCGTGCGGCACATTAACACGCGAGAAAGTCTGCGCAACGGCCGCTCGGCGACTTCGGCTGCAGTGGCTGCTCCGGCTTCGCGTAGTTCAACAAGAAAGAGAGATAAAAATGGCACTGCCGGCAAAAAACACGATCTGCCTGTGGTACGATGGAGGCGCCGAGGACGCGGCGCGATTTTACGCCGAGACCTTTCCCGACTCAGCCGTCAACGCGGTGCACCGCGCACCGGGGGACTATCCGTCTGGGAAGCAAGGGGATGTGTTGACGGTAGAGTTTACCGTGATGGGGATTCCCTGCCTCGGGCTCAATGGCGGACCCATGTTCAAACACAGCGAAGCGTTCTCGTTTCAGGTCGCGACCGCGGATCAGGAGGAGACGGATCGCTACTGGAACGCGATCGTCGGCAATGGCGGCGAAGAGAGCGCGTGCGGTTGGTGCAAAGATAAGTGGGGACTGTCCTGGCAGATCACTCCCGTCGCTCTGAGCCAGGCGATAACCGATCCCGATCCCGCAGCCGCCAAGCGCGCCTTCGACGCGATGATGCAGATGAAAAAGATCGACATCGCTGCCATCGAGGCAGCCCGTCGCGGTTGAGCGTGCATTCGCGAGGCGCAAGACGAGGGGCGGAGGGCCTCGCAGACACTCGGGCCGTATCGCTCGGCCCGGGTGTCGGAGGCGCCTGGAAGACTCCGGAAATCACTCAGACTATGAAGCGCTCCGACTATAGGCGCCGGTGGGTGCGGCGCAGGAAGCCGCCTGTGAGGGAAAAGGTTTGGGAACTCCGACTCGCTTCACCCCGTCCCTCTGGCGTCAGCCATCGGCTCGTTATTCTGTGCCGAGTTATCGGAGAGGGGATTGCGATGCAACCAACCAGAAAAGGTACGCGCGTCTATACGCGGATCCAACGCTCGACGGAGATGGAGATCGTCGTTCGGAGGCGAAAGCAACGGTTTGTACTTTTTATCGATAATTCAGAGACGTCGGAGTTTGCCTCCCAGGAGGCCGCTATGGCGGCGGCAGATCGCATCGCGGATGAGCGGACGCCTGAAGGACCATTGTCGCGACGGACCTGACATCAGCACGCCGAAGGCATTCTGCATCGCCGTAGTCAAGGAGAGTATGTCCTGGTGCGACCTCAGCAGTATAACGGGGAAGTCCTCTCCTCGATCTATATCGGTACAGCGGGATGGAGCGTCCCTGAAGAGTACGCCGGTGACTTTCCTGCCGAAGGCACGCATCTTGAGCGGTACGCGCGAAGTCTGTCCTGCGTCGAGATCAACTCGTCCTTCTATAAGCCGCATCGCCCCGCCACCTATGTGCGCTGGGCGGCTGCCGTTCCCGACGGCTTTCGGTTTGCAGTCAAGATCCCGAAAGAGATTACCCATCGCCTTAAGCTTGTCAACACGGCCGCGGCGCTCGACGGTTTCCTGGCGGAAGTGAGCGGCCTGGGCGCCAAGTTGGGTCCGCTGCTCGTCCAGCTTCCGCCGAGCTTGAACTTTGACCCCAACATCGCCGGAGCGTTCTTCAGTTGCCTGCGAGAGCGTTTCACGGGAAGCGTCGTGTGTGAACCGCGCCACGCGACCTGGTTCAGCAGGGAGGCACAGGATCTGCTGACGGACCTCCGGATCGCCCGCGTCGCTGCGGATCCTGCCCCTGTACCGGCTGCCGTCGATCCAGGCGGATGGGAGGGGCTTGTCTACTATCGCCTGCACGGATCGCCGCGCATCTACTACTCTAAGTACGACGACGAGTATCTGGCGACACTGTCGCAAAACCTTGAATCGATGTCGCAATCCGCTCCGGTATGGTGCATTTTCGACAATACCGCTCTGGGATCCGCTGCGGGTAACGCCCTTAGGTTGGTGAGTCGGCTGTCGTTTCCATCTCCCAACACCCCTATGCAGCGCCCCGTTCGCCACGCCGAAGTCCCTCGGTAACCAGCCCAGGGTGGGGAAATATGATCGCAGATATTGCAGGCAGTCCGCAGGAGATCCTCACCTGAAAGCCTGTCCCTCTAAAGATTCAACTCCAGCAAAGTCTGTGCCGTTAGGATGGCACGTCCAATCCGGTCGATTTCCGCTGTTTCAAGCGCATTGACACGGGTGATAATCTCCTCAGGAAGGGGGCCAAACTTCACGTTGAGTTGGTCTAAAAGAAGATCGCGTCGTCCTTCCTCATGACCGATCTTCCGGCCAATCTGTTGGCCAATCTGTTGGCCGATCTGTTGACCGATCTGTTGACCGATCCGTTCGGCAGTTGATAGGTGTGGCATTTCCTTTTCCTCCTCAAAGCGAGTCATCGCACGATGATAGCGTAGTGCCAGCGGCTCCGGCAGAGCCAGAAGCCAGTCGAAATCGTGATACAGTTGCCCCATTTCCGAGTGGGAAACTCCCATGTCGTAAAGCCCCTGGATTATCCGTAACTTCCATTCCAGGCGCGTCTCATAATCGCCCTGAGTTTCCAGAGTCTTCAGATGCGCGACCACAAAACGTGCAAATGGGTTGGAATCACGCTCTAATTCAGCAAGCCGATCCGAGAAGTCCAGCAACTTGACGACGCCAAAATCGAAGGTTACCTGCGTGTTCAAGAAGCCGTTTGCATAACGCTGTGGTTTCCATACAGGGTTGGGATCGCCCAGAATGGCCAGGCAAGCAATGGGATGTTCACCGAATCGATCCAACGCTCGGTATCGGTATTGAAACATCCGCAGCGGGAATGTGGCATCTTCCTGCGACTGGATTTCGATATGCACCAGAACCCAACTCTCAGTTCCATCAATGAGCCATACCTTTACCAGCCGATCTACAGTCCGGCTCCCGCGCTTTGACTTACGGGTGATGGCGCGTAGTTCCTGCTCCAGAAACTCCACCGGATGCGCCCAATCAATCAGAAGATAAGCATCGGGCATAAAAAAGGAGACAAAAGAAGCGAAGCGCCGTTCGCTGAGCATGTTCTTCCATGCGCCGTCGAAATCATCCTGCATGCGTCTGATGCGCGCCATGCCCTGCTCCTTCGCTCAATCCTTGTGTCAGTTCAGACGTTGCAATTCATTATACCGTACACTCTCCGTCGCCCATGCGAATGCGGAAAGGTTCAAACCCAAATGTTCATTTGTATACTCTGTAACCGAGCGTTCGTTGGCTACGACTCACTGGTGGGTGATGAAATTCGCTGGAGGGATAATGACAACAGCAACTTTAGGAAGTGAAGATCTGGCGACGCTGCCGATGCGGGTCGCGGTCGGGCAGATCAAGAATCTGACAGAGGAGCATCTGGCTTTCGCTCAACAGGTCGGGGCGGAGGATGTGCAACTCAACACGCCGGATCTGCCAGGGGAGGAGCGCTGGGAGTACGAGGATCTGAAGGCGCTTCGGGAGAAGGCGAACGCGGCAGGGTTGCGGCTGATCGCCCTCGAAAATGTGCCGGTGCGGTTCTATGACCAGATCATGCTAAACGGTCCGGAGCGGGATCGGCAGATGGAAAACATGATCGCCACAGTTCGCAACATGGGCAAGGCGGGCATTCCGATCTTGGGTTATCACTGGATGCCGAATGGCGTCTGGCGCACCTCGTTTGAGACGAAGGTGAGGGGTGGGGCGGTCTCTAATGAATTCCGGTACCGAGAAGTAGAGGATGCCCCGCTCACTCACGGACGGATCTTTGGCGCGGAAGAGCTTTGGGCGAATTACGATTGGTACATGGAGCGCATTCTGCCGGTTTGTGAGGAAGCCGGGGTGAGGTTGGCGCTGCATCCGGACGACCCGCCGGTTCCGATGCTGGGAGGAGTTGCGCGGCTGTTTGGCAATTTCGAAGGTTTCAAACGCGCGATGGAGGCCCATCCCAGTCCGATGCATGGCCTGGACTTCTGCCACGGATGCTGGTCGGAGATGCGGGGTGGAGAGGGTATTTTGGACGCGATCGAGTGGTTCGGGACACGTGGGCGGCTCTTCTATATCCATCTGCGGGATGTGCAGGGCTGCGCTACGGACTTCGAGGAGTGCTTTGTGGATGAGGGCAACAGCGATATCGTCGCCGTCATCAGGAAGCTGCGCGAGGTCGGGTTCAACGGCTTTATTCTGGACGACCATGTGCCCCACCTCGTGAACGATTCGCCCTACGGGCATCGAGGCCGCGCCTACGCGATCGGCTATATTCGCGGTCTGCTCCGGGCGATCCCCACCGCCTGAAACGCCATCCGCGTCCGGCTTGCCTGCGTCCTTTCAGCGACGCAGGCACCAGCCGGCGATCAAGCACACAACGCCGATCATATCGAAGATGACGGCGTTTTCGGTCGCACCATTCAAGCCATGCTGAATAGTGCCGACCAGATTGCTCTGAATGGAGAGTACCCCTCCGACCACCAGAAAGACCGCCCCGACAACCAGCATCGCCTTCGCCTGCATATTCGACCGTGTCTCACTTTCTCTACTATTCTCTGATCCGGCCGGTAAGTGCGCGCTTCGAAACTCCCGGTCCGCGCGCGCTGAGCCATCGGAATTCAGCGCAAGAGATGCGCGAGATTCCAACTGATGACGGCGATTACCGCGAAGATCAGCAGCATGAATATGAACCGCAATTTCCGATTGGGCAGGTAGTTCGTGGTGAATGCGCCCAACTGCGTGCCGATCGAGGAGCCTACCAGCACGACCATCGCCAGTTTGAGGCTGACATAGCCGTGCAGCGCCTGCTCGAAGGTGCCTAAACACACTGTGAAAAACAGCAGTAGAATCCCCGTACCCGCGGCGTTGCGCGCCGAGAGTCCGAAGCCATAAAGCAGGATCGGAGTGAAGAGCACGCCGCCGCCGATCCCCATCACTCCGGACGCGACACCGAGCAGAAATCCCAGGTAGCACATCATAGGAACTGAGACCTGCTGGAGCTGCACATTCGGCAGATCAATGTAGGGGGGAATGCGGACACGGGTCACCAGAGGGCCGGGGATGGTGACGTCGCCACGAGGCTGTGTCTGAAGTCGCGCCTGCCACACATCGCGCAGGATAAACAGCGCCGTTGCGGTGAGGAGCAGTATAAACAACAGATCGAGGACGACCTGCACTGCAGGAACCGCCCCTCCACGCCCGATCCGCCATCGACCCAGATGGTTGAGGTAGCCCAGAAGCCGTGTTCCGGCATCGACGCCGATCAGGCTCCCGCCCAGCATCACCATGTCTATACGCGGCTCGCCACGCCTCAAATGGCGGTACCGCAAGAACGAGGCGATCGAAGTGCCGCACGTCTGGCAGAGCGCGGAGCCGACCGCCATCGGCGCAGGAACTCCGAACGCGTACATCAGCGTCGGCGTCAGGAGAAATCCGCCGCCCATGCCGTACATCCCCGCGATAAAGCCGACGAGCAGCCCCACCATCCCCAGCGAGGGCAGAAAGACGGCGTGTCCGATCCCCGCACCCAGGCGCGCTTCCAACACGTTTACGCTCCTCTATGGCAGGATCAGATATGATAGTCGATGGGAGCGATCGGAGGCTCCTCCGCCTCAGTCGAGTCGGACGGTCGTCGCCTTCGGGCAATGTGGGCCACCCCGTTCGACGCCCATACCACCAGGAGCCCCCAGGCCACCGGAGTGACCACACACGCGACCGCATATCCGATGAGTCCCCAGTGCATACCTCTGCGCCTTCCAGATAATGGTGACTATGGCCGCGCCATTTGCTGTGTGAGTGAATGTCGTACGCTCGTAGATCGATCGCCTCTCAGATGGGATGGGGACCGGCGATAAGCTCCCATCGCATGGGGCCTTTCATGAAAACGATGGAGGGCGCTTTCCAGGTGACACGCACGACCTGACCCTGGAAAAGATCCCCTTCGATACTGTTTTTCCCAGCCTGAGGGGTGATCATATAGTGCGTATAGCAGGTAATGTTGTAGCGCCCCGGCACCGCCGGAAAGAACTGTGTGCCCCATTTCGTCCGTATCTTTGTGCCGTTGATCTCCACATAGACCGGGCAGAACGCATAGAGAAAGGCCAGAAAAGAGTACTCCAATTTCACTTCGAAACCGGTATATTCAGGCGCGACGACATCGCTCACCACACCACCTCCGTTTCAGCTTCATAAAAACCGGACGGTACGATTTTCCCTGTGTGGCAGCCGAATTCCTCTTTTCATAGGGATGTTCGGACATCCTGTCGAGGGCGATCCCGAAGCCGACAGCAGACCTCAGATGTCGATAGCGCCGGTAGGTGAGGTCTTCCGGAGAAAGTAATGCAGAGATCGGCCACCACCGATTAACGGATCGATTCGGTAATGAGACGGTCGAACGCCTCCGGGGACAACAGACCTTCCTGGAGCACCACTTCACGAATGGAGGCGCCGGACCGCTGGGCATATTTGACGATCCGGGCGGCTTCAAGGTAGCCGATCACCGGCGTCAATACCGTAGCCAGCCCCAGACTATGATCGAGATAGGCCCTGCATCGCTCGGCATCCGCCTGAATCGCGACGACGCAGCGTTCGGTGAACATGTTGATCGCGTTGGTCAGGATGATAAGGGAGTGATTGAGATTGTAGGCCATCACCGGCATCATGACGTTGAGTTCCAACTGTCCCGCCTGGGAGGCCATCGCGATGGTGGTGTCACATCCCAGCACCTGATAGCAGACCATATTGAGCATCTCCGGGATAGAAGGGTTGACCTTGCCGGGCATGATCGAGGATCCGGGCTGCACGGGCGGCAATACGATCTCGGCAAGCCCCGTTGTCGGTCCGGACGCCAGCAGCCGAATGTCGTTGGCGATCCGGTTAAGGTCCAGCGCCAGCGATCGGGTCGCTGCAGAGAGCATGACAAATGCCCGTGTGCTCTGGCACAACTCGATCAGATCCTCGCCCGAACGCAAGTCGTATCCGGTCTCTTCCGAGAGTGCGACCACCATACGCAGGGGGAAATCAGGGTGCGTATTGATTCCGGTCCCGACCGCATTGCCGCCGATACCCAACTCCTTTAACTCGACCGCAGCCTCATCCAACGTGGTCACGCTCCGTCGTACGGTTCGCGCCCAGGCGATGAACTCCTGCCCCAACCGGAGCGGCACCGCATCCTGTAGATGGGTTCGCCCGGACTTCACGATCCCATGAAAAGCCTCCCCTCGTTCCTGGAATGCCTCTGCAAGCCGTCCGACACTTCTGCGCAACGCTTCAAGGAGGTGCAGCGCGGCAATGCGCATCGCCGTCGGAATCACATCGTTGGTGCTCTGGCCCATGTTGACGTGGTCGTTCGGATCGACCATGAGCCTGTCGCCGCGTTCACCACCCAGGATCTCGATGGCCCGATTCGCGAGCACTTCGTTCACATTCATGTTCAGAGCGGTGCCGGCGCCTGCCTGGTAGACATCGACGGGAAACTGCGCGCCATAGACCGCGCCGTCCTGTTCCATCAGATCCCGACCGATCTCCTCCGCTGCCTGCACGATGGCGTCGGCGACCTCATCCGGTTTGCGACCGTGAAAAGCTCCGGAATCCTGCGCCTGTCGTGCCTGGAACTCCCCTGTCTCCCTATTCACGCGCGCCGCAGCCTTCTTGATCGCTAGCAGCGCCCCAACGAGAGAGGGCTGCATGCGAATCCCGCTGATCGGGAAATTCTGTATCGCGCGCGCCGTGCTTGCTCCGTAGAGAGCATCCGCAGGCACCCTCATCTCTCCCAACGAATCCTGTTCGATCCTTGTCTCCATGGTACTCTCCTCCGGCTCTCTTCCGCTCTCTTTTTACGTGTCGTAAGCTGGAAAGGTTTGTTTCACTTTCAGAGGGAGATTTTCACGACAAGCCGATTCTGTCTTCTCGAAAAAATTCTGCCTGCTAGTCACTAATTTCCTGGGATTGCGTGCATAATATATTGGAAGTCACGAACCATGCCGTTCGTTTTACCGTGCGCACTGGTTCGATGCCCGGCTTTCGCACCACGTTCCCACCACACTCTTGCGGGGACGCTCCTCCCGCACGTTTCCATACCGCACTATAATCGAAACCCGCGAATCGCAGCCCAGAGAGATGGTTATCTATCTCTCAATCCTGATGTCAAGGAGAAGCTACGTTATTGAATCCATCAATACTCGCCATGCGCTACCGTTCGTTTATACCACTCATCGTCACACTCGTCTTCCTGAATTACCTGGCCCCTTCGGCCCATGCCCGGACCCCCGACTACGAGAACTCATCCGCTCGGAAAGACTACTATAGTCTTCTCAAGGGGCATTCGCAATGGAACAAACTACCGGTCAACATCTATTTTGTCCACGACTCGGAATATTCCTCCGCACGTGAACGGGCAGCACGCGCGGGCTTCGACCTCTGGGAGCAGGCAACAGGAGGATACGTTACTTATAAGATCGTGGATAGTTCCGATCACGCACAAATCACGGTGACCTTCGATCCTACCAACGACGATGGGCACACGACCACCACGTTCACCAGCCGCCGAATCGTCCATGCGCGCATCGTCATGGGTATCGATCGCGGTTCCAGTGCAGACCTGGAATGTACGGCGGCGCACGAGTTCGCCCACGCCCTCGGCCTCTCCGGGCATAGTAACGACAGCCGGGACCTGATGTACCCCTCTCACATTATGGGCCGCTCGTGGAGTATCACGCGCCGCGACCTCAATACACTCGCTCAGATCTATCATGTCGACTCGGAAATAGCGATGGACTGGGCGCCGCAGACCTGTGAAATACGTCGCACCGACTATCGACGGTATCGCCGCCAGGAACGAGATGA
>Ga0105239_10002152_pt1 | contig 25348 bp, 20 predicted proteins | sample KBSC44metaG_FD_92761 | JGI IMG/M metagenome (GOLD analysis project Ga0105239, IMG submission 92761) | Corn rhizosphere microbial communities from Kellogg Biological Station, Michigan, USA - KBS C4-4 metaG | ecosystem: Host-associated > Plants > Roots > Rhizosphere > Soil | place: Michigan, USA...
CCAAGATGAAAATTTTTCCCGATAGGCATGCGGTTTAATTAGGCCACAAGATAACTCTTTTTTACTGAAGCAATAAAAGAAATGTAATGTGTGAACAAAAATTACAACTAACCGGGTATTGACGGAAAGGGGCGGAAAAGTTACTTTGCCGGCCGTTTGAATAGGGTACGAACCCGGTCAGGATGCCGATCAGCGATGGTCGGCTTTTTTATAAGAGATCTCCTAATTTTTTTGTACAAGAATTAAACCACTTTAATTGTGGATAAATCCACTAGAGGAAACTCCAATTTATTTGATTTCTCACACACCTTTTTACCTATTTTTATGCTATCATTTTCCTTGGTAGTTTCCCACCAAAAGAGTCGAAGGTTTGGATAAGATAAGTATCCATTAACCTAATTCTCACACATATGCATAAGTTTAATCAGTCGTCGGAAGAGCTTTTCGATAAGGTCATCTATTTGGAGGAAGAGGACAGACAGGAACCTTTACGGGTGTTCCGCCGGTTTTTCAGTGACTATCGTTTGCATGAGATCCGGGATATATTAAGGAGTATGGTAGAGACCTGCATTACAACGGATAATACAGAATTTAGCGATCCTGCAGATAGAGCGGATCTCCTTATGCAATATCGTCACTTTGAGGAGTTATTAGAGGCGGGGTGGTTGTTAGTGGGGACAGGCGCAAGCAAGGTTTAAAATAGGGCAAACGGCAGTGTTGTAGGGAACGATCCGGCAATATGGTAGAAAAGGGGTTGTCAACCAGATAGAACACATTTTGCCTCAAAAAGGCTACTTCCCATTCTCACTGGTAAACTGGTATGTGACGGAAAACAGCCAATACCGTCCAATCACATTGAAGTTGCTTTCTGAAATCTGATTAATATAAATGTTCCGGGTGATCCCTGTATTCTCATTCAGAATATTATTAACCTGACAGCGGAGTGCAATGCGGCTTCTAAGAAAGAGTTTGTTAATGAATGCATTCCATAATATCATTGAATTATTTTGATCGAAAGTACTTGTCTTTTGCCGCCAGTTGTAATAACCATTTGTATTTATTTCCAGGTTTTTGATTGGAAAAATAGACAGTTGGAAATTTTGAGCCTGTGTCCAGTAACGGGTTTGCACTCCTGTATTTATCAAACTTTGAGAATATGTATAGGTAACGCCGGAATTAATGGAGAAGTTGTATTTGTCGGGTACATATTTCGATAGGGAAAGTTCACCACCGGTGTTGTAATTGTCGTTATTGCTCAGTAAATTCCCGATATAACTGACAGAACGGCTGTAGGAGAGATTGGTATTGAATGAGATATCCAGATCAATGTTTTTAAGCTTTTTGTTGATGGAAAAATAAAGGCCTGAGTGACGCGAGCCATTGACATTTACAGCCTGACTGATCTGACGGCCCAAACTGTCTGTACTGACCCTTGTGCTAATGCTATTGGTCGTTAATCCGAAGTTCATTCCCACATTGAGTACAACCGGCTTGAAATTATAAAAGTTTACTGCAAAATCGTGGGAGAAGGAGGGGAATAGTTTGGGGTTGCCTATGGTTACGTGTAAAGGATCGTTATTATTTTGTACTGGCTGCAACTGTGTGATAGCGGGCTGTTCGGTGCTGCCATTATAATTAAAATTAAACCCCTTAAAGGCTGTAAGACTATACTTGGCATTTATGCGGGGTGCAAAATTAAAATATCGGTATCTCTGTATACCATTCTTTAAAAGATCCACCTGACGATAAGAGCTATGCAGGATATCTCCTCCAATGGTATAATCTAGTGTCTTATCATTAACCTGCAGGTTGACAGTAGCTCTTTCTGTAAGCAAATTATTCTCATAATGGTTGCTAAGGCTGTCGACATAGATCTCATATTTGCCGTCACCTTTATTATATGTCGACTGCAGCGACTGACTTTTATTAAATGAAACTCCATAACTGAATCCGAGTACAGCATTCTTCCATAAAGGCTCGGTGTAACTGAAGCTGCCGTTTAGAATCAAGCTGGTAGTGTTAAAAGTCTTACGTTGATCGGTGGTGTCAGAACTTTTTAAATTGCCATTCGAATTAAAGAAGTTATTTAGAGAGAACAAATACCCTTTCGTGGTGTTGTCCTGTTTAGCAATTCCTGCCAGGATGGAAAAGACCCTTTCTTTCTTTTTTTTACCCCGGATCCGCCACATGAAGTTGCTGTTAAAACTCTGGTTTTGTACGTCGGAATGGATCGTACGCAAGCTATTATTAACGATATTGCCATTGAAAGCACTATTGCCGTTAGATGCAAATTCGTTATGCCCTTGCATGTTCTTTCCGGCTAAAGAAAACTTAAGCGCTGAAATCGTATCGGGAATATAATCATAGTCTACTGAAAGATGCTGCTGCTCCTGGTTATTCATGGACTTGCTTTGTTGATTTTGCACGTAAATAGAATCCGGTAAAATTTGCTCGGTGCGGCTGGAAGAAACAGGGTTGGTAACGAGCTGGCCATATTGGTAATTACCTGCAAGATGACCTTCATTGTCGTTCCATTTATTGGCATAATGCAGACCTCCTCCGTGGATCCGGGGTATGCCTCCCATGGTGGAGGCGTGCAGAGCGTCAATGGGAGCGCCGCTTACTGTCAGCCCTGTTCCCAAATCACCTATGGTCCCGCTGAATCCGTTGTTGCCGGTGTTTGCTGCTGCCCCCAGGGCCGCAAACTGGCGACTGCCTTTGAAAGACCCCAGCAGACCATTGCAATTGTAATATCCCTGGGGATTTGCGCCTGCTTCCATTTTGGTGAAATATCCTTTTTTCTTATTTTTATTTAGTGAAAGGTTGATTGTCTTAGTAATTTGCCCATCATCGACACCTGTAAATTCTGACTGGCTACTTTTTTTATCCAGTACCTGTACTTTCGAGATCATATCGGCATTGAAGTTCCGCATGACTATGGACGGGTCGCTGGCAAACAAATCTTCACCATCGACTAATAACCTTTGTATCTTTTGACCGTTGACAGTGATGCCGCCATTTTGATCGATCTTTACACCGGGCAGGCGAGACAATAATTCTTCGATATTTGCATTTGAGTTTAATTTGACATTTGTGGTATTATATTCAAGTGTATCCCGATTCATTCGTGGGGGTATATATTTAGGTGTAACGATCACTGCTGTTAATACATCTGATCTTGGTGATAGGGATACTATGCCTAGGTCGGCAATGACGCTGTCTGTTAAAGTGATTGTCAATGAACAATCCGAATATGCCGGGTGGGTCACCAGTAATCGATATTGGCCAGCGGCGAGGTTGTGAAAAAAGAAGCTCCCATCTTTTCTGCTGCGAGTAAATTTTATCAGGATGGAGTCTGGATCGAGAAGGACAATAGTAGTTAAGGAACAGTTTTTCTTGAGGGCAGTGTCCTGTACCCTGCCTTGGATCTCGGCGTGCCCGCAAGCCGAGCCGGCAATTTGTCCAAGACTCTTCAGAGAACATAGAGTAATAAAGATGGGCAGGATGGCAAAGACGCATCTTGTATAGAAATGAGGTATTAATGGTTCATGGTTCATCCACTAGCTCAACGAGAGCAATAGGAAGTTACCTTTTTTTGTGAGATTTAATCATGAGGCAGAAAAATAAAGAAATTCCCTGATTGATAACCCAAGTCAGAAAAATTGAGAATTAATTTATTTTCCTATTTTGGCATTAAAATAAGTCTCAACCCATGAATAGTTTGAAAAGGATATTTGTTAAGGTGAAATGTTCTATGTTTTTTACCTTTTTTGCATGTGGCGCCCATCTCTGGGCTCAAAAACCTCCTATCGACACAAGTGTATTAGGCAAATGGCCTAGGATAGAAGAAACGGCAATAAGTGAGAATGGGGAATACGTCATTTACATGATTAATGATAAAAGAATTGGCAGGCAAATTTTAGTAATTCAATCCAGTGATGCGAAATGGAAACATCAAATCTTGGATTTGTCTTCCTATAGCTTTAATGGAAATACTTTGGTTTTTCTTAAAGGAAATGATAGTCTTGGTATTGTTAAATCAGGGTCTTCATCGATAGAGTATATTGGTGGTGTCAGTTCATTCCAATTGTCAAAAAACTCTGAGCCTGTCTGGCTGGCCTATCAGAAGGGCACAACTGAAAATGGTTTAACACTTTGCGATCTATCCAAAGAAAAATCGATGTATTATCCTGGCATAGCGGCCTACCAGTTCAGCCCGAGCGGCAAACTACTCGTGATCGAATCGTTCTCAACAAAAGGCGGGGACACGACCCTGGAATTGCAGGAGGTGGAATTGATAACTGGGAAAAAGCACCATATCTACACTGGAACAACGAATAGGGACTTCATATTCGACCGTTCTGAATCTCAATTGGCATTTACGGCAAATGAGGGCGGTAAATATGCGGTCTGGCAATATAAGGACGGTATGGACAAGGCACTCAGAGTAGGTCAAAAAAGCTTGGAATCTCTTTCTGACAATTGGATTATCTCTGACCCTGAAATGAAGTTTGCTAATGACGGGCAGCATTTGCTTTTTGGTTTAAATAAAGTGAAGGTAAATAACCTACCTCCAAAGACGGGAAGTTCAAGTGTGATAGTATGGAATTATAAAGGCAGTCATTTGCCGACTGAGCATCCTGATGAAACAAGATTTTGGACCGCCTTGGATATACAAAAAGATACAAGCATATACTTAAACAAAGATGGGGAGCGAATGCTGGGGGTAGGAGATCGTCGCGACTATATGTTGTTTTTCAATATTGGCCTCCCAAATGGATATTATAACAAAGATCATGGACCTTATTTAGTGCTTGCAGATGTTAAGAATGGCACTAGGACTATGCTTTCACAGCGCGACGAAATTACTGATTGTGAGCTTAGCCCTGATCAACATTACGTAACCTGGTTTGATGCAGACAGCCTGACATGGTATTGTTATGAAATAGCAACTTCTACAAAAAGGAACATTTCGAAAGCAGTTGTTAATTTGCTGTATGATAACGAGGCTGTAGCGATAGGAAGAAGAAAGGCGGCCTTTGGCCTCGGGGGGTGGGAGTCAGAGGATAAAGCTGTTTTTCTATATGACAAATTCGATGTCTGGAAGGTTGATCCTCAGGGTCTGAAACAACCGGTCAACATAACAAATGGATATGGCGCCAGGAAGCAAATTGTCTTCAGCGTTGTGAATTTCAATGCGAGCAATGGCTCCGCGGTGCTCTCGCCTAAGGCAGAAGTTTTATTGTCAGGATATAAAAGAGATACAAAATTTAATGGGTTTTGGAAAATAAATCCGGATGGGCTTCATGACCCATTAAAGGCGACTATGGGACCCTACTGTTATTATATTGGAAGAATCGGGGCAATCGGACACATCGAATATCCTTCAGGGGATGTTCCAATCAAAGCAAAATTTGCCAATAAGTACGTGATAAGAAGAATGACTGCCGAGGATTACCCTAACCTATATCTGACAGGTGACTTTATAACTTTTCAGCAAATTAGTGATCTTCATCCGGAAAAGGAATACAACTGGCTTAAAGCGAAGCTGGTCAATTGGAAAATGCTGGATGGCAGAATGTCTCAGGGTATCTTGTATCAACCTGAAAATTTTGATTCGACCAAAAAGTACCCCCTTATTTTTGATTATTATGAAAAGCGCAGTGACGAATTGTATAGGTACCGAGACCCTGACTTTACAAATGCAAGAATTAATATCCCATATTATGTCAGTAATGGGTATTTAGTGTTTGTTCCCGATATTTATCATCAACCAGGGCATAATGGGCAAGGCGTTTTAAACGCCATTATTTCTGCCGCGAAATACTTGTCCCAATTTCCCTGGATAGATTCTACTAAATTAGGGATCCAAGGTCACAGTTTTGGAGGATGGGAGACAAATTTTCTTATTACGCACACTAACTTATTTGCTGCGGCCTGCGAATCAGCGGGGGTAAGTGACCAGATCAGCGGCTATGGACAAATAAGTGATGGTGTAGGTACGGACCGCCAGGGTTTCTATGAAGTGTCTTCTCAGGGCAGCCCTTTTGGCGTTGGTATTACACCATGGACTCATCCCGAGCTTTATGCTGAAAATTCCCCGGTTTTGTATGCCGGAAATGTGACCACCCCTTTACTAATGATGCATGGCGACCGGGATGAATCAGTGCCTTTTGCTCAAGCCATGGAAATGTTTCTTGCACTAAGGCGGGCGGGCAAGAAAGTTTGGCTTTTACAATATGGAAAGGCCGGGCATCATCTTTATGATGCGAATGCAAAGGATTTTAATATCCGCGCCAAGCAATTCTTTGACTATTATCTCAAAGATGCCCGACCGCCCAGATGGATGACAGAAGAAGCCCCTATATCATTACAGGGAGCGACCTCTGGGCTGGAATTCGATGATTCAGGTCGGAAACCATAGTGCGTTAACTACAATAGGGTAGTGTTATCAAATATATTTTCTTAAGGAGTTTAACTTACGAAATTGATTTTGATCCAGAATTAATAATTAAGTAAAGCTCAATAAATTGATATTTAAAGTTTCGCTGCTAAATTAGCCGGGATTTTATAAATTCGTGGTGTTAATAATTCGATTGAGGGCATTAAAAAAATATTGTATATTTGGTTTATTCCTTAGCTTCTTCGTCCTTTTCTATTCCTATTAGATCAGTTCCTGTTAAACCACCGCCTTTAATCTGAAGGATATGATCAGATCTTAAGGTGTGAAATTTCATAGTTAAACTTTTAGTATCCTTATTGTAACCTTTCCCATGATGTCATTGACGATGCTTTCCATCCTAGACGGCCATGTATGTTTTTAAATTGATTGATATTTAAAGGGAGTTGAAAACTTCTATGCAGTACAATGATATAGACTTGGTGAAAGCGTTAAGCGAAGGCAGCAGAGAGGCATTTACACTGCTCCATGAGCGGTATTTTTATGAAATGTTAAATTTTGCACGGTCATTATTGAACAATAACGAGGATATTGAAGACGCTTGTGCAGATGTCTTTACTAAATTGTGGCTGGTTCGAGACCGTTTTTCAGATATTAAAAATATAAGAGCATTCCTTTATACATCAATGAGGAATCGTTGCATAGATGTGTTAAGGCGTAAGAAAGCAGTTCACGAAATACCCGAGGATTTTGTATTGCTTGCTGATCCGGCCCGGAACCCTGAAGAACTGGCAGTTATCAAACAGGAATATAAGCATCTTATACTGACACAAATAGAAGCGTTGCCGCGCCAATGCAAAACTATAATCAAATACTCATATGTCGACCATCTTCAGGATGAAGAAATTTCTTCTATTTTAAATGTCTCTCCCAAAACGATAAAAAATCAAAAATCGAGGGGGCTTAACTTCCTTCGTTCACTTGCTTCTCTGGATGGTTCGCTTCCCTTCTTTTTAATCTTCCTGGACCTTCTAAAATTTATTTTCTAAATACTCGGGAAGAATTCAAGCATCTTACGTCTTAGTTACGGCAGATTACCGAGATCAAAACAGGTATTTAATGCTAAGCATTATTAAATTCTTGTTTTGTAATAAGTTATATTGATATGGAGCAAAATTTTGAAAAGCGTATTGCCACTTTATTGTTGAAATTTCAAAGAAAGGAAATAAGCAGCGACGAGACCATAGAACTCCAGGCCTGGTTGAACAGGTCCCCGGGGAATAGCAAGTTTTTAGAAGAGATTTTAGATAACGAGGGCTATTTAGGAAAACTTGCCGAAGACATGAATCTTGAAAAGAAAAATTTAATTGAGATCGAACGCAGGACAGAAAATTTTACCTTGCCTGCACATGAAATGAATGTTGCTGAGTTTCCAAGAAAGCTCAAATTTTTCAGCAAAGCGTGGCTTGCAGCCGCCTCTCTTTTAATAATATTAACTGCGGCTGCGTACTATTATTTCAATTTCAATCATGGAGATCAACCAGTCGTGCGAGAAACTGCCGGCAATAAACGGAATGATATCTTACCGCCCACCGGAGCAAATGCTATATTGACGCTGGCTAATGGCTCTCAAATCATAATAGATAGTGTCCGGAACGGTTCTCTTACAAGCCAGGATAATGCTAATGTTTCAAAAATCGGCAGTAACCAACTAGCATATACTGCTTTATCGGAAAAACCAACTAAAAGTTTTTTCAATACATTGACCACTGCGAAGGGAGGGCAAACCATGGTGATCTTGTCAGACGGAAGTAAAATTTGGCTGAATGCTGCCTCTTCCATTCGATTTCCTACTGCCTTCTTCGGGTCTGAAAGAAATGTGGAATTGACTGGCGAGGCATATTTCGAGATAAAGGAAAACAGAAGTATGCCTTTCAAAGTAAAATTCGGGGGGCGAGGCGAGGTACAGGTCCTGGGAACACGCTTCAATATTAATTCCTATGAAGATGAGATGGTTATTAAAACCACATTGTTAGAAGGGGCGGTGAACGTTATAGTTCCCTTCGAAGGGACAGAAAAAAAAGTACGTTTGAAACCCGGGCAACAGGCCTTGGTTGCTAGTGATCCCAATCGGCCGCAGCAAGCTATCAGTCTGATGAATAACGTTGACAGCAATGGAGTAGTGGCCTGGAAAAATGGGCATTTCCATTTTGACAATGCAACCACCCATACAGTAATGCGTGAATTGGCTAGGTGGTATGATTTTGATGTAAACTACGACGAACATGTCGTTGATCAATTGATAAGCGGAGATGTACAACGGAATTTGAGCTTATCACAAGTAGCGGAAATACTTAGAGGTCTTGTCCATTTCACTATCGAAGGAAAGAAGATAATTGTTAGGCCTTAAGGCGGGCGATGTCCTGCCGGCAGAAAATTAAAGAACAATAATTAAGTAATCCTAACTGAATTACGGGGAGACTCCGGTCGTTTAGGATAGATAATTGGTTAACTCAAAATTAGCAGACTATGCAAAAATCCTTAATCATCCTGATAGGGACTTTGTCTTATTGTTTTACTATTGCTCAACAGCCTGTCCGCTGGAGTTATTCTTCCAAAAAACTTAGTGAAACTCTTTACGAGGTGCATATTACGGCCAATATCGATGAAGGCTGGCACATCTATGCCCAAAAGCAGCCGAAAGAAGCGATTGCTGCTCCAACAAAAATAAAATTCAATGGGAATCCACTTTTAAAAGCAGTGGGAAAAACTTCGGAAATAGGTACAATAAAAATACAAATGCTCGAATCCCTGGGCATTGAGCAATACGAATATTCCGGTAGTGTAGATTTTGTGCAAGTGATTACATTGAAAAATAAAAGCGTTAAAATCAACCTCACGGGATCTGTTGCTTACCAGGCCTGTACTGATGAGAAATGTTTGCTACCAAAAGAAGAAAAGTTCAACATGTCATTGTAGTAATACGCAGATACCAACTGCGGACTGAGAAACCTGCTCTTTAATACCTGCAGATGGGATTTTAGTCCCCTAAACCTACCTATTGTGCTTACCAATGAAGCTATCGACAAACCTTGAACTCAACAGTTTAGTTTAATTGGCATTATTTTAATCAACAAACTGAGGTGTCAGCTATAGAGTGTTGGTCCTGAAGTGTAACGCCAAAACGGATTGTTACTAGTACTACAAGTAATTTTTAAAATATGAAAACTAAAAGCTATCTGTCATTCCCTTTACGCCCTGGCTGAACAAATGAAAGGATAATATAAAGACTTGGCTAAGGAGATCAAACTGGGTTAACCCCTATTAATATAATAGTGTTGGCAAGCTGCAAACGATCGACAATATTGTAAGTGCGATTTTCGCATATTGCTGATCGACAAAAAATCCACAGCTCGATGTAAGTAATCGTAATGCTTAACTCAACTAAAAAACATGCAATGAAATCTACTAAGGGCTTGCCCCAACGACAATCAAAAACCAAAACACTACGTGCTATGAAAATTGCAATAATTGTTATCCTTATCACCTGTCTGCAGGTGTCTGCGAAAAGCTATAGTCAAAATATAAGTCTCAGCGTAAAACAGATGCCGCTGGAAAAGGTATTTTCCGAGATTAAGAAAGAATCCGGGTTCGATTTTGTTTATAACAATAAAGCCTTGCAAAGCACCCATAATGTAACATTAACGATAAGGGACGCAAGCATTGAAGAGGTATTGAAAGCATGCTTGAAAGGACAGTCGCTAGATTTCAAAATTATCAACCAGACAATTTTAATAAGCCAAAAAGAAGGAAAAACCCAGGAAATCAACCCAGCCGCCGCTAAATCCGGGTTAATCGACATAAAAGGGAAAGTAACGAATAAGAACGGAGAACCACTGGCTGGGGCATCCATACAAATAAAAGGCAGTAAAAAAGGTACTGAAACAGATAGGGAGGGAAGTTATGAGCTCAAAGCGGTAGCAGACAATGCCGTGCTGATCGTCTCTTTTACAGGATACATCAACCAGGAAATTGATCTAAATGGAAAAAATTTTGTGCCTGTAATCCTCCAGGTTTCGGCGAATCCCCTGGATGCTATCCAGGTAATCGCTTATGGCTCGGTAACAAAAAGGTTAAATACAGGAAATGTGACTACTATAAAAGGGGAGGATATACAAAAGCAGCCCGTAAGTGACCCAATGATGGCATTGGAAGGGCGTGTTCCCGGACTGCAAATAGCACAGACTTCCGGTATACCAGGCGCCGGATTGATCGTACAACTCCGCGGCAGAAATAGTATCGCAAACGGAAACGACCCGCTTTACATTGTAGACGGCGTACCCTTTACTTCTACCAGTCTTACAAACGCAAGCATCGGAGGAGGTGCTCTTGGAAGCCCGCCAAATGGTGCAGGGCAGGGGATGAGCCCTTTTAACAGCCTAAATCCCGCTGATATTGAAAGCATAGAGGTGTTAAAAGATGCAGACGCAACAGCCATTTATGGTTCAAGAGGGGCCAATGGCGTGATACTTATTACGACAAAAAAGGGCAAGGAAGGGGTCTCAAAGTTTGAAGTTAACGCCTATAGCGGGATTGGGAAAGCCCCTTCGAGGCTGCATTTATTAAATACGAGCCAGTATTTGGCAATGAGACATAAGGCATTTTATAATGATTCTATAGATATGCCTTCAAGCTATACAGGACCAGGCGAAAGTGACTATGATATAAATGGTTCCTGGGATACCTCCAGGTACACCGATTGGCAGAAAAAGATGATCGGCGGGGAGGCGAATTTCACAAATGGACAAACATCCTTGTCAGGCGGCGACGCACGCACTCAGTTTATGATAAATGGAGGGTATTCGAGACAAACTTCTGTTTTCCCAGGCAGTTTCTCTGACAAAAAGGCTTCGATACATTTTAACCTCAGCCATACATCTGTGGATCAAAAATTTCATTCTTTATTTGTCGGCCAGTATATGAATGATAACAGCATTTTACCACTGGCGGATTTTACAAGTTATATAACATTGGCGCCGGATGCGCCAGCAATATATGACGCAGACGGACATATCAACTGGCAAAATGGTTCCTGGGTGAATCCATTGGCTTCGACATTACAGACAGCAAAGGCGGCTACAAAAAACCTTATGGGCAACCTGACATTAAATTATGAGGTTTTAAAAGGACTGCAAATAAAGGGAAGTTTTGGTTATACCCATATCCAAATGAACCAATCAAACCAGTCGCCTGCAACTGCAAATTTTGGACCTCCAGACCCGAATTCACGGACGAATTTTTTTGCAACGACTGAATTCAATACCTGGATATTTGAACCTCAAATCAATTATGCCAGGAGAATAGGTAGTGGAAAGCTGGATGTACTTGTCGGTTCTACCCTTCAAAAGAATACGAGGACCACTTTAGGGCAATTAGCGTTGGGTTTCAGCGGAGATGCACTGATCCCTAATATTGCTGCAGCATCAAACATATATGTATTAAATAATGGCTATTCCAACTATCGTTATGCTGCTGTATTTGGCCGCGTCAATTATAATTGGCGTGAGAAGTACCTCCTGAATATTACAGCCCGCCGGGATGGCAGCAGCAGATTTGGTCCTGGCAAGCAATTTGGGAATTTTGGTGCGATAGGGGCTGGGTGGATTTTTACAAACGAGCCATTTTTCCGAAATGAGCTGACTTTTTTAAGTTTCGGGAAGCTACGCGCGAGCTATGGAAGTACTGGTAATGACCAGATAGATGATTATCAATATCTTAGTACTTATGTTCCTTATACCAACTCCACTTATCAAAATGTCACTGGATTGTATCCCACTAAAATTTCGAATCCTTATTTTGGCTGGGAGGTCGTAAAAAAATTGGAATTTGGCATTGAATTGGGCATGCTTAGAGATCGAATTTTGCTGAACGCGGATTTTTACCGGAATCGTACCGGTAATCAATTAGTAGGACAGCCCTTGCCCAGTATCGATGGCTTTAATTCCATCCAGGCAAACCTGCCGGCAGTGGTACAAAACTCCGGACTGGAGATCCAACTTAGTTCCATCAACATTAAAGCGGAAAATTTCAGTTGGACCAGCTCGTTCAATATCAGCATTCCAAGGAATAAACTGGTCTCCTTTCCAGGTCTAAGTACCAATAATTATTATAAGAACATTTACGCTATAGGAAAGCCTTTGTTTACTCGACCTGGATATCATTACCTGGGCGTGGATCAACAGACAGGGGTATATACCTTTGAAGATGTCAACAAGGACGGTGCTATTGATTTCCAGGATAATCAATTCTTAAAGCAGGTTGCTCAAAACTTTTTTGGCGGCTTTCAAAATAAATTTTCTTACAAAGGCTGGCAATTGGATATTTTCTTCCAATTTGTCAAACAGACTGGGTTTAATAATTTACTTAGTTTCCTTAGCCCCGGCTATTTTAACCAAAATCAGCCTGTTGAAGTGCTAAATACATGGCAAAACCCTGGCGATAAGGCTCCCGTGCAACAATATACTACGCTTTATGGGACGACTGCCGGACAAGCTTTTTCAAATGTGCAGCAGAGCGATGCAGTTGTATCGGATGCCTCTTTTATCCGCCTAAAAACAGTCTTCCTTTCATATACTTTGCCAAGGAGCCTGCAGCAACGGCTGCGTCTTCAAAACACAAAGATATTTTTACAAGGCCAGAACCTTTTTACCATTACCAGCTATCATGGGCTTGATCCTGAAACGCAAGGGTTGTTCCTGCCTCCTTTGCGGATGTTTACGGCGGGTATCCAGGCTGCCTTTTAGATGAAAGAATAGAAAATGGTCATACAATTTCAGAATCAGAAACTTAGCTAAAAATGAAACTGCGTACATATTTATTAAACATTGTTGTGGGGTTAACGATAATCCCTGGATGTAAAAAGCTGGTGGAAGTCGACCCTCCAGTCTCTCAACTTGTAACCAGCAATGTTTTTGACAATGACAATACTGTTACAGCTGCACAATTGAGCATTTATGCTCAAATGCAAAATGTACCTTTACTCTTTCACAGAGTTACAGCTTTGTCATCGGATGAGTTTAAAAACTATGCTACAGACATAACTTCCAAGGACCTTTACGCAAATGCATTAAATGCAACAACAGATGCAGGTGCAATCAATGTCTGGTCCCGAGCTTACAATTTTATCTATCAGGTCAATGCGATCCTTGAAGGTATACAGGGCAATAATAATATCAGCAAAAAAGTCAGGCAGCAAACTGCTGGAGAAGCTGAGTTTGTAAGGGCCTACTGGTATTTTTATCTTGTTAACCTCTATGGTGATGTGCCATTAATTACCAGTACCAGTTACACGGAGAATTCTGTCAAAGCTCGTACAGCGAAGGCTGATGTTTATAAGCAAATCGTGCTGGATCTAAAAAAAGCCCAGAATGACTTGAGTCCAATTTTCCTTGACGCTACTGATACAGTTGGAACCGACGAACGCATTCGGCCTACCACATGGGCTGCAACAGCCTTGTTAGCCCGCACTTATTTGTATCTGGGACAATATGACAGCGCTATTGAAAATTCAAGTAAGGTCATTAATCATACGGAGCTCTTTAACCTTCCCATAGATCTGACCCAGGTTTTCCTAGCAAATAGTCCTGAAGCCATCTGGCAAATTACACCTGCTTCAAGTGATCATTATACACCCGAAGGAGCAAATTTTATATTAAATACGCCTCCTAAAACCGGCACAGGGAATAGTGCGGAAATCAGTTCGCAGCTGATGAACGCATTTGAAGCGAACGATCAACGAAAGGCTAACTGGATCCAGTCTTTTACAAAAGGTACCAATACCTGGTATTTCCCTTACAAATATCGGGCAAATAAAACTTCCACAACCCTGACGGAATACACAATGGTGCTGCGCTTGGCTGAACAGTATCTGATACGCGCCGAAGCATATGCTCAGCTTGATAAAAACGATAATGCAGTCAATGACTTAAATGCTATTCGCAACCGGGCTCTTTTAGGACCATATCAAGGGCTTACTGATAAAGCGTCCCTGCTGACAGCAATTGCCCATGAACGCCAAGTGGAGCTCTTTACGGAAGGGGACCGCTGGTTTAACCTTAAACGTACAGGGACAATCGATTTGGTTATGGATTCGGTAACTCAGTCCAAGGGCGGCCAGTGGAATACATATCAACAATTGTATCCTATACCTGTAGGTGATATTCAGAAAAATGATAATATTAAACAAAACACCGGCTATTTTTAAAGCTAATGAAGACAGCTGAAATGTTAACGTTAAAAATAAGTGGACGACTACAACATATTAGCTATGGTTTGATGCTGGCATGTTACCTGGCTTTGTCCACAGCAAATACTGTTTTGGCCCAACCGTGTCATCATGTAGTGCTCATTTCAATTGATGGTTTCAGGCCGGATATGTATTTAGATAAAAGCTGGCCGACGCCCAACCTCCAAATGTTAATGCGGCGAGGATGCTATGCAGACCATATGCTAAGTGTATTCCCTGCCTATACCTATCCTGCTCATGTAGCGATGGTAACAGGGGCAATGCCAGCAAGGTCCGGTATCTATTTTAACCAACCTATTGGGAGCAATGGGGAGTGGCATTGGTTCAACGACGCTATTAAGGTACAGACCATCTGGCAGGCACTTGGAAAAGCCGGTATGAGTACTGCTTCTGTCGAATGGCCGCCCAGTGTAACGAACGAAATAACGTATGATATTCCTGAAATTTGGGACATCCGTTCCCCTGCTGATCGGATAACAGCTGCTCGAAAATTTGCTACACCGGGCCTTATCGAGGAAGTAGAGCAAAATGCCACCGGTAAATTGGACAGCAACTCCATGAACGAGGGGTATTTTAGCCTGGATGAGAACGCGGGTAGAGCGGCGGCCTATATTTTTAAAAAATACCAGCCAAATTTCCTGGCCCTGCATTTTGCCTGCGTAGATGGAGTCCAGCATGATTATGGTAGGGAGCATGATTCTGTCCGGCTGGCCATCGCGTCAGTGGATCGTGCTATTGGTGACATGCTTGAATCTATCCAAAGGTCGGGTCAAAATGACTCAACTGCAATAATCATAACAGGTGATCATGGGTTTTCAACAATCAATTCGGTATTCAGGCCGAATATGTTGATACCAGGAATTCCCGCCAAATTTATCGCGGCAGGAGGGTCTGCATTTTTGTACAAAAAAACGGCAAACCAACAGGCGCCTGAAAGAGACGTACAGCAAATCATACAGGCAGTTATAAAGCGGCTCGATTCCTTACCTAGGGAGCAAAGAGCAAGATTTCGGATCATTGATCGTTCAGAATTGGATAAAATGGGGGTAGATTCTTGTGCTATTCTTGCCCTTGCGGCGCTGCCAGGCCTCGTGTTCAGCGGTGCCACTGTATCCGCGGCCGGAACTAATTCAGGACCCGGAACTGTCTTGCAATTGAAACAGCAAATCGGAGTTTTTACCTCAGTGACCGGTGGTCATCACGGATATGATCCCAATGTTCCCGATATGTATACCGGCTTTATTGCCGCCGGGCCAGGTATCAACAGGGGGACCAGGATCCGGGAACTTTGTGTCACGGATATTGCGCCGTTGGCGGCATTCCTTCTTGGAATACATTTTCAGACCCCTGATGGAGTATTGCATCGTGAAATTTTAAATACCAATCTTTTAGAGAGATCATTCAAAATGAGAAACTGATGAAACGATTAATTACTGGACTAATCGTATTGATTGCTTTAAATATAAGTTCGAAGGGACAATCCGGTAATGCAAATCTTGAAGAACCGGAAGTGGGCAAACAATGTCCTGCATTTGTGTTCAAGAAAGTCGACTTTTATAAAAAGGACAAGGTTACCCTTGAAGATTTCAAAGGCAAATGGCTTATCCTGGACTTTTGGGCCAAGAACTGTTCAAGCTGTATTGAAAGTTTCCCAAAAATCAGTACCAAACAAAAGGAGTTTCAGGATAGTGTACAATTTTTAATGGTCACCTACGAGGATAAAGAAAAGCAGCATAGGTTGTTGTATGCCGCTTATCACGACCGGATGCATCTTCTTATGCCCTGCGCATTTGATTCAGCAATATTTCGAACCTTTAATGTAGGAACTTTACCCCACACAATAATTATTGATCCGACAGGGATTGTAAGAGCAATAACTATTGGAGTTAATAGTTCTAAGCTCCATGAATTATTAGAGGGTAAGGACCCTATGTTTGTTCAAGCTACCTATGCAGACCATAAAGAGAAAATGAGTAAGTTTAAATTTGATAACCGTCACCCTTTCTTAGTAGATGGAAATGGAGGAATTGACAGTAACTTTATGTTCAGGTCTTTATTGACCGCCTGGAGCCCGAGTAACCCAATTTTCATTAACAACACAATCGTACCTAGTGAATATGAAAATAATTTTTATAATAATAAAGGTAGATTTGAGGCATTGCATGCAACCCTGAGCAATTTATACCTGGCGGCATATACAGGAATACCTATCCCTTATAATTTTAAAGATGACTCGACCCTGTACGGAAATTTTTGGCCGAATCCTATCCTGGAAATGCGAGACACCAGCCTGTTTGTACCAGATATTGTCACTGGCAATAATCTTTATTGTTATAGTCTTATTGTGCCGTCAGCCAAAGCCTCAAAGGAATATATGGAAGAGCTCATGCAGAGCGACCTGAAACACTATTTTGGATATAAGGTTAGCATAGAAAGAAGGGAAATGCCTTACTGGAAACTAATTGTGATCGATCGGGGAAAAGCCGGTAAACTACGTTCAAAAGGAGGTCCGGAGTTTTTTACCAATCATGGTAAGGCCTATCAAGGATTTACAATAAAAAATTATTCGATGCAATGGTTTATTGCAGCCGTGACAAGCTGGTCGGGTGTAACCAATGATGGCAGTCCCCTTTTGGATGAAACGGGAATTAAAGATAATATAGATATCACTGCCGAATGGCTAAGGAATGATCTCGATAGTATCCGAAAGTCGCTTCAGAAAAACGGACTGGATCTTGTTAAGGGGACTAAAAATATGAAAGTCCTGCTTATTAAAGATTCCGAATGAGCAAAAATAGCATAGAGATAAGAGAAATTAATATTTTCCGGGTTTATTTGAGATACATTGGTTTGGGGAAATAAAAAGGCCAACTCTAAAGAGCCGGCCTTTTTGCTATTTTACTGAACATGTTTAAATAACTTATGTTCACAGGTGATAGAGGTGAAAACAGTACGTACTCCATTGGCAGTTTTACAAGCATTTGTCTGAACGGTAGTCGTACATGCAACAGCAGTTGCGTGCTTATGGCAAAGCGTAATAAATAAAGTAAAGCCGGTGTAGAAAGTATACCTATTCATTGCCCTCGTGGAAATCGCTCCGGCAATGGCCAATACAAATGCCGTCATTCCAAGAAATACTTTATTCTTTGTCATAATGTTGGACGTTTTTTGTATCAAAACTCTATTAAGGATAAAATCTTTACTATTGGCTAATAGATTTCCATAATTTATTCACACAGGTGATGGAAGTGTAGACTGTCCTGACGTTATTGGATGTTTTGCAAGGAGATAACATTGGAAATTGTGTGCATGCTATGCCATCAGGCTTTTTATGACAAAGACCGCTGGCGGTCTCTTTTGTATATCCAGTGTAAATAGTATACCTATTTAATGCCTTACTTGAAAAAGCAGCTACAATGGCCAGGACAAATGCTAACATACTTGTAAACCATTTTGTTTTTTTGTATGGCAAATTCATCCTTCCAGGGTTTATTTAAAAATAATGATTTAAGGGAAATAAAAAGGCCAGCTCTAAAGAACCGGCCTTTTACTATTCTACTGAGCTAATTTAAATAATTTATTTACACAGGAAATAGAAGTGTAAATAGTACGTACTCCGTTGGCAGTCTTACAAACATTCGTCTGAGAAGTAGTTGTACATGCAACAGCGACTGATTGTTTGTGACAAGTACCGGTTGCACTAGCCTTAGTAAAACCAGTGTAGGTATTAAACCTATTCGTTGCCTTAGTGGAAAGCGCACCTGCAATGGCCAGGGTAAATGCAGTCAGTCCGAGAAATACTTTACTCTTTGTCATAACGTTGGACACTTTTTATATCAAAAAGTGCGAAAAACTTTGGTTTATAAATGGCACCTACTCTATTTCAGGTTTTCGGTTTCCCCTGTTTATCGCCCCTGCTGCAGCAAGGATGAATGGATTGTGCACGGTAAAAATCATTTATTTAAAAGAATATATCCTATCTTATCAGGAATTAAGTATCTCATTAGAAAATGAAGGATGCCGCTGGTGCCGGTCATCAAATCAGCTTCAAAATCTGGGAAAACATTCACTGGCCAGTATCCAGCCTTTTCTCCTAATGAAAGAAAAGTATGGATGAAAACATTGGCTATCCAATCTGTACGCTGCTGCCATTCCTCATCCTGAAGAACGTTCGTGGCTTCGAGATAAACTTCTCCCAAACCGGCGAGGCCGAATGCCTGGGTGTAATCTATATAAATCGGACGCTTAGGGAGAGGGCGCAAAGTATTTTCAGCAATTTCCTTATATAATGCGCTCCCCAAGAGCTTGTATGCTTTAATAAAGGTCAGCGCAATTCCGGGCATACCCATATTACATCCCCAGATATCTACGGACTTACTTCTGGTACTGGTGGTCCAGGTATAAATGTTCCTTTTTTTACTGGCATGTTTTTGTAACCAGCGAAGCCCTTTTACAATGGATGCCATTACTTTGTCGTCCTTCTTTTGCTGAACATAGTTAATCAAAAAACAAAGAATTCCCGCTGTCCCATATGCTAACCCGATAAGATTGTCGTTGTGCTTCCGTTCCTCTCGATAGTTATTCCAACTGCCGTCTTTTTGCTGGGCTTCTAGTAATATACATATATATTGATCTAATAAGGGCTGACAGAATTCATCAGTTAATGTCTGCTTACATCTAAGCAATGCAGTGCCCTGACCTGCAATCCCTCTGGCTAAGCTGAAGCCTGACCGGGATACCTGAAAACAAGATTGCATTTGGGTTTTGTATATTTCTCCCTTCAATAAGCCGGATTGCATTCCTTCTTGAATGGCCATCGCAATCCCGGCAAAACCGTCATACAGGCCTTCCGGCAGCGAATTATATGGCTGATGGAGATACTGGTCCTGTAGATATTCCCAACTTTGGTCATAGCCATCCTTACAAGCATCGATATTGAAGCCCATTCTTTTGCTAAGTGCGAGCAGATACAAAATGCCTGTCATTCCGGTATGCATTCCAGCCTGGGGAACTCGTTCGACAGAGGGGATCCCGCTTATATCCATCTTTTCCTTTACAGACTCCCAAACGTTAATAGCTGATATTGACAGATGATTACTTAAGCCTGTTATTCCATTTTGAATAAGAGACACTATTTCCCTTGGATCAGCCCTTTTATCTCTTTCTGTGTTATGGCCAGTATAGAAATGCGCCGTCACTTCTTCATGATACCTTTCTAGCCCGCTCTTTATTTGGGACAACATTGGTCTTTTTTCGGGGACACTATACAGGCATTTTTTAATAAGATCGGCTATTGAAGGACTTTCTATAAAAAAATCCAAATGAGGCATCATGCCTTCAGCCGGGCTTACGTCTAGTTTTATAGGGGGCAACCCCACAAGGACCATAAAAAGCATGGCCCCCAGTGCATAAACATCTTCTTTGGCAGTAGGGACTTGATTTTGTTCCTGTTCAGGCGACATATACCCGGCCGTCCCCAGTTTAAAAGATGGATTAGGCTTATGATGTAGAAAAGAATAAGAAAGCTCTAAATCGATTAAAAAAATAGTACCCTTTTTATCAAGTAAAAAATTAACTGGTGTGATATCACGATGCACATACCCTCTTTCATGTAGCTTATTTATAGAACTCAATATCTTCAATAAGAAGCCTATCAGCGTTAATTTTTGATTGGTAGAAAGATCAAACCAACTATTGCCATTATAGACTGACGATATTTTTTGATCAAGGGTTATTCCTTTAATGAATTCCATGACCAGATAGGTGTTATTCTGCTCCTGGAAAAGATCGAATATTTTTGGAGAGGGGATCGCCTCAGCAAGGTCCTGGTATAGCTCGTGCTGCCAAATGAGCCGGTCTACAATATCCCTTTCATATTCGTCTGCCCATACATCTTTAATCCCCTCCTTTATCAAACACGGTTTTATATTAAAAGCCCCCTTGAAATAAATTCCTTTAATTACTCTTCCCTTTATATCGAGCTTGATAATAGACAGCGGTTTATACCTGTCATTTAATAATTTCTTAGTCATAGGAAGTACGGGCTGGGCGAGATCCTCAAAAGGCCAGATTATATCTTTAGGCATTTTAAAGGGGATGGGGCAGTGATCAGATATCAATTCTCCGCTGGCATCGTAAATAAATCTTTCCGGAAATCCATTTTCGTTTACGCGGATGATAGGATTAAAGCTCCCATATCTCGTATATACAGTACCACCCAGGGCTATATCGGTAAGAATGGCCGGGCCCCTAAAGCCGCTGGTTAATTGAACAAGCTTTCTGGCTAAAGCAAGAACCTGGTTCTCAGGTGGATATATACACAACAGTTTCCCAAATTGTGTAAAACCGAGATATCCATCGAGAAGATATTTGACTATGTCCTTGCTTTTGCCGACTTTAAAAGGTACATTGGCAAGGATCAATTCGGGAATTACTTTCTTCAATAACGGTATAAACTGTGCCCGGATGGACGATATGTGCAGGATCCATCCTTGTACAGGCGTTATTTCTCCAATTTGCAGGTAATTATCCTGCTCTTTATATTCAAGTCCATATTCTTCCAGAATGTATCGAATATCTAATTCCTGAAACCTGGCCGGTGAGACAGTATTTATATTGCCGACATTCCTGGATGGTTCGATAAGCTGCATAGTGGATGAAATGTTTTAATATATCCGATTACAATTTGTGTACCTCTTCAATTATCCGGCTTGCTGGAAACGGCCCCTTTAGCAATACTCTCGATTCTTTGTTTGTATTGTACAATACTATAAATGGAGTAATAGGCATTTTAAAATATCTATATATTCCAAAATTGTAATCCCGCCCTATTATGATATTTGAATAATTTACCAGCCTGTAATATTCATTGAACACTTTCATACGATCAAAAGGATCGTCTGTAATGAAGTACATTCGGACATCCTTCAATGAGCTTATATTTTTTAAAAGAATTTCCGTCTCTTGCTGGCAATGCTCACAATCAGGGCTAAAATAAAAAAGCATAATTGGCTTTCCTATTGGGATTTGATTGCTGTTAAGAATCGTAGTACTATCAGGCAATAATAAATCGAATGGAGGCATATCCGGCGTTACTTTCTCCCTGCAGCCAAAGCTGAATACACAATAAATGAATGCAAGGAGTATTTTATTTTTTAAAGACATAATACCTTTTGATGCGGATCAAACAAATTTTATTTCCTGTCTACTCTGCTCTTCTCCAGAGGTGTGTTTTTTATTTAACCAGATGCCAATCATGGAAAGAAGGGTGAAAAATGCATTAAAGGCAAGGTGCTGCTTCCAGGTAAAGCCTTTTATTACTCCCCCACAAGCACATGGCACAAACGAAGCAAAGAATATGAGATATACAACGTATAACGTGAATACAGCCATAATGCCAAAAGAAAAATAAAGACCTATTTTACGATAGGAAGGCATAAGTAAAAGAACCGCTGTGAGTATCTCGATTAGGGGCAGCAAAATTGCAAGAATATTCGCAAACGGCCTTAGCTCATTGGTCTGATTTAACACGAATTTGAAATTGTTAAAATCAATTAGCTTGCTGACAGCTGTGTATACAAACAACAAGATGAGCAAAAAAGTAATAATTTCCAGGAGTGCATTTTTTTTCATAACTAATGAATATTTTATAATTGAACCTTGGTTTCTATTGATACCGGAGGGGTTTTCAAGTTGAAATCTTTCTTTTTATTTTTTATTTTCCAGGCGGTTTCTTCCAGAAGATCACTGATCAATAATCCCAATGTTAGAAGTAGAGCCATCGGAATGACCTGGTAACGGAGAATATTGACAGTCGATATTATGCTGAATCCAAAGTTGCAAAGGCAAAATGTGGATATCAACAAAAACGCTCTATGACATTCTTCTCCTCGGATGGATAGGCGGAATTTCAGCGCATACATCAAAAATTGCCATAAAAAGTATAAGTTAACTAAAAGGAAAAAGGCTTCATATATTATCAAAAATGATTGAAAGCTGTGCGAAGAGCAATGTACCTTTGGGGTTGGATAGTTGAACCAGTATTGCGCAATCGGCTCAATATCGTCCTTCCCATAATTGTATTGTTCAAGATGAGAGAGAGGCGGTAAAGCATATCGTGCAATATTTGGCCATATGAAATATTGAGCATATGCGAATGGATGGCTTAGGATTATAGATTTCCCGAATGACTCAAAGGCGGCAGAGGATTTTCCCCAAGCGGCAATAAATTCAAATTCACTGTTTAAAGGCGAGAAGTGTTTAACGAAATATTTTTTTAATGGGGCCTCAGGCTGACGAATAAAGAAATTGCCAACATAGGAGTTTAAGTAACTTTGGAAAGATTCCTGGTTGACATCTTGGAAGAAATTTGATGCGACCCTGTTTAATTCCATGGCCTCGGGAGTGTGCATGGAATTGCTGTCTACTTCAATAGTATTGTAAATATATAGCGCATTATTTGCTAGCTGCCACCCCGTAAATAATGAGAATTGGCGGGATCCTGTTATTTTATAAGCAATATTTTTTGTATAAACAATGAAAGGGATAATAAAAAAGAAAGGAAGAATAATGCCAACTGCTTTTATTTTCCAGTTCTGCCTCGATAGCAGAAATGCGATAGTTGCGATCACAGGGTAGTAATAAGCATTATTCCGAACGGTAAAGCATAGAAATAGAAGTATAGCATGTATAAATACCTGGTATAAATGCGGACGATGGATGAGCCATAAAAGCTGTGTGATCCATAACAGACTTAGTGTTCCAAATATAGCATCACTATTTATTGTATTGGAAAGGTATAAAAATAACGGATTGACTGAACAGAATATGAAAAGAAACAGTCGTGTTGTTTTACTCGTTCGGTAAAAGTATAGGACGGTAAAGAAGAAATATATCGCTGCCAATTCGAGGGAGAAATATTGAAATGCGACGAATGCATAGTCGGATGCTGTTATTGAATGAAAAGCCGATAAGAACTTAGAATAACCAATAGGCCAGATGCTTAGGTCAAGATGTGCGGCCGCAGCAAAAATATAGCTGTATGAATCAGAGAAAAAGTCAGGAAAAGGATAGAATATTTTAAAAATTGAAAATTGCATTACTGATAAGCCGATTGTCCAATAAATATATTTTCGATTTGACAATGATTTCCAAATGTATTGGACAAAGGAAAGTGAATTCGATTCTATTGGAGCAATGGGGGCTTTCATAGACTGTTGTATTATATGTTGTGTAATGATGAAGGCATCAAGTTCTTATGGTCAATTTTTCGACCTCTCGAAAAAAAAGTATATTTCATTAGACAGTAAACGCTTCTTACCGCGTCTCTAAGCCGGATTTTTTTACCCTCAGCAAATGTCCGACCATAGTAGGAAATACCTACCTCATAGATACGAATGCTTGGGATTTTTGAAATCTTAACATTGAGCTCGGCATCAAAAGCAAAGCGTTTTTCGAGTAATGACATTTCTCTAAATAGAGATGTCTTAGCAAGCTTGTAGCAGGTATGGGCGTCGGTTAAATTCATATTGGTAAACAAATTGCTGATGAAAGTGAGCAGTTTGTTCCCCAAGGTGTGCCAGAAGAAAAGTATCCGATGCGGGTGGCCGCCCATGAATCTGGAACCGTAGACTATATCGGCATGTCCTGTCAGTATAGGCTCTAATAATAGGTTGTATTCTTTGGGGTCATATTCTAGGTCGGCGTCCTGTATAAGCGTCAGTTCTCCAGTAGCATGCTGGATGCCAGTATGGACAGCGGAGCCCTTGCCCAGGTTAAGTGGATGAGAAAAATACTGAATTGGAGCTTCGGGATTATCGGCCATGTATTCTTTTATGATTATATCAGTATCATCTTTTGAACAATCATTAATTATGATAATTTCTTTTTCAATATTTTGAAGCAGCTTTACATCCATTATTTTATCTAGGATCAACGCAATGGTTTCTGCCTCATTGTAACAAGGTATAATTATAGATAACTTTGATATATTTAATTTACCATTCCCTTGTCTAGTATGGCGAGGAGTTTTGCGCAAAGGCAAATTTGTGCTATTGGATAATAGAGTCTCATGCATAAAAAATAGATAAAGTATGCCTGATTTCTTTTCAGAAGTCAGCTAATGATGAAAAAAGAGTAAAAGAAGTTGAGTATATTTATGTAGGTTGTAATATCGGGGATCTTAAAATATTTCTTTCGGCGAGGGGAGATTTAAAGCGGATGTTTTCGCTCTGGACTTTGGTCGCATCGTTCAGGTGCACTTTTATGGGGCAATGATGAATAGTTTCACCAGTTGCTAATTGCATCAATTCTTGCAAACGATGCCGAATGTAGTGGATAGTTTTTTTAGCACGCTCGATTTTATAGGGCGTGAAGAAACGTCTAATAGACATAGGTAAGGTATATGGTTTAATAAATAAAGTTGAATGTTATTGATCAAAATGCATAGAATAAAAGCTTAAATGCGCCTCTTTACTGAGAAAGCATAATTATAGATATCCGTTAGTCAATCAATGGTCTTTAAAAAACCCGGAAGGAACAGCTCAAACTATTCCAGCCCAAGCCGTTCCGGCCGCCGGGTGTATATATGGGATTGCTATAACCGAGACTTACCTTGTACCTTATTTGTGTGGTAGAAATTTACC
>Ga0105239_10002153_pt1 | contig 25346 bp, 12 predicted proteins | sample KBSC44metaG_FD_92761 | JGI IMG/M metagenome (GOLD analysis project Ga0105239, IMG submission 92761) | Corn rhizosphere microbial communities from Kellogg Biological Station, Michigan, USA - KBS C4-4 metaG | ecosystem: Host-associated > Plants > Roots > Rhizosphere > Soil | place: Michigan, USA...
ATGATGATGATGATGATGATGATGACTAGAGACACCGCTCGGAGGATCCACGAAGCCTAGACGTCACATTCCCACAAATTTTCGTCTACATCTTCCGTTAGTGTGCGATTGATATTGTGTCAAGCAACATCAGGTTAGGGGAGCGAACCAACGATATTCTGGTTAGGGGAGAAGCGGAGATTGTTTGTTGACACTACTCGTATGGCTTGCCTCATGAAGGCCATACGTAGTACTCCGTAGAACCGTATTAGACGGGTTTCTTGGGGTACCCAGGTAATCAAGAAGCGATGGCGATAAGCGAGTCATCACCTTGTCGTACGAGTTCTCGTCCGTACGGAGTATGGTACAGTACGGAGTACCTCAGGTATCTAGGTAATCTGTCGAAAGGGGGAGATTTGGGGACGACAGATGATACGCACCAGGCTACCAGCTGTGCATAAACGCATGATTGTCCAGTATTGATGGATCGTCTTGGGTTCCGGCTACCTATGACAGGCTACGGCCCGAGTAGCTCCTGAGTTCTACCTTCTGTCTGCAAATCCTGCTGGTAATATTCTAAAATGGCCTGAGGGAGCCACCCAGGAGACACTCCCCCTTGGACGCCTCTAATTTGGCCAAATAATAATGAATTTTATTGCTTTTTGGCAGCTGAAAGCACTCCGTGCCCAGTACAACTGAATCAAAGGGCTCCTTTTCTCACACGTCTGACCAAGAGTAAGACCAGATGTTGCACACCCCGTTGGATCGACAGTATTAGCGAACGTTGTTTGTCTCTTTTGCCCCCACTCGCCTGCCTAGCAGAGCTTAGGCGATGGACTTTGATTTCCAGGGCTGGAAAAACGCCCTCAGCCGGCATTCTGCCAGGACACATGCAAGTGTGCAATCCCAATGCCTTTGACCCCCGGATCCCTGATCATTCTTCTGGAGTTGGTACCGAGTACGGAGTACTTCTCACTGGTGCTGTACCTGATGCGATGTGCATGTTTTACTTGCTACTGCCATTTTTGTATTGGAAGACTTGAAATCTTGCCTTTTGTTGAAGGTTGCCTAGCAATGCTCTTGTGTGGGCTTATCCATTACACCTTGAACCTCGTATGCCTGCCACTGGTTCAATCGCCTCCTAGAAGCCACAGAGAGTCCAGAATCATTACTATTGTCATTAGTTATTACGAGTACTACAGGCGAGGGCCTCCGTTTCGCGTGGGCGGGCAGGCCGTGGGGCCGAAGAGCCCTTGACATGTTGTCCAAGTTCTCACTTCGGTTAAGGAACGCCCGCTCTCATTTCAGGCAATGACCATCCAGAACAGGCGATACTGTTAGTCTGTTACAGTTCGGAGTACGGGGATGGGCGCCCTCTGGGCGCTCAGCATCTCACCGTGCTCCGGATGTGGCACGAGTTGGCGGTCACACATTTCCCAGAACAGGATTTACTCGGTGCCAGGTCAATGAAAACGGTCAGGTCAATATAATAGATACTAGTACGGAGTAGTCGGTAGTTGCAGTGTCTTTGCCAGCTGAAATCAAATCCTTCGCTCAATCAGGATGGATCACGAACCCGGCTCGTCTGGCCGTCCTGGGAGGGTCACGAACAAGAAACGAAAGGTGAGACAAGCCATCTGCACTTTAGCGATCCCAAGTCTATCATGGCCACAACGGGAATGACAACGCAATTGTCAAGAAATGTGTAGCTCTCTCCGACTTTGCGTGACCTCTGGGTACAGGGGGGTGGTCCCTCGGCCGCTCGTGTTCCCTGCCACCACTGGGGCACTAGGTGTGCTAGTGAGAATTCGCTTGCAATGTCATGTCATGGTCCCTAGCGGTCCAGTGGTCCAAGTGCTTTTGCAACAGGCCTGAAGGGAAGCAAACCCCTGCTACCCTGTTGCCATGCGGGTCTGCCTCCTCGAGCCTTGGAGCCTTGGAGCCCTAAGGCCCGAGGGGAGCCGCTGTGCAGGCATTCCTCACCCAACCCTCATTGCCAATCGCAACAAGGTCGAACTGGGCGTGGCCAGATTGGCCAGCAGGAGACCTGCGCCTTAACTTCGCCCCATTGGCGTTGATATCTTTAGCCCGCGCCACTGGAAACCCTGGTCCAATATGCTAAGCTCTTTTTGCGCCCCAGCCAGCGAGCCTGGTCGCGGAATTGTCCAACTTGGCTATAATCCCAGGTCCCCTCCAACATTCAACACGGGTCAAACCCAACCACCGAACCTAACGACAAGCATCGTCGGGTCTGAATTCTGCGGTATCGACAAGCGATATTCAAAGTGCGTGGGCCTGGGGAACACTCGTTCTTGAATCGATCTTCAACCCTGTTTGCTGCACTGAACCATTCATCATCCATGCGCAATGCGTCCGTGGGTTGAGATCTCATTGCAACTTGAACGCTCTCTCCAGCAATTTTTGACAGCAGACATCTGCGAGAGCTCGGTCCTGCAACGTTAACTTGGACCAACTCAAGCATGACTTCTATGCTACGTTTAAATAAAGACCGCTCCTCATTTCTATTCAGGAGGAATGGCGCCAACGGTGGTGTCAACAATGGCAAGCCTGAGTTGACGCTGCCCGACATCTCGCGTTTGGATACTCGGTCCTTTTCCGACCTATTTGAGCAATTCACAAATTATCCCTCTCCTGATGAGCCCACAACACGGTTATATGAATCACCGACTTCAGCATCCTCGACCACGCTAACAACGACCGGAGTCGCCAAACCAGATCTACGAGCCCAGGCGTTGACGAACCAAAAAGCTTATGCCAACCAGTACAGTAACTTGCATCTCGATATCGCCAGGAACGACTCCACAGGATCTTCACGTTATTCTCAAGCCAGTCAAAGAGAGAGTGACTTCTCGCCTTTAGTTACAAGGCAATCTTCAAGCTCCAGCTATTCACCCTGCCCCGAGCCTTGGTCGACAGGTCCTACATCTATGCCGGTCAAGAACAAACCATCAAATCTATTGCTGAAGCCCGCTAAGCATGTATCGACCAGCACGACTAGATCTAACGAAGCCGCGCCTCGTTCGACATCTAAGACAAGATCACCTCGCACACCAGGCCCTTTGTCACCGTTAAATCTTGACAAGCCTCTGCCGCCTGGTCCAGACGAGAAGAAGGCTATGTCACTGTCAGCGCCCAACTTACTTCTCAAACAGACCAGCAGATCCGTCAAGCCGGTAGCTAAGCATGGCCAACCTCTTGCCTCAACACCCAACACTCGCCAGGCAGCATTTTCCCATCCTGAGAGAATGACTTCTGTGAGGCGAGCATCGACCGGACAATCGATATCGGAACTACCTGCCTGGACACCGAAGGCAATTCGAGAGGCACGACGAGGGAAATCAGTAGCGCCCCCTCATCGAAGGAAACGCTCCGCGTCCGAAAACATCGTGGTTCCGGATCATACTCCCACACTTCAAAAGCGCCATACAATGAATATCGCACCCTCTTCGGTCCCACTTAAAATGACAGGTGCCTTGCAACCGCCTAGACGCCGCCGGCGCCAGCAACATAATCTGATCTCAGCTACAACGGCGGAAAATGTCATCTACAGGATCATGAGCAATCTGGATGATTTGAATGATTTGGTGTCTGCAGCCCTCGTAAGCAAAGGTTTCCTAAGAACATTTCAGCGCAATGAATCAAAATTGGTCAGTCACATCGTCTTGAAGTCTTCTCGTCCTGCATGGGAACTGCGAAGATGCCTTCTAGCTCAGCAAGGCTCGGACAGTTTTACTGTCAAGGGCTTTCGGGATGACTTTAAGATAGTGGCAATGTGGCGAGAGTATGCATTGAAGCAACACCACCGCAATCCATCACTATTCAAGCCTACCACACTCGACGGATTACTTGGATACGACGAGAAGAGAAGGACCGATGTAGACAACGCATTTCAGCGCATTTGGACGTTCTGTATCCTCTTTGGAAAATCAACCAACTCATTGGTCCCGACTCAGGTACAGATTGATTGGCTCAACGGCAGCAGAGCTACCAATAACCAAAAACTTGGCGCAGGCTTTGGAATCGGCAACCGTAAAGGCCTAGATACTTCCGAACTTGAAGATATCAGTGAAATATGGCATTCTCTACAAACCATGGTCGGAGGCTTCCATGGGCGAGAGCAAGAAGCTAGAAGGCATGGCGTCTTTGACAATTGGCAAGTGGGACACAACACCTCAGAGCAGGAGCACCTTACTGAGTGGGTTTCCTACTTGGTCGCACTTGGACCACCTACTGTGCTCTCCATCTCCTCGTGCTCATTCGAACGGGCAAATAAACTTGGCCTCTCAATAAGTTGGCCCCTGCCTCCTGTAGGCCAAAGCCGAGCATCATTTCTCATGTCGGCAATCTCACAGGTGTATCAAGACCGACTCATTGAAGAGGCAACGCTCAAGGCTGCTCGATTCTCCATGCCTAGGATGCCCACTCACAGACCTACACGATCATTCGATGAGAGGCAACTAAGCACTTTTGACCCCAGTTCTGCGGCCATGTCTCATGTCCAGTCCTTACGCATCGACACATCCATGCCAAAGAGAAGACCAGTGTCGACTATTTTTACAGCGACTACTAGCACTAGTACACGCCTTGAAATCCGGCCCGATTGTGACCCTCTCAATCTTCCAACTGGAGTATCCAATATCCTTCCCACATCACCTTCAGCGGATCCATCAGTTTTCTACGGATTGGCTGCCGCCCCTGCTGTAAGTACTAAACTTGGTGCGACACTTTTCCCAATGCAATACGTGGTTCCTGGACCCAAAGTACCTTTTCAGCAGCCAGAACGTGCTGCGATGACCAATTTCGACGTAATTGACCCAGTCGATAAAGCAATGAATGTATTGGTCAAAGAGTTGGGTTTCGAGGAAACAAGAGCAAGGAAGGCATTGGCCATGTGTGATAGCGGCTCTGGAATCGACCTGCAGAAGGCTGTTGAATTACTATCAATCGATGCGAAAGCCGTAACTCGACGTCCTGTGTCCCCTGTCGAGCTGCCAACACCTCAGGATCTCATCAGTCCGAAAGCTAATAGGAAGCAGCCCAAAACCTATTGTAGCGGGCATTGCAAGACTGGAGGCAGCGTTCATTCGAGGAACAGATCTACGGGAAGTGCATCAATCGCCTCTGTTAGCCCTATCTCGATAAACGAGGAACAAAGATGGCAAAGTACGGTGACAACTCAAACAACAACAACGACGGAGACCACGACACGCACAAAGAGTGTATTCAAACCGTGGAAAGTTCTAGGAATGAGTGAGGTGCCGAATCGAAAGAATTCTATTCTGGGCATGGAAGAGTACCAGGCAAAGGTTGAAAGAAAGAAGAGCATGCGGGCGACCAGTGGGAGTCAGGCCCCGAAGGTCAAGGAGGGCCTGAGCAAGAATTTACTTGGAATTGGTCTCGGCATGGGTGGTTCCGTTATTGCAAAGAACGCAGAAACTCAACTGGCACACGCCCGAGCGAAAGAGAGGTTGAAGAAGGAGAGACCTGGGACTTTTTACAGGCCACGAAACAACGCCAGTGTGCCTTTACTTACTTAAATGACGGTGATTTTTTTTGCAGCACCGAACCTCAACACCGACAGCGCGAAAACAGCCACTTCAATACTTATTCTCCAGGCATGGATATGGAAATTAACAATGATATCCCTCCACCTGCCGAAACCATTGTATTATATCTACCTTTGGGATGGACATGAAAATCAAGGACGCCACGACCGGCCTTTTGCCGCCACCCAACACGACAGGCGCATGCATGTGCATACAGAATATGACGACGACACAAGACATTGATTATTTTTCGCGATATGCATGAGCAAGGGGGGATGGGAAGTCAAGCAAACGAAGACTTGTTGGAAGCGAAATCCCACCGGTACACATTTTGAGCGAGAAACAACTCTCTCACACTTGACAAGATTACGACTTCAAACGCACATACACACATACAACTTTGACGTCCCGATACACCTCTATTTGCTTCACGACGAACGAACGGACCTAGCCTATCTAGCATTCTGGCACTGGTAGGGATGACTAGAAAGGGCGAACAGGCTCCGAAAGAAAGAGAGAACGCAGCACGATACCCATTCTAAGAGAAATTTTTGTTTTTTCTTGGGGAAAGACTTTGTAACAATACACATTTTCCGGCAGGCGATTTGTTTTTTATTTTGGTTATTTTGTCTTTGGTTTATGGGCGAAATTCAGTCAGACAGACAGCCCACATACACAAGGGACGGGAGAGGGATTCCTGATTCAATACCAATTTCGGCTGGTAAGGAACCTTAGGCGGTGTCATCTGTCATGCATTTGGATGTATTTTGGGCTGCGGGTATGGTTTTTGGGTCGCCCCTGGCTGAGTTTGACAAACATGCAAATTACTTACGAAGAGATGATTTTTGCTTCTACTGCTACTGAAAGAACATAAGGAGGACCCGGATTGACTCGGGCCTCGGGACTCAGGATTCAGTCCTACCCACCGAACAAATACCATATCACACATACATACGGATACATGCATTGAATTGGGCCGCAGAAAGATACAAAATACCCTTGCGGACCCAAATCAACCACCACTACTGTTTTCTGTACCTCCCGAGTTTGCCTCCGTAGTATGTTTCTCCACAGCCTAAGTATTTCCTTTTGCCTTTTGAGTTTTGGTTTCATGTTTTTTTGGTTTGGATGAGATGGAGGCGTACCACTCTAAGGAGGAAGGTTAAATTGAAATTGCTCAACTAAGGGATGGATGATACGTGAGGTAAGCAGAAGTGGCATACTGTATCGTACCAGTATGAGCCGAAACGAGGCCCCGACCAGGCGGCCAGTTAACGGCCAGTTTCCGTGAAGGCAAGTGCAAGGAATTGGGCTGGCATGGTTACCTAGGGTACGGAGTTTGCATGGACGTGAGTATTCTGTGGGGGGCCGAAAAGGTGGCAGGCCTCGTCAGTTACAGAGGTAGGTACTCCGTCCATATGGAAGCCAGGCAAGGCTGGCTGTGCTCGCACAGCACTGGCAGGGAAGGGCAGGGCACAACAGAAGAGAGAGAATTAATTAATTAGGCTTTGATGGGTAATTGCCAAATGAGCGAGGTCTGAAACGCGCTCTAATTTAGCTATTAATATTTGGGAGCTCTTATTAGGAGAAGCCTCGAAAGATGTGATGGCCATGCCCGCTTCCAACCAAGGTAAACGAGGTACGAGTTATATACTACTTGGGTAATCAAGTACGGAGGACAGATATGGACATAGGTAGGGCACTTGAGTTATACGATCATAGCCCCCAAAGAACGTTCGAAAAGCCAGGCTTTGTCAATTCTGACCAGTCAGTGACCGGCCCATTCCCGTCTAAGTACTCGATAGCCCCCAAAGGGATGTGCAAGAAACCCAAGAGCCGCATTCTCAAATTCCCATCAGCAAACACATCTCGGTGTGCATCTTCGCCCCCACCCGTCCGCCCCTACGGAGTTCTTTTGTCTTAGATGCCTCGGCTGGCTTGCTTACTTTGCCGTTGATGAGTAATGGCGAGAGTGAGAGCGAGCCAAAGAGCGCGAAAAAGGGCCCCAAAGGAGGGATTTGAGTGCTTCCTGATGGGGCCGTTCATTCAAGGTATATGAGAGCGGGACCGGGAGCGGGACCTGCTTCGATGGCCTGATGGTGGCGCTTTTTAATAGAAGGTGGAAGGTAGTCACGTAATAGTAGGGCTGCTGCCGAGTTCAGCATGGCGGTTTGTTGTGCGGTCTGCTTTGTGAATACTGGGACGGAGTGAGTGCCTTGTCTGCAAGATACAGATCCAGGCAGTGCCGATATCGCCACTGGGCTATCTAGCCTTGCCATGCGTGACATCTTCCAACGGAGGGCCTGTGGGACATGGTTGAGGCCGACCACACTTGTATCTGGTAGTTGATATGGAGTATACTATTAGGGGCACTCTTTCTCCGCTAATGTGGACTGGTATTTCATGCTGATTCAAATCGCGGCAAGAGCCCGGGGCGGGCATCGGTTTAGTAGCTCTGCTGAAGGCATGTCGAGGCCCATGGTCGTAAATCTGGTTCCAGAAGCACACATCTGCGTTGATTGAAGGTGTGCGCCGGTAAGATCTGGCGTTGATTGGGCCTCTAGCAAGATGAGAAGCCATGCACCTGAACAGATTGGTCATATTACCATCCATCGTAGTATGGCTCTATCTCCCAGGCACAGAAAGCAACGCATGATCATTTCTTAACGTGTGGTTTCAAGAGAGGCCTTCTGTCAATCCAGTGCGGCAAAGAGACTGAGATAAATACCCCAGAAGAGGCCGACAATGCTGCTGAGAATGACTCGGCGGTCGACGGGTATCAGGGTAAAGTTGATGATGGCGACCAACGGCCACAGCTTCCAACTGTTGATCAGGAGTGGAACTACATCCTACATGTGTATATGTCAGTAACCGTCACGGGCAATATTGGGACGACGAACTCTTTCAACTTCCCGTTGTACACCTCTTAGACCCTTCCCTTTGAAGGCGGCCATGGCAGCAACAAAGGCTAGTGTGTTGACGAAGGCGCTCAGGGTTTGATCGAAGAGAAGCTTTCGGGCAGTGTTGGCCTTATCCAACGTCTTCACACCGGTGGTGACATTGTAAGTATATCCGGGAAACTTTTGCTCGAGGTAGTCCTGCCATAGGATATTGGGTGGACAAGATATGAAGGTGAAGATGACGAACTGGAGGAGGGCTCGAACGTTGATGGCGTAAGATCTCTAGGAAATGGGGTATTGTCAGACATGAAAGAGAAAATGAACGGCTTTGATTGAGATAGTTGAAGTTGAAGTGTCACGTCAATACGTACATACCTTCTCCCTATTTGACTTGATAAATTGCGCGAGAACGTTGGAGATGGTTGATAGAACCGCCGCTTGTAACGTGGTAGCTATGATCGCTGTAGGCATGTTCGAGCGATTCGAGAGGAGAGAAGTCAGGGAATTTCCAAGTGTATCGAACTCAAGACTTATATTCCCTGATTGAAGAGGAACCTTTCAATTGGGGACCAACCCTTCATTTTCTCTAATTAGCATGATACAGTGTGTTTGAGTAGCTCCAGCAAGGGAAGTTAGCCAGTCCGGGGTACGGAGTGCTGTAGCACCAGTGGCAAGCCCTGAGTTATGAATGGTCGGTCATTGGTGGGTTTTCATCAACATGGGTCATTGAAGTCTTAATGCACCGCCTACAAGAGTCAAGTCATTGGAGCATCGTGAATGGAATATTGTCAACTGGTCGAGGCGTGCTTTTGCTCAATTGAGTTCTTTGTAAATAGCTGAGTCCCTAGGATTGCAGGATCTGCATACCACATAGAGGGCACTGTTCTCGTTCGTCCGTGTACGTTGATATGAAGACCTACCTACATACTTACGTTAGGCACCTAACTTGCTAGCTGCTCCGTCCTTACAGGTATGTTCTAGTTAAGTACACTAATATGCGTGGCGGTGGGCTGGAGGGGCTAGGGGCACCTGAAAATTGGGTTTCGAGTTGACTTTTGGCTTGGTGGAGTGCCGTGGTTGACAACTCCAAGGATGCCTGTGGTGACATGTGAAGTTGTGACTCTGAACAGGCAAGAGCTGCGCCCGAGGCGCCCGGAGGCTTGGGGGAGGCGCTTCGCTTGGTGGGGGCGTCCCCGCAAGCCACATTTGGGGTTCCAGGGGCCCTCGGGTCCCCTCAGGCTGGCTTTAAGCATTCAAGCTCCCTGGGCTATTAAAACGGAGCATCTCTTACTGCCTTCAAGGTCAATACGAGGTTCTGACCTCATAGCCACAACTCAATGGAGATCCCTGACAACTGCAAAAAGCAGAAACTATCTCATTGATGTCTGACCTCAGCTCATTCGATGTTACGCTCGCATGATAGAAATTTACCTACAAGGCATTTTTGACGGGTCGTGTCTTCTTGGCCAATACCAGAGCTCAGCGATATCCCCAGGACAATCGATGGCCGGAGACGGCCAGACGCGTGCCAGCGAGTGGAATAGTATAGTTACCTAGGTATGTACTTGACTACCATAGGCAGTGTACCTCTACCTGCGGGAGGCGCTCAATACATACGTATCTGGATCTTCAAAAAGGCAGGTGCGATATCAGGCACTATGGCAGGTGCGCGTCCAAGTCTCCGGTTTGGGTCAATCGTCCCCATCGCGTCCAACGTGTCCAACGTCACAGCAAGTCGAACGTTTCCAGTGCCATTTCTTCACCCCCAAACCCGGCAAGAAAGCAGCTCACGCTCCCCTCAGACTTTGTCTGTCTCGTCTACCTTTGTTTACCATGGAGTTCTTCAAGATGGTCTAGCAGCTTGTCGTGAAGACTTTCCGCCTTCTCCGTAGCCTTCTCGGCATCCTCCTCCTTTGTTTCGCATGCTTGATAGTGGCCGTTGGCATGCGCATCGCGCCTTCCCCTTCAGCATCCTTTCTAGATTCCAATCGTTCCTTCAAACAGTTGGCAAAAGAATCTGTGATGAAAGTTGATCATGTCTTTATCCCCGCCAATCATAAGTTTATGCATGTTCGTTGCTCACACGTCTATGCATTGATATTCGCTGATATATCTCCAGTTTGTGGGCAGGTGGACATCTACAGAAAACCAGCTAAGGAGAGATGCTGCCTTTCCTGGTGAGTCTTTGAGCTTGTTCGACCGTTTCCCGTTTCTGAGAGCTCGTCAGGATCCTATCTTGAGATTGTTCTCACCAACACCACTACTGTTTACTGTGACTTGAACAATGTAGCTATTGGCGAGGAAGACAAAGAGAAGGGAACACTGCTTGATCAAGATACCAATCATGCTATACTTCGCCCCGCCACAGCCCGCCAAAAACCCTCCCCACAGGTGAGTTTGTTTTTACAGAGCAGTGAAGGAGATATATATTGTTTCGAGGAGGCATCTGGAATCATTGGGGTCGCTCGGAATCTGGATCCAACGAGGACTTATACATTGACGATAACCAACCTTGGTTGTCCCAATGATCCTGGTGGCGCAGTTGAAATCAATGGAATATGGGTCGATAAACGTTCACAACTAGAACAAGGAGATAACACCTCCACTCCTCATATCAGAACTGTTCTGCGCAACCCACTTCTTCCACGCGATGGATCAGGCAAAATCATCAAGCCCTCAATTGCTGGTTGGAGGTCGCAAGAGAGGAAGACCATTGAAATCGTAACATCAGAAACCGCCCTGTCTCCGTTCAAAGCAGATGAAGGTCCGGAGACTTACAACGCGAGATGGAATATCTGGTCTGATCATTTCCGAAAGATTTACTCTCTGGATACCGTTGTCATCCCAACAGAAATTCTGGGTCTCTTACCATACGAAGGCTCGCCGACCACAATCAGTAGTTTGTTTTACCGATCCGGTCCCACATCCACACCACATTTCTCACGACCATGGATATTCAAGTCTTATCTTCCATCAGCTCTGATATTACAACTTGGGCTAGTGGATTTCATGCAATTTTTCAAGGATAAGAAGAATCATGGTGATCATGCCATCAACCAGTTCAAGGCTGAATTCAAAAGTGCCGCCATCCGTTTCATCCACAATATCAGAGCAACAGCTTACCCGTATGATCCAACGACCAAACAATCGGGATTTGGCATCCAAGGGGATGGCAGCTACAGCTACAACTCAGCTCCGTCAACGTTACCCATCTTCCTCCTCGCACCGTTCACCGCGTCACGACGCTTCGTGACGAAAAAGCAAAAGCTCGACACAGTCATATCGGATACCCTGGCCCAAGTAGCAAGCACACTGCAGTCCGAAGGAGACAAGTCCACCTTCTGGATCGATACATCCGGCTGGTTAGACTCACGAGTTGACTTTGCTCCCCGAACCAATTTCACATCAAGGAGAAGCCGCCTGGATACCGCAATGCTCACGCCTTTCGCCAACTACAAAGTCGCCTCCCTTCTCGCAGATCACTTGTGCCCGTATCTAAAAATGCCGAGTGGCGATCTCTCCGAATCAGAGCCCGACTGCGAGTTCGACCGCTATGACAACTATCTTGGAGATATCTATATCCCACAAGACGTGGACTTCAATAGAGCAATGCTGGAGAGAAAGATTGCGATAGTCAAAGAGAGGTTCAATGTCGACTCAAGCTAAAAGAATCTCAATGGAGCAAGATGCTGCTGGATCTCGGAACTGCCTCGATTTATTCTGATGGAGAGGCCGGGTGTCTGCTAACTACGAGATGCCATCGATGTCTGCACCACTCACGAGCAGGGGCTAATGATGGTGATTCACCTGGGGAACAAATCAAGAGGAGAAGAGTAAAGCAAGGAGGTCATAGACCAAAGTTCAAGCATTAGGCACACAGGCTGAATATCTCATCTGGAATCAGCTCGGGCTACTGGGGAGACGCTTGCTCACATTAAATTAAAGAAATAGAAATCGACAACGACAACGACAACGACAAAACTCAGTGTAGTTCATTTCCCCCAAGGATGATGACGACAGTCGGCCAACCAGCAAAACCATTTTTCTTTACATCTATTCAGATAATTTCCGTTTCGCCCTTTGAGGCTAAAGCCATCTCGTTAGAGGCTCCTTTTCGTGTCGTGATATATCATCAGCCTTTTCTGTCGCGTACTCACAGCCAACTCGAGCCCAAGAACATGAAACGCCTGTCGACCAGTCATATCCGCCGTCACCAGCGACACCCATAACCAAAGCTACGACAACATGCATCCGACTTTATAGATGGAACGCGAGCCAATCCCTAATCCTTCAACCCACTTGGGCGCCCCGCCGCAGCGGCGTCGTCATGGCCTGGATCCAGCGTGATGATCTTCCTGCTAAGTAGCAGACGGAGCTGCGGCGTGATGACCTGCTCGTTGTTTTCCGGCTGGTTCAGGTCCGACTGCGGCTGGCTTTTGCGGGGAGACTGCGGTTGCGACGACGAGGACGGTGGACCAGCAGCCTGATTTTGCTGTTGCTGTTGCCGCCTTGGTAACAGTGGGCCTGGGCCAGATACGATAGCTTGAGCGAGTCTGGCTTTGTTGTTATTGGCTTTACTATGAGCATCGGATTCATTTGCTGTGCCGCTACTGGTGCTTCCCGTCTTTCTATGTCTCAGGCCTTCATCATCGGCGCCACTAGGCGCAGGAAAGGTATTTTTCCGGTCGATGGCTTCAACCGTTTTCTCAAAGCGCTTGAAGAGGCCTTCCGCTCGGAAGAGAATCTCCTGTAGCTCTATTGTGCCGGACAGCTCGTTGATGTATTTGAGTACTTCATCGAAATGGCGGAGATGGTCGATGATGACATCGCGATGCTTCTCGAGGATAGCCACTGCGATGAAGAGGTGGAATTGGCTGCTGTAGTAGTCCGTCCAGAGGACTTCCCAGAGCCGTAGAGTGTCTGACCACTCGAACTCGCGTTTATACCAGACGAGTAACATGCGGAAGAAGAAAAAGAAGTTCGTGGAATCAGCAGACTGAAGATGGAGGTAGAGTTTAGGGTCGAGAATTTGGACAAGCTGGTCCAGAGTGGAAAGTTGGGAACGCATGCCCACTTGAGAGCGAACGAAGTTGCGTGACATGCGTACCATGAAGCTGGCGAATGCCCAGAACGCAAGGGCATCATCCTGGAAGACGGCATACAAGGGGGAAAGCAGGTCAGACATGCCTTGGACATAGCCAAGATTTTGAGGATGTGGATTTCGGGATTGGTAGCGTGGTGGAGAGGAGGATGAGGAGGCTCGGGTCTTGCTAGTAGACTCTGAAGGCGGAGTATCATACTCGAGATATGTGAGAAGCATATCTTTCAACTGCTCCATGTGAACGTTGGTACCTGGAGCGTTAGGATTGTAAAAAGGGGAGGTCGGGTCGGGGTGAGGAATGTCTTCGCCAGCAAATAACGGGATATGTCGATCTGTGCGATGCACATCTTTCTCTACATGGCGAACGGCAAGGTCAGTGGGATAGTGAGGCAAGGAACAGCATGTAGGGTCAAGTGTGACTTACCAATTCTGATCTTCTGTTCTTTCCACCACTCTTCTTGTTCAGGGGTCGCGTTTCCATCTATCATCCTGTCCCACCATGCCCCTTTTAATTGAATATATTCGTCCCTCTTGCTATTCATGTAGGTGTGCCGTTCGCTTTCGGTGCTGTTCCAGTCATAGAAGCCCAGAAGAAACGGCCATGCTTCCTTTCGAACTCCATCTTCTGGGTCAAGACCACCGTGGAAAATGCGTTCTTTCACCTCGTCTACCGTGACCTGGAGTTTACCTTTGGAGTCAAAAAATGACTTCCATTCTGATAAATTCACTGGCCGCCTTTTACTATCGCTCAGTGTCAAGCGACCCGCCTCCATATCCAGAATCTCAAAATCGCCGACACTGGTCTCCTCTGATTCCAGTGCATCCCTGGCAGTCCAAATTCTCTGATTCTTTTCCTTTTCGCCCTGTTCGGCAATGCTCATTGCCCATCTCGCAAGGTATAGTTTTGCACTGTCGAACTCATCCTGCAATGTTTGGACTTCAGGATTCTGTATCAGGCGTCGTACTTGGGGAGGAATGTTCTTGTTGTTAGCAAGGTCGTCAGCTGTGCGTCTTGTAAACGTGGTCACTTTGGATAATTGCTCGAGGATTTTCCATCTGGTCTCCTTGAGAGCCTTTGTCAAGGGATCCATTCCGGGACCAGCTGGCTTCTTGTGCTCTTTAGAGCTTGCGGATTGATTGTTCGATCCGTCCTGACCATCTAGCGATTTGCGGCCTTGACCGAATCCAAGGCGATCTTCTTCAGTGGGGTCAATGAGATATATTGAGGGTTCTGCTGTACTTCTTTCCACGGTGACATATCTTTTTAGCCATCGCAAGGCCTCATCCCCACCCCAGAAGAGTTCTCCATTCTCACCAAAGGGGTCAAAGGATTCGCGGGCTCGCTTTTTCTTCTGCAGTATGGTGCTCTCGCATTCTGAATCATGGAAAAATAGCGCAGGTAGGCTAGCACCAGAGCGGGTATTGACGACTATACTGCCATACCACCAGCCTAAGCTCGGGGGTCGTACATGAATGGAATATATGCTAGATAAGGGAAAAGAGAAGGCGTATGGACCGACGGGAGACTCATCGAAAGTGGTGGCGAGCGGGAGAGGAGGGACCAGATATGTTTGTTTTGGAGGGGACTCGCTATCCTTCATGTCAACTTTGACATAGGTACTCAGGTCATCTTGAGCGAGAGATGACTCTGGGACCCAGGCGAGAAGGTAGGATGCAGCGTTGGCAACCTTTTTGGATGAATCGGACGAGGTGGGACGTTGATCGGAGGGGAGGGGAGCGGACTTCTGCTGGACAAGAGCGAGGAAGCCCGGAATGTTGTCTTTGGCAGAAGGAGTGGGATGGACATAGACCTTGCTTTTAGAATAAAGCAGTTTCACGCCCTTCATGGTGGAGGCATGGGTGATAGTGTTGTAACCACCCTCCTCGTCGTCTGACATGTCGTAGAATGATGCAGAGGGTGATGGCGGGGCTGGTGTTGAAGACTGACCGGAGGCCATAGCTATTATATTTGGGGTGCTTGTCGATTCAGGCCGATGTGCATGTCGCGTTTATGATAAGTATAAGTAATTCAATGGAAGAGGCGTGGCATGGTTGGCTTGACCTCCCTGGAATTCCTGATGCCTGCCTGTGACGGGGGTGTATGGATTGATGGTTGGATGGCGGGGAAGGGGTGACGTCGGCGATTGTGGCACATGCAATATTTAATTAGAGTTAGCCTCTAGCTTAAAGCCGCCACACCCACGTGACGTGACGGAGGGGGAGCAATGTTTGGGCATGTGTAAATGTCCTCATTGCCCTTCCTTTACCTGCAGTAGAGGTGCCTACAGGGTAGTGCTATTTATTGTTGTACTGAGAACTGAATCCGTAGTAAGGAGAAAATATTCAAGATTGTCCATAATCCCGAGATGAGTTGGCTTTTGCTATACACATTATCGAGCTCTCTTTTACTTGCTCTCGAAGACGAAAATTCAATAACTTTTGCCCATTCCACTTAATGCAATTGCTTTTGACCGTTTCGATATCCCAATTTTCCATGTCCCTACACCATGCTGCCTATTTTAATTCCTGCTTCATTGCCATTTCTATTCTCCCGGCTCTCCTCTATCAGAGGGTAAAGGAACTAAAGTCCAGCTGCGCTGCCAGCATACCATCTCTACGAGTCCCGCTAGACTCATCCCGAGGAATTGGCGTTCTTCTGCCGCTCGATGATCCAGGAGCAGAAGATGTCGTTGTAGTACTAGATGATAGCCCAGTTGCCAAGTGCTTGTCACCTGATTTGGCCACTACACGTTCTTTGAGCATCTTGATGTGCTGGAGTCTCGTCCGCCACTCGCTAGGATATTCAGTATCGCTATCCTTCGTATTCCACGTCCCACAAAATTGGCTAGCATTGATTGCCAACACTCGAACGAATTGTGGAAGCTTGGTTGCGGAAATAATTTTGGGTTCCGCTGCTGGTGACATGTTCGGCATCCCATCTTTGGTGATGACCTGAACAAAGTAAAATCCTGGAATAAAATCCTTATCCTCTTTCACTCTCCCACGGCATGCTGGCCGGATGACAATATTGACATAATTGAGTTGTGACTTGAAATTGTCCATCCCCCAAGCCGTTCCTGATCGGTTGAAGACAATGTTCACATGACAGTTGCCCACATGGGACTTCTTCGTGATGCATTGAGGATCCTCTTCCAGATCAGTAGGCATCAAAGTAGGGACATGGTACACGATCTCCGCCACACGATCACGCCATGCTACTGTATGCTCACCGTCTCGTGGATATTCCAATCCTTGTGGATTGTATCGAAGTGGTGGCTGAAGAGATACCACATAGCCAAGCCCTTCCAGGAGACGTTCAAAATCCGGGGAACCACTCGTGTTGGCGAGATATTCTGGTTCTGTCAACTGGCCCGGACCAATGTAGAGCACCCCAATCTTATGACTTGCCACAGTGGGAACTCGATCGAAGACCTCTAGTGCTCGAGTCACATAGTCTTCATTTGGTAATTGAATAGGCTGGTCAGCAAGGCTGGTTGTTGCCGCGCTAGCCATCATTTGAAGCAGCACGTGCGAAGGAAGTATTTCTGTCGTCACTTCTTGATGCCGTATCTCCGTCTGACTGGGAGTGTGGTGAGAAGGTAAGCGCGCCGTACTTTGTTGATATCTGGCATATGTTGTTCCTGATGCCTGCCGCTTGGTAATCTGGGTCTTGCCAGTATGCCCTGCTGTCTCTGCTGTGATCACACTAAGACCTACAATCCAAGACGCAGTAGAGACCGGCCCATCCCCTGGCCCAGCAAATTCTGGATCAGGCGATGTTTCTCCAAGATCCGAGAATGCCGTCCTCTGCATCATATCAATTAAAACCTGGCTCTGTTCATCAATTGTCTCTTCTCCCCGCGAATTCTTCCACACGAGTCGAGGAACAATCCACGATATATATTTGGCTCTTGTCTCAAGGCGGAGGGAGAGGAACCAAAAGATCATGTTGTGATATGCCAAGGCCGCTGCGTACTGTGGCATTCCAAGGTCGGTCAACATTGCTGCTCGGTATGGTGGTCGGCGGAAATTCATCCCACTATGTCGAGCTACAACACTCGCTCTGTGTGTTTGTGCTGTCGAAAGGGTGTGATATTGCTCGCGAGTCTTCTCGAGAAATTGAATGCAGATTCCAAATATTATTTGGATTTCATCAGGGTTCAGGTTCGAGTGCATCTCTGTCTGCAGAGCTACCCCAGTCAAGAACTCAAGGATGTGGCTCGTGAGGTGAGCCTGCGTCATATTCTTGGACATTTTGTCGATGATTGTTGGGTACAATGTCGCTACCGAAGATGGTACCTCGAGGCTGCAGACCGACAACGCATGGATACAATTCCGGGACGTTCCCTCCCATGATGCACCGAGCCCCGAGATGAACGCACGCACAAGGTCGTCGCCAAATCCTTTCTGGATAGATTCCAATTTCATCGTTGCATACGGTATCAACGAAGTGAGGAAATGAAACATGCATATGGCCACATCGGATTTCTTCAATCCACTTGACCCGGGAGCGTCGCGAAAAGTTGCGTTGACAATCTGGCCACAGAGGACTTGTCGAAGTTTTATCACCGCTTGGATGGAGTTGAGAAATAGTGCTATATTACTCAATTGTGCGGCCACATGAACGATCGTGTAGCTGTACGTCTCCCAATCCACATCAGTCTGTAGACATCGAATGATATTCATCAGCCATGTATCCATGTCTAACTCGGCTTGTACTTCAGGGCCAATATTGGTGTCAATATTCAAAAGCTCAGAAGAACGCCCAGCAAGGGGATAGTCCACTTCCTCAGTGTCTGGGTAAATCCAAAAAGGCTCGTTTGTATCCGATCGGGTTGACAAAGTCGTGCTGCTAGCGGAGTGACGTTGTGGGGTAGGGGTCTCGAAAGTAAACGCTTCTACTGATTCGCGAGTGCGTAGCAATGCAGCAGCTAGATCTGCACTCTCACTGGTGGCATTTATGTAGATAAATCCTGCATCGTCCGCACGCAGCCTGAAAAGAAGTCGCTTAGAGACAAGTCGTGCAATTCGAGACTTGCAAAGGGGGCTTGCAACTTCAAGCAAGATTTCAAACGCACGAACTGCCGCATTTCCATTGGTGTGGATGCTGTAAGCAAACATCGTCACAAGCACCTTGGTTGCCAAGATAGCCAATCCACTGCTCCAAGAGCCTGACCCGGGACCGTCCAATATCAGGGTGCTAAGTTTCTCGAGTGTCCTCATTGTTAATGACGTTTCTTTGGCTGCGGTTTCGTAGCTACCAGCCATATATTGCAGTGACCTGAGGAGCACCTCCAGTACTTGACGGTCCTCCTCAACATCGATCTGAGTCAGTAGTTTGTCAAGGATCCAGCCGTACGCATCCGAACTCACTCGTGTAGAATTGGAGTTGGCGATAGTCAAGGTATCCCCGGAGTGAAGGATAACATCGATTGCTTTGAGACGACAGGGCAGAGGTAATGATGTGTTTTGGACAATATTTTGGTAGATTTTGTCGGCTTGCTCTCTCCGGATATCGTCTTCCTGAGATTGTAAACGGTCTTTCAGATTCCCCAAAGTAAGCATGAGTTGGTGAGCCTCAACGAATTGCGGGTATGAGAGAAAGAACTTGTCGACAATTTCCCGAGCAAGAGAACCAAGATGCTCAAACAAATCCCCCAAATCTTGTCCTATCATGGTAGCCATGCCTTCTCGATCACGAAAGTGCCGTGTATATTGCCCGTGATCATCTTCCTGCGAAGATGTGGGAGATAAAACATGGTTTCCACCTCTACCTGGTTGGTTGCCGAACGGACTTGCCTTCAAACAGAAATCCACCGCGCCAACAACTTTTTGGAAGTCAAGATTTGTGACCTCTTCCTGTCTGGCATCGCAACTGAGCAAGGAATGGAATGTGCTAAGGACATCGTTACCGAAGCGGAAAATGCTTTGTGTACTGGCATTATATAGTGTATCCACGATACCATTTAGTGCGAAGACAAATCGGCCACTATGATCCTTTTCTGGTAGGAGTCTTCGTAATAGTCGTGTTGCTCCTCTTGCGTGAGAGAGGTTTTTGCAATTGTTGGCCACGGTTGGGGTTAGAACGAGCGAATACAGGATTCTGATGACTCGTTCACTGAGATAACCGGTGGCCAAAATCTTCGCACAATCAAAAAGGTGCTCGGGTGTTTCAGGGAGATTAGCGACTGATGCACTCAAAACCACCAAGGTATGTTCGAGCCCGCTCTCTGGAAAGTTGAAATTGACTGCAATGGCATGCAGAACATTAATCCCGGCATTGATATCCGATAGTCGGCTAGCATTGAGACAGATTGCCGTTATGGTTTCCACAGTTTGAGATAACTCTTCAACGTCAATGTGTGAATGGCCCAATGATAGATAGTCAGCAACGTAGCGCAGTAACCAGTCTAGGTGCTTCTGCTCTCTATGGGATGCAGTTCTAGAGATCTTGTTTTCCTTCCTCTCTCGATCGGACTTTGCTGACCATAGAGCAAGCCATTGATTGAGCAATGAGAGAAGAGAGCTATTCACAGAATCCCCGTCGATGTGGTGAGTCTTATCCTGAAATTTGTAGGATACGTCAGTCCCTGGTTTGTGGTCGCCGAAGGCAAGGAGCCATTGACGTGCTTCATCGGATGATTCGCCCAATGCAAGACCTTGGCTGAGTATTTCAGATAGATTCAGGCCCAGGCTGTTATCAGATGATTTTTCCGAGGCAGTCTCGCTCTGTAAAGTCGTAAGCGCTCCATCTAAATCCTGCTGTTCTGTAGGACGTGGAGGAAGGGATGGATCCTTGGCTTCCACATCATGCCCGGCATCTGTTGATGCTCCTGGTAATAAATCATTTTCTTTCGACATACGAGTTGATATTTATTCTGCATAAAGAAAAGTTAGCTAAGACGTCCCGCCCTATAGGACAAACATAAGGATGATGATTGCCCGACAGAGATATCACGAATCAAGCAAGAGTAGCAATGCGGGTAGTGTCCGAAAGAAAGGGCTGTCAACAAGGAGGGGCGTCTTGAGACATGACTATCTTATCTGTTGAGGCTTTTCCAGCCAGGCATCGATAAGGCTTAGGGTGAAAGTGGCATCATTCGACAGGGCTTCTCACCTGGGGTAGGGTTTGATGGTTAGGGCGATCTATCGCGGGTGGATCTTGAGCATTGGGGAGGCTTCGACTGATTTTTGGCTTTTGGTGAATTCGTCTGTGGTGAAAGTGATGATGGTACCTCGTGAAAGTGGTTTGCAGTCAATAATAGTCTTGTTCTTGTCCTGATATCCACCCTCTAGACTGGGTGGCTTCTGGAATGGTTGAATTGGGGCAAGGGAAATTGGACAGGATCAATCTGGGGTACAAGAAGGGAGTCTCAGTGATCGCCTGCTGAAAATAGAACAAGCTAGAGGAACAGGACATTTGATGTTGACAGAATTGAGAGGAGGATAGTAAAGACTTTTGAGTCCCAAGTTGTCGGAGTCGTCGCAGTGCTAAGTGGTAGTGAGTCGTGACATGTTGCCTGGCAGTACAGAACGGTAGTAGCAGCAGCAGCAGGTTTGGGTTGGTTGCTTAGGTTGTGCAAGGCATCGCGCATCGCTGGAGCCAACTCGGAGTTGTCAAATTCTCCCTCCTCCCTCCAACTGGAAGCATTGCCCTCCCTCGCCCCCTGGCTCGGCTGGTCCGCGCAAATGCTTAGGTGGCTCAGGTGGCCCCGTGGACACACGACAGTGGACACACCCACCCTCGAAAAAATGAGCCTCTGTACAGACAGGGTGGCGAGTCTGCCATCTGCATCTCTCGTTTCTCGCCAGCAATTGCACAATCAGTGATCAGTGATCACATAGTTTCTTCTGGCTTGACGTGATCTTTTCTCATTCGGCAAGATGTGGATCGAGCGAGACCTGCAATTAAACCTCGCATCTTGTTGAAAACTTTTCACCACCCGTGTCGCTGCTTGCTGACCTCTAGGCTCTTGTTAGGCGCTTAGGCATCTTTGTGTAGGCGGGTGCTAGGGGGTGCTAGGCTATCGTACTTAGGCATCTACGCCTTCGATTAGGGGTTGGTCGGAACTGACTCAGCATATCTCCTGATTCTCCCCTATGATCAACCGTAATCATCCTCCGCCGGAGTTTATATTCGTCAAACGCAGAGCCCTACCCACACCCAAGGCGGTAAGGAATTATTCTGCCGCGACCGTACCCTCCCTCCGTTGCTAGAGTAAACAATTCCATTACTATGAAGGCTTCAATTCTACCAACCTAAGCAGGCACTCCATCCTTCTATTCACAGTCTTTGCACATACAAGTTGTGAGCGCTTCTTGTTCTTGTTCGTCTTGATCTCTTTCAACCCTCATTCCTCAACATCCTCTCTATCTACCATCTCTCGCACACAATCCTCCACCATGCGCTAAGTCGGCCTGTCTCATAACTGCGACTGCTCAGAACCAAATCGACTTTGTGCCGCAGCCATGGCTGCTTTAGCCCCTCTCGCGCAGCTTCTGGATGCAAGTCTTGATCCCAGACAAAATAAAGAAGGTTGGCCAAAGTTGCGACTCTGACCCTGCACTTAATTACTGACATCTTCACCAGCGGAACTCAAAATTCGAGCCGAAGAGCAAAAGCCAGGCTTTGCTCTACTCCTACTCCATATCACCGCATCCAGTGATTTCCAGTACAATACAAGACTCGCAAGCGCCCTATTCTTCAAAAACTTCATAAAGCGCAACTGGACTGACGCTGATGGCAACTACAAACTTCCACAACAAGATGTCACCGCGATCAAGTCAGAGATCGTAGGTCTCATGATCACAGTCCCTAGAGGTATTCAAACACAGCTAGGCGAAGCCATCAGCGTCATCGCCGATAGTGATTTCTGGGAGCGCTGGGACACCTTGGTGGATGATCTGATTTCCCGACTTAAGAATGATGATCCCGTCGTCAATGCTGGAGTCTTGCAAGTTGCGCACTCAATATTTGCAAGGTGGCGGCCTCTGTTTCGATCTGACGAATTATTTACCGAGATCAACCATGTCCTTTCTAAGTTTGCTCAGCCGTTCCTCACCCTGTGGCAGAATCTTGATGCCTATATCGAAAGCCATAGCAACGACAAGACTGCTCTTCAGAACGCCTTCACCGAGCTTGATCTTGTCATGCAATTGTTTTATGACCTCTCTTGCCAAGATCTATCTCCTCTTTTTGAAGACAATCTCCAAGGTATCTCCAGCCTACTTTTGAAGTATCTTGAATACAACAATAGCCTTCTGCACACAGATGATGAGTCGGAAGCTGGCCTACTGGAAAACATAAAAGCCAATATTTTCGAAGCCTTGACGCTCTACATTGGTAAATATTACGACGACTTCTCGAAATACGTCGGTGGGTTCGTGGGAAGCTCATGGAACTTATTGATCAATACTGGACCCGAACCCAAGAATGACATTCTTGTTAGCAAGGCGCTCCAGTTCCTGACATCCATTGGTGGAATCAATGAGCAAGCACAAACTTTCAGTGATCCGAATACTCAAACTCAAATAATTGAAAAAGTCATTATTCCAAACGTGGCGCTGCGAGATTCTGACGTTGAAATCTTTGAGGATGAACCGATCGAATACATTCGTCGAGACCTTGAGGGTTCAGACAGCGAAACTCGCCGGCGAGCAGCCGGAGACTTTCTTCGCCAACTCAGTGATCAGTTTGAACAATCTGTGACAGGAATAGCCATGAACTATGTCCAGAAGGCTCTGGATGAGTTCTCACGCAACCCCCAAGACAATTGGAGGGCCAAGGACATGGCTGTCAGCCTGTTCTTTGCTTTGGCGTCCAAAGGTGCCACCACTTCCTCCCACGGCGTCACCAAGACCAATAGCCTGGTGGACATTGGTGATTTCTTCTCCAAGAATCTCGCGCACGATCTGCAAAATGATGATACCCATCCTCTCCTCAAGGTCGATGCTATAAAGTACCTCTACGTATTCCGGAGCGTCATCACGAAAGAGCAATGGCAGCAAGTTATGCCTCTCCTCGTCAATCATCTTGGCAACTCCAATTATTGTGTCTACACATATGCGGCCGTGGCCGTGGAGAGAGTGATGGCCATGACTGATGACACTGGCAAATCTGTCATTGATGTATCCAATATCATACCCCTTGCACCAAGCTTACTGGAGCACCTCTTCAGCCTGGTAGAGAAGGATCGAGCTCCAGAAAAGGTTCAAGAGAATGAGTTCCTCATGCGTTGTATCATGAGAGTTCTGATTGTGATCAAAGAAGGCATCTCAGCTGTGGCTCAGAATGTACTGCAACATCTCACAACCATCACAACGATTATATCAGCAAACCCCAGCAATCCCAGATTTTACTACTACCATTTCGAAAGCCTAGGTGCCTTGATCAGATTTACAGGAGCAGCCCAGTCAGAAGCTTTGGGATCTGTTCTCTTCAATCCCTTCCTCTCTATTCTCTCTGGAGGTGTGGAAGAGTTCATACCTTACGTATTTCAATTGATGGCGGCCTTGCTTGAAGCCGAGCCATCCAAACCCCTACCCTCCCAATATCAGCCGCTCATTGCCCCGATCATTGCTCCAACCTTATGGGAGCAGCGTGGCAATGTACCGGCCTTGGTGAGATTGCTCAGTGCGATCATCGCTAGAGCCCAGGAACAATTGGTCAGTGGTAATCAGGTCGAACATGTCCTTGGGATCTTCCAGAAACTAGTTTCAACAAAGATCTATGAAAGCTATGGGTTTGACTTGCTTGAGAATGTTGTCTCAAATTTCCCGCCGGCTGCTCTGGAGCAATACTGGGTTCATATCTTGAATATCATGCTCTCGCGTTTACAAGCGAAGCAAACACAGGCATTTACGTCAAGATTTATCAGATTTTACCATTTCGTGTCTTCGCGAGATGACAAAGGGCTGGGAACTGATTTCTTCATTGCAGCTACGGATCGCGTACAACAAGATGTCTTCCGCCAATTGTATCTGAGCATCATCCTTCCCAAGACCCAGGAATTGGCTCGGCCTCTTGATCGCAAAATCGCCGCCATATCCTTTACCAAGACCCTAGCAAATTCGGAGGCTTTTGTCACCCGATATCCAAAGGGATGGCCCTTGACATGCAACGCTCTCCTTAAATTGCTGGAAGATCCACCCCTCCCACCAAAGGCCGATGATCATATTACCGAACTTGATGTCGAAGACTCTGGCTTCGGTGTTGGTTTCACACAGCTCAACACAGTTCGACCACCAATCAAAGATCCATTCGCTGATGTGACAGATCTGAGAAAGTGGGTGGGTCACTATCTCGAAGCAGCAGATCAGCAACATGGAGGTAGAATTGGGAAGACCGTTAACGAGACTCTGAGTCCTGATGCAAAGAAGGTCTTAAGTGCTTACATGACTCTGTGATGAGAAAGACCACGGATGGGAGACGCCCGCTTCTCAGGTGTTCATGAGAGAATCAAGTGTTCAAGGCGGTGCTGCAAAGGTTGATAGAGAGTAGCTAGCTTAGGCGTGAAGGAGACAAAGCATAAAAGCCTGTAACCACATATGAGGCCCCATAGAAAAAAGGATACAAAATGCTGATTTGAGGACCCCCCAGAAAAGAATCTTACTATTGAATCACATCTACTATATATTTACATACCCCGACCTGCACTATTCCTCGACCCTTTCGTTGACTCACCCGTCGCCGTTTGCTCCCCGCCCTAGCGACTATTTGACATCCTCACTCCCCCGTCTACTCCCTTCCACACACACACACACACACACTCTCTCTCTCTCTCTCTCTCTCTCTCTCTC
>Ga0105239_10002155_pt1 | contig 25331 bp, 17 predicted proteins | sample KBSC44metaG_FD_92761 | JGI IMG/M metagenome (GOLD analysis project Ga0105239, IMG submission 92761) | Corn rhizosphere microbial communities from Kellogg Biological Station, Michigan, USA - KBS C4-4 metaG | ecosystem: Host-associated > Plants > Roots > Rhizosphere > Soil | place: Michigan, USA...
ACTTTATGTCCAAAAATAAAGATATTTGGGCCCCCGAAAGTAAGGAATCTATGAACATATCCTATTTATTGATAGGTGGCAATCAGGGAGAAAGGGCGGCTCAATTGGCGCTTGCACGGGAAAAGATCACGGCCGGGGCAGGCCGCGTGGCGAAATCATCATCGATATACGAGACCGCCGCCTGGGGCAAGACCGACCAGCCCGATTTTCTCAACCAGGCCCTGCAGCTGGAGACCGCGCTGGACGCAGCCGCTTTGCTTGACGTCCTTCTGGGGATCGAGCTCCAAATGGGCCGGCGAAGAGAAGAGCGGTACGGCTCAAGGATCATTGATATAGATATACTTTTTTTTAACGATGAGATAATCCGGCTGCCGCAGCTGGTGATCCCCCACCCGGAGGTCCAGAACCGCCGGTTTGCGCTGGCGCCGATGGCGGAGATCGCCCCTTTATTAACACATCCGATCCTCGGCCGGACGATACAGCAATTGCTGGAAGCCTGTACCGATCCGCTCGCGGTGAGAAAACTGGAGATTTGACCCATGAAGTACCACTTTATAACGATAGAAGGTAACATAGGGGCCGGCAAGACGACCCTTTCGCACCTGCTGGCCAGGCACTTCAACGCCAGGCTCATTTTGGAACAGTTCGCCGACAACCCCTTTCTGCCCAAATTCTATGAGAATCCCGCACAGTATGCATTCCCGCTGGAGCTGTTCTTCATGGCCGAACGCTACAAACAGCTGAAAGAGCTGGTCCATACCGGCGATCTCTTCCAGTCGGTGACTATCTCGGACTACCTGTTCACGAAATGCCTGCTGTTCGCCAAGGTGAACCTGCCTGACCAGGAATTCCTGCTCTATCAGAAATTATTCGACATTATCCACTCACAGATGATCCAACCGGATATTCTGATCTATCTTCATGCTCCTGTGAGCAAGCTCCAGTCCAATATCAGAAAACGCAACCGCAGCTATGAACAGCGTATCCCGGATGACTATCTGTACAACATCCAGGAAGCCTATACGCACTATATCCGTCAGTACAATATCCGCACCCTTTTTATAGACGTCAGCAACGCCGATTTTCTGGGCAACGAGGCGCACCTCAAGGTCGTCCTCGACGCGTTGGATAAGGACTATGAGGAAGGGCAGAATTATTTTACTTTACCTTAATCCCCATATGGCAGAACGTAAAACAGCACTGGAAATATTAAAGATCGTCGAGTACCGGAATTTTATCATCGCCCGTTTTTTTTACGTTATGGCGCTTCGCATGGTGACGACGATCATCGGCTGGCGCATCTACGAGATCACCCACAATCCTTTTGCGATCGGGCTCATCGGCCTTTCGGAATTCCTCCCCGCCTTCTGCCTGGCCCTCTATGCGGGACATGTTATCGACATGAGCGACAAGCGCGCGCTGCTGCTGATGACGACCACCGCCTACCTGGTCTGCGTCGGCGGGCTCATCACCCTGTCGACGACGTCAGTCATTGACTCGCTCGGCAGCCACTGGATCCAGTGGCTGATCTATATTACTATCTTTCTGACGGGGGTGATCAGGGCCTTTGCCGGGCCCACGATGAACGCCATCGTGGCGCAGATCGTCCCTCGTGAAGAGCTGCCCAGCGCCGTCACCCTCAACTCCAGCGCCTTTCTTACCGCCTCCGTCATCGGGCACGCGACGGGTGGCTTTCTGATCGCGAAGACCACCTATGTTCACTCCTTCATCGTGGTGGCCATCTATGTCTGTATCGCGCTGTATTTCCTGTCCAGGATCTCGCCCAAGCAGATCATGGTCACCAGCTCTGAGCGCAGGACCCGGGACAGTATCCTGGATGGCCTCCGATTTGTCTGGAGGACCCGCGAAGTGCTCGGCGCCATGGCGCTGGACCTGTTCGCCGTGCTTTTTGGCGGCGCGGTGGCGATGATCCCCGTATTCGCAAGGGACATCCTGAAGGTGGGCGCCATCGGCTTTGGCTGGCTCAACGCCGCGTCCGACATCGGCTCGATGACAACCATTGCCATCCTGACCCTGCGTCCGCTGCGCCACAAGCAGGGGCTGCGGCTGATGTATGTCGTTGCCGGCTTTGGGGCCTGCATCATCCTCTTTGGACTCTCGCGCTGGTACCTGCTTTCATTTCTGGCGCTACTCGCGAGCGGACTGCTCGACGGCGTCAGCGTCGTGATACGGGGAACCATCCTCCAGCTGAAGACACCGGACGAGATGCGGGGCCGCGTATCTGCCGTCAATTCGATGTTCATCAATTCCAGCAACGAGCTGGGGCAGTTCGAGAGCGGCGTGATGGCCCGGCTGATGGGTGTCGTTCCTTCCGTCGTCTTCGGCGGCTGTATGACCATCGGGATAGTGGTCGCCACGTGGTTCAGAGCGCCGAGCCTGAGAGAGATGGAGTATTAAAACGCGACAGCCGGCGTATCAAAAGCGGACACTCGCCGCAGGGCCCTTTTTTTCAAGCCAATGACCATCAGCCTATTACCAAAAGGGCATTTTTTTAGCTCCACGAGGATATGCTAAAGAATTACCTCAGGACTGCCATTCGCAGTCTTTGGAAGAATAAAGCCTTTTCCGCCATCAATATCATCGGTCTTGCCGCAGGGCTTGCCGTTTGCCTGCTGATCACGCTCTATGTAGTGGACGAGATCAGCTATGACAAGTATAACATCAATGCGGACCGCATCTACCGGTTGCACGCCGATATCTTTTTCAACAATACCCAGTTCAGTGCGGCCACCTCGCCCCGACCGCTCGGACCAGCTCTGACGAAAGACTACCCGCAGATCGAACAAATGACGCGGGTCGTTGCCCAGAGCAGCATCCTGGTAAAAAAAGGCAACGAGAATATCCAGGATCACCAGGCCGCCTTCGTGGACTCCACTTTTTTCAGCGTGTTCACCATCGCGGCCGTACAAGGCGATCTGAGGACGGCGCTTGACGCGCCCAACGCTATCGTCATCGATGAGAGCACGGCCAGAAAATATTTCAATAGTACCGAAGTCGCCGGCCGGACCCTGTATGTCGACAATACGACTCCCTGTAAGGTCACGGCGGTGATAAAGGACCTGCCGCAGACGTCTCATTTTCACTTCCATTTCCTCCGGCCCATCCGCGATTCCTATCAGGGCGCCAAAGACGACTGGCTGACGAATTTCACGTGCACCTATATCCTGGTGAGGCCCGGTGTTGACAAGGATGCGATGCAGGCGCACGTCGACCAGACGACCCGTACTTACCTGTACAAGCAGCTGGAAGGGCTGTTGCATGTTTCCGCCGAAGACATGCAGAAGACAGGATCCCATTTCAGGTACAACCTGATGCCACTGAAGGATATTCATCTGCATTCCGACCTGACCTTCGAGATAGAAGCCAACGGCAATAGCAGCTACGTATATAGTTTTTCAGTCATCGCAGCCCTGATCCTGCTGATCGCCTGCGTGAACTTTATGAACCTTTCGACCGCCCGCAGCGCCAACCGCGCAAAGGAAGTAGGCATCAGGAAGGTCGCCGGCTCTTCCAGAGGCAATCTCATCATCCAGTTCCTCACCGAATCGATCCTGCTGAGCCTCGCCGCAATGCTGCTGGCGTATGCCCTGACCGTGCTGCTCTTGCCGATGTTCGATCAGCTGGCAGGCAAACAGCTGCAGGCAGTCACCCTGTGGTCGCCCTGGTTCGCGGCCGTTTCGTTTGGCCTGGTCCTTCTCGTCGGCCTTCTCGCCGGTAGCTATCCGGCCTTTTATTTATCCGCTTTTCAGCCCATCCAAGTACTAAAAAGCCGGATCGCCGCTGGCTTTAAGAACAGCCGGCTGCGCAGCGCGCTCGTCGTATTCCAGTTCAGTATTTCCATCGTGCTGATCATCGGCACCATCGTTATTTACAACCAGCTCAGCTATATCCGAAGCAGGAATACCGGGTATACGCGGGAGCAGGTGCTGGTCCTTCACGACGCCTATCACCTTGGCAACAATATAAAAGCATTCAGGCAGCAGCTGCTGCAGCTGTCGGGTATCAATAACGCCACCATCACCGGGGGCCTCCCTACTTCCGAGCCGGGCAGTCTCAATCAGATGGGCTGGTTCCGGGACGCTTCAATGGACGCCAAAAGAGGGGTCATTCTCACCAGCCTCCGCGTGGACGAGCGCTATATTCCCACCCTGAAAATGCAGCTGGCGCAGGGCCGAAACTTTTCGCAGGAATTCCTGTCGGACAGCTCCGCCGTTATCATCAACGAGTCGGCGGCCAGGCTCCTGGGGATAAAGGACCCGCTGAACATGCAGCTCTATCGACCCGACTACGAAAGCGCCAACCTGACCCACACATTCAACTATCACGTGATCGGCGTAGTAAAGGATTTCAACTTCAGCACGATGCACGAAAAAATAGGCCCGCTCATCATGCAGCTCGCGGACGACTGGAACAATATCGCGATTGCCGTCAATCCTGGGAATATCCCGTCGCTGGTACGACAGGTAGAAGGTCAATGGCAGCGCATGGCGCCCGGCATGCCGTTCAGCTACAGCTTTATGGACAGCGATTTTGACAGGCTGTACCACGCGGACCAGCAGACTGGCAGACTGTTTATGACTTTTGCCGTTTTTGCGATACTGATCGCCTGCCTGGGCTTGTTCGGGCTGGTGACCTATGCGGCAGAACAGCGGACGAAGGAGATCGGTATCCGAAAACTGCTGGGGGCAAGGGTCGCAACCATCGTCGTCCTGCTCTCGCGGGACTTTACGCGACTGGTCCTTATCGCCTCTCTCATCTCCTTTCCCCTGGCCTGGTGGGCGATGAACAGATGGCTGGAAAGCTTTGCCTACAGGGTGACCATCGGATGGTGGGCCTTTCTGATCGCCGGAGTACTGGCGCTCGGGATCGCCCTGCTGACCGTCAGCTTCCAGACCATTCGCGCCGCGCTGGCCAATCCTGTGAAAAGCTTAAAAACGGAGTAACCTATTTCCGGATCATGCGTCTAAGTCCTAATACAACCCGACCAATATATGCTAAAGAACTACCTCAAGACTGCCCTGCGCAATCTCTGGAAGAACAAGGCATTCACCGCCATCAATATCGTCGGTCTCGCGTCTGGTCTGGCCGTCTGCCTCCTCATCGTTCTTTATGTTTCGGACGAGCTCAGCTATGACCGGTATAACCCCAACGCCAGCCGCATCTATCGACTGGACGCAGACATCTATTTCAATAACACGCAGTTCAGCTCTGCCGCATCGCCCAAGCCGATGGCGCCGGCGCTGGCAAAGGACTATCCGCAGGTAGAACAGATGGTCAGGATCATCTCCGACGGAAATATACTGGTGCGAAAGGGCAATGACAATATACAGGACCACAAGGCCGCCTATGTCGATAGCACTTTCTTCAGGGTCTTTCCCCTCGCGATGGTTCATGGCGATCCCGCCACGGCCCTCAACGAGCCGCACTCGATCCTCATCAATGAATCTACCGCCCGGCGCTATTTCGGCAGCACGGATGTCCTGGGCAAGATCCTCTATGTCAACAATACTGCCACCTGTAAGGTCACCGGGGTGATAAAAGATATTCCCCGCCAGTCGCATTTTCACTTCGCCTTTATCCGGCCGCTGGGCGACATCGGCTTCCAGGACGACATGCAGGACTGGCTCAGCAACAACTGCCAGAGCTATATTCTCCTCAAGCCCGGCGTGTCGAAAACATTCTTACAGCAGTGCGTAGACCAGACCGTCAGCACCTATCTCAACCGCCAGCTGGAAGCCACGCTCCATACCAGCGTCCACGCAATGAACAGCAATGGCGGACATATTAAGTATCATCTGACGGCGGTGCCGGATATCCACCTGCATTCGAACCTGTCCTACGAGATAGAGCCCAACGGGAATATCAACTACGTTTATATCTTTTCGGTCATCGCGTCCCTGATCCTGCTGATCGCCTGCGTAAACTTTATGAACCTGTCGACCGCCCGCAGCGCCAACCGCGCAAAGGAAGTAGGTATCAGAAAAGTCGCCGGCTCTTCGAAAGGCAATCTGATCGTCCAGTTCCTCGTCGAATCCATCCTGCTGAGCTTTATTGCGCTGGTGCTGGCTATCAGCATCGCCACCCTGCTGCTGCCGGTTTTTAACCAGCTGGCCGGAAAGGCGATCACGACCGCAACGCTATTCTCCCTCCGTCTGCTGCTGACGGCCATCTTGCTCGTCGTCATCGTCGGATTCATCGCGGGCTGCTACCCCGCCTTTTATCTTTCCTCTTTTCAGCCCATAAAAGTGCTGAAGGGTTCTCTTGCCACCGGGTTCAAAAGCAGCTGGCTTCGCAGTTCCCTGGTCGTCTTCCAGTTCAGCATCTCCATCACACTGATCATCGGGACGATCGTGATCTTCAACCAGCTGAACTATATCCATAACCGAAAGATCGGCTACAACCGCGACCAGGTGCTGGTCCTCAACAATACTTACAATATGGGGGACAAGATAAAGACCTTCCGTGAGCAGCTGCTGCAGCTGTCCGGCGTGCGGAATGCCACGATCACGGGGAATCTGCCCACCGCCGACCCTGCAAGCTTCAATCAGCAGGGCTGGTTCCGCGACCAATCTTTTGATGCCAAACGCGTGATCATCTTCACCACCTTCTACGTCGACGAGAGATATATTCCCACGCTTGGCATGCAGATCGAAAAAGGCAGGAATTTTTCCGAAGCCTTCAAGTCCGACAGCTCCGCGATCATCCTGAACGAGTCGGCGGCGGCCCTGCTGGGCATAAAGGACCCGCTGAACATGCAGCTCTACCGGCCAGGCAACAACGCAATGACCAAGGTCCTCCCCTTTCATGTCGTTGGCGTGGTAAGGGATTTCAACTTCAGCAGCATGCACGAGAAGGTCGGGCCGCTCATCATAACGCACGGCGAGCACTGGGGCAATATTGCGCTGTCCGTCAGCACGCATGATCTTCCTGCCCTCATCGGCCAGGTAGAGACCAAATGGAAGGCCATGTCCCCGGGTATGCCGTTCAGCTATTCCTTTATGGACAATGACTTCAACAATCTTTATACGGCCGAGCAGCAGACAGGCAATCTGTTCATAACATTTGCCGTTTTTGCGATCCTGATCGCCTGCCTGGGCCTGTTCGGGCTGGTGACCTATGCGGCAGAACAGCGGACAAAGGAGATCGGTATCCGGAAAGTGCTGGGGGCAAGGGTCGGAACCATCGTCGTCCTGCTCTCGCGGGACTTCACGCGGCTGGTCCTCATCGCTGCGCTTATCTCGTTTCCCCTGGCCTGGTGGGCGATGAATAAATGGCTGGAAAGCTTTGCTTACCGGGTCACTATCGGCTGGTGGGTCTTTCTGATCGCCGGCGCGCTGGCGCTCGGGATCGCGCTGCTGACGGTCAGCTTGCAGACTATTCGCGCGGCACTGGCAAATCCTGTGAAGAGTTTGAAGACGGAGTGAGCTAAACTATGAACGCAAGGATTTTTTCACCTTTCTTACAAAGGCTTCGGAGACGTTGATCAGGCGGGCTATTTCCGGGATGGTATGTTGGGTATTGAGTAAAAGCGATTTTACGACCTCAAGGGTTTTCTTTTCTTCTCCCTGTTCAATACCTTTTTCTATACCTTTTTCTATACCCTTCTCCTGTCCGATCTGGTAGAGTGGGTCTCTTTCTAATTTCCACCACGTTGCGACATGTTCCATAACGAACTTAATTTCAGGTACTAATTTACGCAAATTTGACAATATCAGCAATTGTTGGAGATCCCGTTGTTTTGAAAAATCCCCGATCGAGCTGGAAATAACCTCCCTGACAATGGTTTCGACGACCTGCTGGCGATCTTCGTCCCCGAAATTGCCTAAAATAGCCAACATCTTTTGCGCCGGCATATCATCGTTCAACAACAAGCGGTAGTCAACAGCCGAAAAAGCTATAAGCTGGTATTTAAATCGCAGTTCTCCCGTAAGTAGATGATCCGCCATATGTGGAATACCTTCCCCTAGATAAATGACGTATTGCCTAACGGGAAGCCGATATCGTCGTAGTAACATAAGGTAATATTCGGCCATCCTGAATACCATTTCTTTCTCATCAGCTACTTGGAATTCGATGTGTAATACAAAGGTTTCCCCGTTTTCATCGGTGAACTTCTTTAGCACGTCGGGTTTGCGTTCTTTGGTATGTTGTACATCATCCGGTAATTCTTCCATATTTACGGCATGAATGCCTAGCAGGTTTTTTATCAGGCCGGGCAAGATAAGCTCCATATTTTCGCGAAGAATTTTGTCATACTGATTGACCTGTTGATCGGCTGATGCGGCAGCGGGCCCCGCACGTGATGTTCCTTTTTTAGCTTTAGTCATAGGCAAGCATTATTTGAGCCCCGGCAAAAAAAATACGGACTACCTGTATAAGATAGTCCGTATCGATGCTGAGGTTATGAACCTCCAGATCTTCCCACCTTGCGGGTGGTTCTATAGTTGGGTAATTATGTCTTTAAAGAAGTAAAACTATTCAATATTTTATTCTCCGAAAAAAGAATTAGTCGGTCGCCGCGATCAGCTTTTCCAAAACAAAATATACGATCGGACAAAACGTCGAGTTCTTCTGCGTTACGGCGGGTCTCCGGACCAGCACGTCTTCGTCCGTGTAGGGAAAGCGCTCACAGTCCGAGGGGCGTACCTCATAGATGCTGCAGAAGTTGTCCGCGCCGAGGAAGGGACAGGGCGTCGACTTCACCACATAGTCGCCGTCTTCATCCAGCCGGAGATAGCGCTCGATGAAATCGCTCTCCTTTAATTTGAGATGACGGGCGATGCGTTTGATGTCCGGGGTCTTAAATCGGGGGGAGTAGTTCTTACAGCAGTTGGCGCACTTTAGGCAATCGACCCGACTAAAGGCCTCTTCGTGCAGATCAGGCAACTGCTCCAGGACGCGGTTCCGCTGGGCGGGTTTGGCGGCTTTCTCGAGGAATCGCCGGTATTCTTTCTGCCGGTCGGCGGACTTCTTTTCCCACTTATGCAACAAATCACTCATATCTAAATAATTCCTCCTAGAGGAAGCACATTATCACTTGATTAACAATAGCAAGGTACAACAATCCGTTAATTGCTTTATTTTTATATGGTGGAAAGCCTCAGAGAAACAATCCTAATCCTCGTAAGCAGCCCGATCTATCTGATCATTATAGGGCTAGAAGTATTTTTAAGCAACTATAAGCACAGGGATCATCATGACGGGACAGTGGCCCCGGGCCTGCGTCCGAAGACCTATACCTGGCGGAATACCCTCACCAATTGCTACCTGATGCTGCTCAACGGGGGTATTGACCTGCTCTTCCGGGGCGTCTATATCCTTATTCTGAGCGACTGTTACCGGCACCACTGGATATCGATCACCAATGTCTTTTCATATTGGTTCCTGCTGCTGCTGGCGGAAGACTTCCTCTATTACTGGCTTCATCGCTGGGACCACGAGATCCGGCTGTTCTGGGCCGTACACGTCACGCACCACTCCTCGGAGCATATGAATTTTACGGTAGGCTTCCGGTCTTCCGTTTTTCAGCCACTGTACCGCTTCATATACTTTATTCCGCTTGCGCTTCTGGGCTTTAAGCCGCTGGACATCATCTTTATATACTCGGCCACCCAGATATGGGGCATTTTCGTTCATACCGAGCTGATCGGCAGGATGGGGTGGCTGGAATATATCCTTGTAACCCCCTCTCATCACCGGGTGCACCATGCTTCCAACCCGCGCTATCTCGACAAGAACATGGGCATGTTCCTGATCATCTGGGATCAGCTGTTCGGTACTTTCCAGCCCGAGCTGGGGCCGGAGGAATACCAGCCTACGAAATACGGGCTGACCAAGCCCCTGGAAAATCCGGGCCCCGTCAACATCGTCTTCCACGAATGGAAGGCCATCGGCGAAGACCTTGTCCGGAGAGATATCGGTTGGAAAGAGAAGTGGAACTATGTTTTTGGACCTCCCGGGTGGAGCCACGATGGCAGCCGCCAGACCAGCGAGCAAATGCGCGAAGCCGAAACCCTTGAGTCACTGGATTTTGCGCCCGACCCACAATTTTAATTTTGTTTTAATTATCTCTATTTCCCTTTTTTCGCTTGGACTGGTATTTTTGTACCAGCAATTCATTCATGCCTTACGCACGAATAGTTTAGCATTCAATTTTTAGGGTTTAGGGGTTTTTAAGAAAAATGGCCAGTCCCAATTTGTCAAAGTAGGGACGGCCATTTTTCATTTGGTCGCGCGCCAGCGTGCGACCCCACCATTTAGTCACACCTACTCCACAGGGCAGCCTTTTTGCACTAATTGTTCCTAGTTAATTGTAACTTTGCAACTTCCAAAACTGGACGGAGTCCAGTTGGGATAAATTGTGGTAAAATGAACGGTCAACCCTCCTCTAATATGAATCTATTCGAACAACAGGCGAATGAATTTGCGGGCCGTCACATCGGGCCTAACGAAAAAGAGACAGCCAACATGCTGAAAACCATCGGAGTAGGCACTCTCGATGAACTAATCGACCGGACCATCCCGGCCTCGATACGCAGCAGGAAAAAATTGAATATCTCCAGCGCCATGAGCGAGCACCAGTACCTCAGCTCGCTACGGCAGGTGGCGGCGCAGAACAAGGTGTTCAAGTCCTATATCGGACAGGGTTACTATGATACGATCGTGCCCAGCGTCATCCTTCGCAATGTTTTTGAGAACCCGGGCTGGTATACCCAGTATACGCCCTACCAGGCCGAAATATCCCAGGGACGTCTCGAAAGCCTCCTGAACTTCCAGACCATGATATCCGACCTGACGGGACTCCCGCTGGCCAATGCCTCCCTGCTGGACGAAGCCACGGCTGCCGCAGAAGCCATGACCATGTTCTTCAACCTGAAGAACAAGGATCACGACCACGTAACCACTCCAAAATTCTTTGTCGACAGCAATGTATTTGCACAGACCAAAGACATTCTGCTGACCCGGGCTCAGCCGATCGGCATCGAGCTGGTGACCGGAGACTTCCGGAAAGCCGCGCTCGACGCCTCTTATTTTGGCGCCATTGTTCAATACCCCGACAGCAACGGGGCCATCCACGACTATCGTCAATTCATCCAGCAGGCACATGATGCCGGTGCATATGTGGTCATGGCCACCGACCTGCTGGCGCTGACCCTGCTGACACCTCCAGGTGAGCTGGGGGCGGACGTAGCCGTCGGCTCCTCCCAGCGTCTGGGCGTACCGATGGGCTTTGGCGGACCGCACGCCGCCTTCTTTAGCGCAAAGGACGATTTCAAACGCAGCATACCGGGCAGGATCATCGGCGTGAGCGTGGACGCCCAGGGCAACCGCGCGCTTCGAATGGCGCTGCAGACCCGCGAACAGCATATCAAACGCGAGAAGGCAACCTCCAACATCTGTACCGCGCAGGCGCTGCTGGCGAATATGTCGGCTATGTACGCCGTCTATCACGGTCCCGAAGGCCTCACCAATATCGCCAAACGCGTCAGCCTGTTGACCCGGACCCTGTCGGGCGAGCTCGAAGGCCTTGGTTTCACCAATACCAACGGATCTTATTTTGATACCATCCGACTTTCTGTTAAGAACGCGGAAGCCTTACGCCAGCTGGCCGAAGCACGGAAAATGAATTTCTTTTATTCCGGCGGTTCCGTCAGCATTACCCTTGACGAAACGACCTCCCAGGAAGATGTGGTCAATATCCTCTCGGTCTTCGGCCAGCTGGCCGGCACCGACCTGGTAAGCGCCACTTTCGACATGGACGACAGACTGACGAATATTCCTTCGTCCGTCACCCGCACCTCCGAGTTCCTCACGCACCCCGTGTTCAACAGCCACCACAGCGAGACCAAGATGATGCGATATCTCAGGAGCCTCGAGGTGAAAGATCTGTCCCTGAACACCTCCATGATCTCTCTCGGCTCATGCACGATGAAGCTGAATGCCGCCACCGAGCTGATACCAGTGAGCTGGCCGGAATTTGGCGGACTTCATCCCTTTGCACCCGCCGACCAGTGGAAGGGCTACCGGCAAATACTGACCGAACTGGAAGACTGGCTGAGCGAGATCACCGGCTTTGCCGCCACCTCCCTCCAGCCCAACAGCGGCGCCAACGGGGAATACGCCGGGCTGATGACGATACGCGCCTATCATGCCGCCCACAACGGCGAACACCGCGACGTCATGCTGATCCCGATATCTGCCCACGGCACCAACCCGGCCAGCGCGGTAATGGCGGGTATGAAGGTCGTAGTGGTAAAAAGCGATGATGATGGTCATATCGACATAGACGACCTCAAGGCAAAAGCCGTTCAGCACAAGGATCAGCTCGCCGGCCTGATGGTAACCTATCCCTCCACACACGGGGTATTCGAAGAGAGCATTAAAGATATTTGCCAGACCATCCACGACAACGGCGGCCTGGTCTATATGGACGGTGCCAATATGAACGCCCAGGTCGGGTTGACCAGTCCAGGACTCATCGGGGCGGACGTCTGCCACCTGAACCTGCATAAGACCTTTGCCATCCCCCACGGCGGCGGCGGTCCCGGCATGGGCCCCATCTGCGTCAACGAAAAGCTGAAGCCCTACCTGCCCGGCCACGTTCACTCCGCGGACCTGGAAGTAAGAGCCTCCAGCAACGGCAAGGCGGCTACCGGAACACAGGGACACGCCGTTTCGGCTGCACCTTTCGGTTCGGCCAGCATCCTGCTCATCAGCTATGCCTATATCAAGATGCTGGGCGCCGAGGGCGTTACCAATGCAACACGCTATGCCATCCTGAACGCCAACTATATGAAGGCGAGACTGGAGAAGAGATACAAGATCCTCTATAGCGGCGCCAACGGCACCTGTGCCCACGAATTCATCGTCGACCTGCGCCCCTTCAAGGCCAGCGCCGGCATCGAAGCAGAAGACGTGGCCAAACGTCTGATGGACTATGGCTTCCACGCCCCCACCCTCAGCTTCCCCGTTCCGGGAACGATCATGATCGAGCCGACGGAAAGCGAAGACAAGGCCGAGCTGGACCGTTTCTGCGACGCGATGCTGAGCGTCTTTGAGGAGATACAGGCCATCGAAGAAGGCAAGGCCGACAAGAACGACAACGCGCTAAAGAACGCGCCCCATACACAGCACGTCATCTGCGCCGACGAATGGAAACACGCTTACTCCCGCAACCAGGCCGCCTTCCCGCTGCCCTATGTCAGGGATAGCAAGTTCTGGCCCAGCGTCGCGCGGGTCAACAATACGGTTGGCGACCGGAATCTTATCTGCACCTGCGAGCCGGTCAGCTCGTATGCGGAAGAAGCCGTAGCCAATTAAATGAACTGAAAGCCCCGGATAAACTCCGGGGCCCCGGCAAAGTTCCTTTGCCGGACATACACGAAAAAAGAGGCCGACTACTTTTGGTTTGAGTCGGCCTCTTTTTTTTACTTGTAAACTTGCCCCATTCACCGATTTTGTCGGGTAGATTCCCGTATCCGCCGGAAATTTGGAAATAAAAATTCCGCGGATGAAAACTCCCCTTCTCTCTTCCGGAAAATGGATGATGGCCCTTATAACAGGCGGCATTATTTCCGGCTGCGGCCATAAGCTGGCGCCCCTGGGACACTACCAAAGCACCCCCATCGTAGCCGACGGCCAGATCGGCGACTGGAAGCAGCCCTTCAACTATCCCGGCTATCCGATCCAGTACAATATCACCAGCGACGATCAAAACCTGTATATCTGCGTCACTACTGCTGACGAAGAGACCCAGCTGCGGATGCTGCGGGCCGGTATGACGATCTGGTTCGACCCAAAGGGTGAAAAGAACAAGACCATCGGGCTGTTCTTTCCTATCCGGAAGCAGCCGGACCCCGTGCAATCCCGCAGCCGCGGATCCTATGTAGATGGCAGCGGCGACTACGCAAGCCGCGGCAGGGGTAACGGCGACAACTCCGCCGGACGCGGCAACGAAAGAGTGGACATGGAAACCCGAAAAGCCGAGCTGCTGCTGCAATCCAACTATTACAATACTAACGGCTTCCTGCATATCGAAAATGGACAGTTCGGCGTAACCGACACCAGCAGCCCCATCCGGATGGCGATAAAGAACGATGACAGGGACAGTCTCCTCGTCTATGAAGTAGTCGTTCCCCTACGGAATGTACTCGGCCCTAAATGGATGGCCAGGGCCGCCAAAAATAAGCTCAGCATCGACCTGGCCCTCAACGCCATCCCCGCCACGGGCGGGGGCCACTATGGTAGCGGACGGCCTGCGAGAGGCATCGAATTCCGCGGCATGGGTGGCATGCGGGGCTTGGGCGGAGGCCGCAGGTATGGCGGCACCTCCGCACAGAAAGAAGAAGACAACTGGTATACGTTCAGGCTCCCGCTGACAAAATAGCCCCCCGTTACATCCAGGACGGGTAAATTGCTGCCCGGCTCCCTGAAATAAAAAAGGGCCCGCATAAAGGGGCCCTCCTCTTTTTTCCGATATGATCAATATGAAGCTGGCAGAAGATTGAGCTTATAGCTACCCTTGACACCCGTCAGGAAAATGGTATAAACATTCCCTCCCATCAGGCTTTGGTTAGGCAGCGTCGAAACAGAATCGCCTGCTGCGCTTTTTACGAGAAAGCTATAAGTAGAGGGAGCCGTAGACTGGAAAGCATTTAAGCTTGGGTTAAGGGCATTGTCGCCAGTCGTACGATTAGTGTATGTGGCGGAAGTGCCACCATTCAGATAAAAGTTGACGTTAGGCGCGTCGGGGCTCAGGTTGAAAAAACGATAGTTCGCATTGGTGGTCGAGATACTCGTAAAATCATCGTGGATCAGCATCGATCGAGCACCATGCGATGTCGTCGTATCATTATACATGATCAGCGTATAGAAGTTCAGCGTGTCCAGCCTATTGGTACCCGGTATGGCAGTAAGAGTGTCCGCCGTACCGGTCTTCTTAAATATAATAGAATATGATCCTGGCTGGAGGGCGCCATATTTCAGCGAATAGCTGCCGGCAGCGATACCGCCACTGCTGGTAGCGAGCTGTCCATTCAGATAGACGTCGGCGGCGGGTGAATAAGGAGCCACATTCATAAGGGAGACATACGTAACCGGACTGACAGTATAGTTAGACCCGGTTTTTGCACAACCAGCCAACCCAACTGCTGAAACAACAAAAATACGGATTCCCCAAAAAAAATGCTTCATTCTGATTCTCATGGTTTTAATCAATTTTAAGCCTTTGGCAAAGGCGATCAACATTGGTTCTCTCCTCCATGACAACACTTACGGATGTTTCGTTGCGCGGGTTGCCAGGGCCTGGAGAAGGTTACCCGGACCCGAAAGAAGGTTACCCGGACCAGAAGAAGGTTGTAAGGGCCAAAATGTGCCGGAGATACGCTTAAATGAAAACTAGCGTATCTCCGGCAAAGCGCTAATTATTGTCCTTCGGACGGGACCCTGCCAGGGTCCAATGAAAATGGCCAGCCCCCGGCGACCGGAAGCTGGCCATCACGAAGAAGCCGTTATTTTACTGTAACGTTGACGGACGTAGCCAGCTGGCCACCATAGCTGCGATGGATGCCGTCGGCGAACTGCAGCGTGAGCCGGTGCTTGCCGGGTGTCAGGGGAACTTCGGCTGTGGACTGAGCCTTGCCAAAATGGAGGTGGGTCGAATCCTTGGGCACTACGGTACCCGCAGGGATCGAATCACCGGCGTCGATCAGCAGGTGATGGTGCCCGGAACCGACGACGATAGCGCCGGCCGTATCGAGCTTGAGACCTTCCAGTCCCATTTCCACCTTGACGGGAGATTTAACCGTCTGCCCGTCCTTCAGGTTCTTGAAGAAGACCTTGGCGCCGGCAGGTACCGCGGGCAGCGGCGTAACGGCCTGGGAAGCATCGGCCATATGAGACATCCCCGAATCTTTTGGGGCAGCCGCGACAGTGTCAGTCGAAGCGGCCTTGTCGCCAGCATTGTTACAGGCGGCCATTGCTAACAGCAAAGCAGCAGGAAGAAAATGGAACTTGCGCATGTGAAGTAAATTTTTAGAGCGTAAATGTACAAAAAAACCCCATCGGCAGGACTGCCGACGGGGTCAATGAATTCACTGTAAGATTGGACGTTTCTTCTCACAGCAGAGCCCTAAACAGGACGGACATTGGAATGGGGCCTTCAGGGGTATTGGATGTTCAATTCGGTTGGTTTCACGGATATGGACCATTCATTCACTGCAGCAAAGTTCCGTCACAAGGATAAGAATTCAAATTTTTCAAATGAACAATTGATTACCTTTTGTGATTATCTTAATTCTTCATAATCGTATTTACTTAGCCTTCGGTAAATACTATAATGGAATTTCGAAAGTATACGTACTTATTTTTCGTAAGTTTACAGACTATATGCGTAAACACATCCCCATGCGGCTGCTGAGCCTTCTCGTTAGTGCTCTTCTGTTCTCCCTGACAGCCTTTTCACAACAGTACTACCTCTTCATCGGCACCTATACCGAAGGCGGTTTTAAGAATGGCGACAGCAAAGGCATCTACGTATATAAGTTCAATGGCGCAACGGGCGACATGACACTGGTGAGCACACAGGCCGCGGACAATCCCTCCTATCTTGCCATTGCGCCCGGAGGAAAGTTCCTGTATTCCGTCAATGAAACAGACGGCGCCAAACCCGGCGGCGTCAGCGCTTTTTCTTTCGACAAAAAGACCGGCCAGCTGACCTTCATCGACAAGCAGGCCAGCGGCGGTGACGATCCCTGTTATATCGCCGTGGACGCCCACCGGAAATGGGCGCTGGTCGCCAATTACAACGGTGGCAATTTTTCCGCCCTGCCTATCGCAGCCAACGGATCTCTTGGCGCCGCCACGCAGACGATACAGCACACCGGTAGCGGCCCTAACAAAGACCGCCAGGAAAAAGCCCACGTCCATTCGACCATACTTTCTCCCGATGAAAAATACCTGCTGGTCTGTGACCTGGGCATGGACAAGATCTCGGTCGAGCGGTTCAGCTATCTGGCCACAAAGCAGCCGCTGAAGCCTGCCGCCGATAGTATCGTCAATGTTGAGCCCGGCGCCGGTCCCCGGCACACCTGTTTTTATCCCGGCAAGCCTTATGCGTATTGTATCAACGAGCTGACGGGCACCGTCGACGCTTTTCACTATTCCAATGGCAGGCTCAGCCAGATGCAGAGTATCTCTTCTCACCCTGCGGGCTTCACCGGCAACATCGGTAGCGCTGACATCCATATTTCACTCAACGGAAAATTCCTGTACGCCTCCAATCGCGGCGACGCCAATAGTATCGCTGTCTATTCGATCGCGCCCACCACAGGCAAGCTTACGCTGAAAGGCTTTCAGGCCGTGGGGAAAGGGCCGCGAAATTTCATGATCGATCCCAGCGGTCGCTGGCTGCTGGTAGCCGCGCAGAACGGCAAGAACGTCGTGGTATTCAAAATAGACCCGCAGACCGGTCTGCTGACGGACAGCGGCAAAAAGATCGAACTCCCCGCGCCGGTATGTCTGAAGATGACACCCATAAATTAACCCCAGGCCTTTCTTAAAAAACGCAGCCAGTTGCCGTGCAGGATATTCTCAATGTCCCCAGGCTTGTATCCGCGTTTTGCCAGAAGCTCGGATAGTCGAGCCAGGTCGGCGATCGTCTCCAGGTCATACGGACACTGCTCTTTTCCAAAGGCGCCATCGAGGTCGGTGCCTATGCCGACGTGAAGACTGTTGCCGGCCAGCTGGCAGATATGATCGAGGTGGTCGATGACCTTCTCCAGGTTGCAACCCAGCCCCTCAGGGGTCGACTGACCTCTTACCCACCCGGGGACCATCATCCAGGCGTCCAGTGCCCCACCGATGACAGAGCCCTTCGCGATCAGCGCCTTGATCATGTCGTCGCTGAACTGTCTGTTGTGGTTGACCAGGGCCCGGCAATTGTTGTGACTGGCCCATATAGGGCCATTGTAGATCTCCATGGCGTCCCAGAAAGCGTCATCGCAGAGGTGCGTCGCATCGAGTATAAAGCCCAGCTGTTCCATTACCCGTAGCAAATGCTTTCCGTCGGGGCTAAGCCCGCCGCTGCTGTCGGTGCCATTGGCATAACGACCGGGACCATAGTGGGCGGGACCAACGGCACGAAGGCCGTAGGCCCAGGCACGGTGCAGATATTCCGGCGTGACGAGCGAGTCGGCCCCCTCGAGGCTGAGGATATAGCCGACCGGAAGACCGGCGGTTTCCGGGCCTGCCCACAACGCGACATGGCGCTCCAGCGAAGGCAAGTCGCGGATCATCACCATTTCTCCCGCCTCTTCCATGGATCTGTACCAGGACAGCTGTCCCTGTGTCTGGGACCAGGCCTGCCAGGGAGAATGCCAGCCCGGCAGGGGGTTGTCCGGCGCAACATACCGGGCTATCTGTGTAGCCACCACCAGGCCGATACCGCCTTTCCTAAGCTCGGGCAATGAAACGGTGCCCTTGGCCCTGTCGGGTTTATCGTTAAGTCCATCTTCACGCGATCGGATAACGGGGACGGGCAACCGCAGGTCGCGGTTCCATTCCATGGCGTTCATGCTGAGGTCTAAGTGTGCGTCTATAATAAACATGGTTGATCTTTGTTTTTTCACCGGATAATGCGTCCCGAGGAGCCGCTCCGTATGAAATTTTCTATTTCGTAGCGGGATATGAGCGCCCAGTCACCAACTATACTCTGTTTGAGTGCGCCGCAGGCTACTGCAAAGTCGATGACCTGCTGTGGATTGGGCTCCTGTCCCGGCAAATAGGGATGGCCAGCTGCATCCCGCATCAGCCCTGACAGCATTCCGCCGGTGAAGGCGTCGCCGCTGCCGATCTGGTCCGTGACGAAGGGCAGCTCATGATAGGGCGAGAAATAACAGGCCCCCTTATAGTACAGCGCGCCCGAGTAGATATGCTGGATGCCGCGGGTTGTCCGAAAGCTCATCGCCAGCACCTCCAGCCCCGGTATCTTCTCCAGCAACGCGGCCGAACACTGCCGAAATCTGTCTTCGAACCCCGCCGATCGGTCCGTCTCGATCCCAAAATATACCTGGGCCGAATCCAGGTCTGCTACCGCCACCCGGCTATGTCGCAATAATTCCGGCATGATCTCGCGGGGCGACTTGCCGTACTTCCACAAGGTAGTCCGGTAGTTGAAGTCTGCGGATATGCGCATCCCTTTTTCGCGGGCTACGGCAAGCGCTTCTGCCGTAGCGTCTGCAGCACCCTGGGACACTGCCGCCGCCACGCCCGACCAATGAAACCAGCAACCGTCGGGGAGACTGCTCTTCCAGTCGATGATCCCGGGGCGGATGGTCGCATAGGCAGAACCATCCCGGTCATAGATGACACGGGTCGGCCGTATCCCATTGCCCGGCTCGGTAAAATAAACGCCCAATTTCTCGCCTCCGAAGACGATGTCGTCCGTCGACACACCCTGTCCCCGTAGCGCGTCGATGCCGGCATGCGCAATATCATTGTCCGGCACCCGCGTGATATAACCAACGGGGATGCCAAGTCTGGATAGCAGGACGCAGGTATTGGCCTCGGCGCCGGCATAGTAAACATCGTAGGCATTGGTCTGTACGATACGCCGGCCCTCCCGGCAGTGCAACCGGAGCATCAGCTCGCCAAATGCTACCAGTTCTGTTGTCGAATTCTTCTTCGCAGTAGGGGTCATGGTCACAGGTGGTTTTTTCCCTACTTCAAACCTACTTAAAAATGTCTTACAAATGTCGGGCAGACAATAAAAGGGGTTTAGTGTAACAAGAACATAGCCTCGATCTCCACCGGAATATTCCCCGGCAATGAGCCAAAACCCACTGCGCTGCGCACCCCTACCCCGCTGTCCTTCCCCCATATTTCGGCAAAGAGTTCGCTACAGCCATTGATCACATAGGGATGCTTTTCAAAATCGGTCGTACAGTTGACCATCCCGAGAACCTTAATCACGCGTTTGATCCGGTCGAGCGATCCCAGGTGCCGGATGATCGTGGAGAGCATGGTGAGCCCTACCTGGCGCGCGGCTAATTTCCCCTGTTCGATATCCAGCTCCTGCCCGATGCGCCCCGTGATCAGGCTCCTGTCCGGCAGCACCGGTCCATGCCCCGACAGATAAAGATAGCTGCCTTCGATAAGATAGGGTTTGTAAACGCCCACGGGGTCCGGAGCCGGAGGTAAGGCCAGTCCCATAATGTTCAGTCTTTCTTCTGCGGTTTTGCTTTCCATGTAATCGAGTTAATCGTATTATTCAATCAGTTTCGGATCCGGTACGGGGTGGAATACTTTGTCTTCTCCGTTGATCTCAACCCCGTGCCAGGATACTACGGCCCGGTATTCAAATGAATGCTGCCGGTCAGTTCCGGTCATTACAAGTCGGAAGCTCCCATCGGCGGCGATATCGACCGGGCCCGTTCTTTTCCAGGGGTCGGCGTACAAGGTCTCTATCTGCCCGGCATAGGGCCGGTAATAGAAATACCCCGTTCTCACCCTTCCCTTCCACGGGCCGTCGACCTTGGCGGCGAAGACCGGCAGGTTCCCGGATATAGCGCTACTGCCCGTGTGAACGCCTATGACACTGGTAAAAGCGGAGTCGACGTTCTCCAGTCGAATCACCACCGGATTGGGCCAGCGGTGATCGTCATAGATGCGCTGAGCTTTCACCACCGAGACTTCGAGCCCGCTATCGGTCTGGCGCCAGCGGCTGCTAACGTCGTCCTCCCTGTATTCAATGATGCGGCTGTTCTGCCCCAGGACGCTGACCCGGGTTCTAGGTGTGCTACGGACCGAATGCAGGATCAGCGATCTTCGCTGCCCCTCCTTCCAGCTCTCGCAGCTGGTTACTATCGCATACAGCGTATGACTGCTGTCCGCCGTAAACCAGACATCCCCTTCCCTGCTCACGATCCAGGCGTGGACACTGTCCATACAGTCGTGGTTGATAAAATACCAGGCCGCCATCTCGCGAAGCCTTTCTTCCTGTTCGACAGGCAGCTCGCCATTGGGCTTGGGCCCGACGTTGAGCAGCAGCGATCCACCCTTAGCCCTCGCCTCGATGGCCAGGCCGATCAGTTGCGTCCCGGTCTTGTACCGATCATTCGTCGGCTGATACTGCCAGGCCGTGCCCATCGTGATACAGGACAGCCAGGGGTCGCTGACCGTTGCGCCAGGCAATACCTGCTCGGGCGTTTTCATCGCGCCACGGGTGATCAGCAGATCCGGCTGAAGCCTCCAGCAGGTGCGTTTGACGACCTCCTTTGGCTCGCCGTCGATGAACAGCAGGTCTATCTTCCCATACTGTGTCATCAGCTCCTCACACTGCCTGCGCGTATAGTCGTCATAAGCCGCACGGGACGTTTCATCCATCGTGATCTTTCCCCTTTGAATGGGCAGGTGGTGCTCATAGAGGAAGTGGAAATCTTCAGGAGAGAAATAAAACCCCACGGCCAGCCCCTCGGCTCGTACAGCCTCGACGTATTCCTTCACCATGTCCCGGTGATAAGGAGTGTTCATGCAATTGAACGCCGTGGTCTTCGTATCCCATAGGCAGAAGCCCGAATGGTGCTTTGTGGTGAATAGGACGTATTTCATCCCGGCCAGCCTTGCCAGCACCGCCAGTTCGCGGGGATTGAAGCGATACGGGTCGAAGGTCTTCGGCAACTGACTAAAATAGCGCTGCACGTATTCGTCCGAAGCGCCCACCAGCGAGTGGCTGATCACGATGCCAAGCTGCGCGTCCACACCGAAGTGGATGAACAGGCCACTACCGGCCTGACGAAACCATTCCACCCGCCCGGGTTTGTTCCAGTTGAAGTCGCTGGACCCGGCGTCTTTTACGACATCGTTCTGTGCCAGGGCCGGACGCCACAACAGGGCGCAGATATAAAAAGCCAGTAGTGTACGCATGTTCGTTATTTCTTGTCCCACCAAACCCGGGTCATCAGATCATCCGCGCCCTGACGGGCAATCGCCGCGTTATACGAAGTCCCGTTGAGGTTCTGCTCAGAAGTGGGATAGAGCATCCGCCGGGGTATCTGCCCGCCCGTCGCATTCCCGGGATAGTTGTTGGGCACCAGCGCGGGGTAACCGGTGCGGCGCCAGCTGGAAAAAGCCTCCGTCCCGTCGGGAAAAATACTGACCCAGAACTGGGTATATATCTGGTTCAGCTGCTGGTCCAATGTTCCCGCCACCAGCGTATTGGCCGATACGTAGGCATTCACCGCTGAAGGCGAAATGGTTCCCGCGGTCCCTGCGATGATCGACCACTGGCGAAGCGCTGCCTGGACACCATTGGTATACAGTGCGGCAGCCACCCCACCGGAATACCAGCCGCGTAGCGCAGCCTCCGTCATCAGGAAATAGGATTCGGCAGGGGTAAAGATCAGCTGCGGAGAACCCAGCAGGAGCACGGTCTTGGGATTGGGCTCCGAATAGGTAACGAAATTCGCGGGCCGGACGTTGTTGATATTCGAAGGCATTCCCTTCTGGTTGGCGACCGTGGTGTCGGGTACGCCGTTGTTGTAAACGATGGAGATGATCGGCAGGCGGGGATCGTTGGTCGACTTCAGATAATTGATCCACACGTCCTGGTATTTTCCGCCTTCGGTATTCGTGCTGCCGTTCTGTGCGATGTAGTCGCTATTCCAGAGATTGTACGCCATCGGGTTCTGGTTGATGACCTGCCCCGAAGAGAGATAGGGCATTTTGGCTATATCGGCATCGGCGGTAATGACGCCACCGTTGATGGCTTTTGTCGCCCAGGTCTGGGCGCTGGCCGCGTCGACCTTTGTGAGCCGCATCGCGAGACGCAGCATCAGGGAATACGCAAACTTCTTCCACTGCGCCGTGTTGCCGCCATAGATGAGATCTGCGACGCCAAAGGTCGTCCTGGCTGCATCGAAGCTCTGCGCTGCCCCGTCCAGCTCGGACAGCATATTCATATAGATGGACTGCTGAGGATCGTAGGCTGGCTTATATAACGAGGAGTCGTACCCGAGGCCGGCCTGTGAATACGGCACGTCGCCATAAAGATCGGTGATCTTTGAGATGCAATAGACACGCCAGATACGGGCGGCGGCAAGCAAATTCACTTTCGACGGGTCGGTCTTCACCGCCTTGATGACGATACCGATCTCGTTGATCTCGTCGGGATAGGCGGCGTTAAAGGTGGCAGAAGACTGGGTCACCTGGCTGGAGACATACTTCGAGCCAAAACCCGCTACGTCGTTGTAGCTGGTCGTATACTGCATCATGCCCTGCAGGATGGGGAACATCACGCTGCCGCCATAGACGCCGGAAGCGTTGCCCATTCCATCGTAGAGGGCCTTGGTAAAGACAAATCCCGGGGTAGGTGACGACACCGCATTGGGGTTTGTATTTTCCGCCTGAAAATTCTTGGTACAGGAACTTTGTGTAAACACACACAGACCGATAAAAGCGCCGATATATCTTGATTTCATAATTAATGCGTTTTGGATATTCAATTAAAATTTTACCGACAGATTCAGGCCGTACGAACGGGTCCGGGGCAGGCCGATGGATTCGAAGCCCTGGGAGTTGCTGTTGGTAAAGCTTTGTTCCGGATCGAAGTTCTTCGTGTCGCGGTACAGGATCAGCAGGTTGCGGGCGACAAAAGAGATACTGGCCGACTGCAGCCTGGGTATGCCAAGTTTCCCCGTGGGAATGCTATAGGAGAAGATCACCTGGCGTAGCTTGACGAAGCTGCCGTCATGCACGAACAGATCGGAGTACACTTTGTAATTGTCGTAGTAAGGGCGAAGGTTGGCGACAGCGATCGTATTGGTATACTTGTTCCCGGACTGGTCGACGCCGTGTACCGTCAAACCATTGACACGGCCGGGCAGAGTCGTCTTTAGTTTGCCCATACGCGTTGCATAGACTTCGAAGATCGAGAAGATCTTGTTGCCGAATTTCCCGTCCAGCAGGAAGCTAAAGCCAAAGCGCTTGTAGTGGAACTCATTGGTCAGACCCATGGTCCATGGCGCCACGCTCTTACCAAGGTTGTGCTGCGCGGACTGGACCGGCAGGCCGCTGGTGGCGTTGAAGACCGTGTCGCCATTGGCGTTCTTTTTCATGCTGGTGCCGACGAGCTCGAAAGCGGACTGGCCCACGACATTATTCAGATATGCCCAGTTGCCGACGGAATTTGCAACCTGTACGGTATTGAAGCCGGTCAGCAGCGAAAGCACCTTGTTGGTGTTATACGCTACGTTGTAGCTGACCGTCCAGGCAAAGTCGCCCCTCTTGGCCGGAGTGCCGGTCAGCAACAGCTCGACCCCTCTGTTGCGAAGATTAGGCTTGTCCGCCAGGTTAACTATGGCGTTGCTGTAACCGGAAGTGGTGGATACCGCCGCGGGGAAGATATCGCTCCTGGTCTCGCGGTTATAGTAGGTGAGATCTATACCCAACCGTTGCTTGAGCATGCTGAGCTCGAAGCCGGCCTCGTAGGTCGTCGAAGTGTAAGGCTTCAGTCCGCTGTTGGTGATGGAGTTGTAATTGTTGTTGTTGACATCCGGAGTGACATTCTGCAGCGGCTGTCCTGAGCTGGGGACATTACTATAGCTAAGGTTGATGACATAGGGGTCCGGCGCGCCGCCGCCTACTTCCGCCCATGAGGCCCTGATCTTGGCGAGGTTGAAGATAGCCGGCAGCTGAACGGCGTCGGAAAGGATGAAGCTGGCGCCGACGCTGGGATAGAAGATGCCGTAATGACCCTTGCTGAGGGTCGAGAACCAGTCCTCACGGCCGGTGACCGAGAGGAAAAGCAGGCTCTTATAATCGAAGTCTATCGCGCCAAACGCCGAATTGGTCGTGGTATGCTGGTTGGTGGGAACCGCAGATGAGGTCGCCAGGTTGGAGAAGGAATAGAAATAAGGGATCGTAAAGGTCTGCCCGTCCAGCTTCAGGTAGTTGTTCTGGAACTTACGACCGTTGGCGCCCGCCAGCACGTTGATGTGCAGGTTTTCCCCGATATGCGTATTATAGGTACCGGTGATCTGGCTATTCGTCTCGGCAGCATCGGCTTTCAGACCAGTATACTGCCCATTGGGGACGTAGAGCGTTCCGGTAGGCAGGACGTTGGAGTAGTTGTAGCTGTATTGGTCCTGGCTGACGGTAGCCTTGAAGTTCAGGTTGGGCAGGAGTTTGTAGATGATCGATGCCTGGCCGATAAATCTGTTCTTCGTGTCATTCTCCTGGTATTTGTTCGCTACGAAATAGCCGTTGCTGGCGATAGCGGCGTCATTCCAGAGTATCTCGTTGCCGTTGGAGTCATA
>Ga0105239_10002156_pt1 | contig 25330 bp, 22 predicted proteins | sample KBSC44metaG_FD_92761 | JGI IMG/M metagenome (GOLD analysis project Ga0105239, IMG submission 92761) | Corn rhizosphere microbial communities from Kellogg Biological Station, Michigan, USA - KBS C4-4 metaG | ecosystem: Host-associated > Plants > Roots > Rhizosphere > Soil | place: Michigan, USA...
CGAAAAGAGACTTAGGTTCTGCTGACTTCGCTGCTGTATCTGGTCCTAAAAGAGATTTAGGTTCTGCTGACTTCGCTACTGTATCTGGTCCTAAAAGAGATTTAGGTTCTGCTGATTTCGCTGCTGTATCTGGTCCTAAAAGAGATTTAGGCTCTGCTGATTTCGCCGTTGTATCTGGCCCGAAAAGAGACTTAGGTTCTGCTGACTTCGCTGCTGTATCTGGTCCTAAAAGAGATTTAGGTTCTGCTGACTTCGCTACTGTATCTGGTCCTAAAAGAGATTTAGGTTCTGCTGACTTCGCCGCATAATTATTTATACAGGTAAATCACCTTCCATATATATACGCAACAGTTCATGCCATTAAACCGCATGAACTGTCGCTGTTTTAAGTCAATAAACATCAATATATTTGCTGCAAATTGATAACTATGCAGCATATAAAACAGTATGTAGACGAAAACAAACAACGTTTACTTGACGAGTTGTTTGAGCTTTTACGTTTCCCTTCGGTTAGCGCCGATCCTAAATACAAACCCGACGTTTTAAAAACCGCCGATTATGTGGCACAAAAGCTACGCGACGCGGGCGCCGATAAAGTGGAAGTTTGCCAAACCGCTGGTTACCCCATTGTTTACGGCGAAAAAATAATCGATGCTTCAAAACCTACCGTATTGGTATACGGGCATTATGATGTGCAACCGCCAGATCCGCTGGAGCTTTGGAAAACCCCGCCATTTGAACCAACCGTACGTGATGGTAAAATATATGCCCGCGGTGCCTGTGATGATAAGGGCCAGTTTTACATGCATGTAAAAGCCTTTGAACTGATGATGCAAACCAACACCCTGCCCTGCAATATCAAATTCATGATAGAGGGTGAAGAGGAAGTAGGTTCATCAAACCTGGCTATTTTTGTAAAAGCCAACAAAGAACGCCTGAAAGCCGACGTTGTGTTGATATCAGATACTTCGATGATCAGCATGGAGCATCCTTCGTTAGAGACTGGTCTGCGTGGCCTGTCATACCTGGAAGTTGAGGTAACCGGTCCTAACCGCGATCTGCATTCCGGCGTATACGGTGGCGCTGTAGCTAACCCGGCTACTATATTAGCTAAAATGATCGCTTCCCTGCACGACGAAAATAACCACATCGCCATTCCCGGTTTTTATAATGATGTAGTTGACCTTACTCCGGCAGAACGTACCGCATTGAACAATGCACCTTATGACGAGGCAGAATATAAAAAAGACCTGGATGTACAGGAACTTTGGGGCGAAAAAGGTTATACTACTTTTGAGCGTACCGGCACGCGTCCTACTTTAGAAGTAAATGGCATTTGGGGTGGTTACATTGGTGAAGGCGCCAAAACGGTATTACCATCAAAAGCAAGTGCCAAAATATCCATGCGCCTGGTGCCTAACCAAACCAGCGAAAAGATCACCGAGCTTTTCACCAAACACTTTTTAAGTATAGCCCCGGCAAGCGTTAAAGTAAAGGTGACCCCGCATCATGGCGGTGAACCGGCTGTAACACCAACTGATAGTGTTGCCTACCGTGCGGCCCAGAAAGCCATAGCCGAATCATTCGGTAAAGATCCGATACCTACGCGTGGTGGCGGCAGTATCCCTATTGTGGCACTGTTCGAGGCCGAGCTTGGTCTTAAAACTGTGTTAATGGGTTTTGGTTTGGATAGCGATGCGCTGCATTCCCCTAATGAAAAGTATGATATTTTCAATTACTATAAAGGCATTGAAACTATCCCATTGTTCCACAAATATTTTGCGGAGCTAAGCAAGTAAATTGGACTAAAAGACAAAGGACTGTTAGATAAAAGACGACTTTCCGATTCAAGACTTACGAAGTTTAAAAACTTCGTAAGTCTTCTTTTAATTCCCTACACTCCCTCCAACCCATACTGCTTTAACACATCGGCAGGAACACCCTCCCATTTACCGGGCGAATTTCCATTATAGCCCAGATCGGCTATACCAATTTTACTGGTGAAAAAACCAATGGCTGTCAACTCGCGCATTTTATTAAAAAAAGTAACGCCCGGTAACATATCCGGCTTGGCCAGCATAGGATAGGCAATCAGGCTGCATATAGCTTCCTGCTGCTGTGGGGTACAGCTTTTAAACTCGCTACCATAAAGGTTCAAACATTTTACATCCAGCCAGCGCAGACCGCCGCGCATAGGCAGGGCATGTTCGGGTTCGTCCTTTACAATAAATTCGATAAAATCGGCCACCTTAGCATCTGAGGCGCTGCCGCTGTGCTCATCCCTGGGAATAATGATATCAGCCAGCACCATTATGGTAGCCAACTCATGGTCGGTAAAATATTTTTCAGTCAACAGGTGTTTATCCCGTTCGGCTTCATAGGTCTGACGGCCAGGTTCGGCCACTATTTTACTATCTTCTGTTTTAACATCAGGGTTTGTTTTGCAGGCATCCAGCAGCACTACTGTTGATACCGATAAACCTATGGCTTTTAAACTCTCTCTTCTGTTCATGGCTTACACGTTTAGTTTTCGTTTCTGATCTAAAATATATTCCGCGGTGCGCATCGAGAGCGCAAGAATTGTCCATGTAGGGTTCTTTTCAGATTGCTGGGTGAATGCCGCGCCATCCACCACAAAAAGATTTTTACAATCATGCGCCTGGCACCATTTATTCAATGCCGACTTGCCAGCCTTATCGCCCATGCGAACGGTACCCACCTCATGGATGCCTTTGCCAGGTTTATCCAGACCATAATTTTTATCGGCTCCTACCGGCTGCCCCAAAGGGATACCGCCCATGGCTTTAATGATTTCCTGGGTAGTTTGCTGCATGTGCCGCGCCTGTTTTATTTCTTCGTCGCCCCATTTATAGTTAAAACGCAACACGGGGATACCGTACTTATCAACCACGCTGTTATCTATCTCACAATAATTATCTTCTTTGGCTATATCGGTGCCGTGGCAACCTACTCCGGCCATTGTACCGTAAAAACGACGGTAATCTTCTTTTAATGATTTACCAAAGCCGCCACCCGGTTTCATCTTACCATCGGCACCAGGTAAATACCCATTGATATAAGGTACCAGCGTGCCTTCAAAACCAAAATACCCACCGTAGGATGGCATCATCATCCCGCCAAATATCTCCAGGTGATACCCCCGGGCAAAATCGAGCTTTTTATGATCGCCCCACCAGGGTGCGTATAAGTGTAAACTACCCACACCATCCTCGTTAAACCGTTTGCGATTGAGCAGTTGAGGCATAATAGCAGCGCCACCAGTTTGAGTAGAGTCATGCAGATATTTGCCTACTACACTACTGTTATTGGCCAGGCCATTGGGATGCTGTGGCGATTTGGAGTTGAGCAAGATACGCGCCGACTCACAAGTGCCAGCCGCCAGGATCACTGTTTTGGCCTTTACGCTATACTCCTGCATATCATTCTTATTGATATAAGATACCCCATTGGCCAAACCATCGGATCCGGTGAGTATTTCGCGTACTACCGCATTGGTAATAACCGTAAGGTTACCTGTTTTAATAGCCGGGATCACCAGACAGGAAGAAGCCGAAAAATCGCCATATATTTTACAACTGCGGTTACATTGCCCGCAAAAAAAGCAAGCTCCCCTATCCTTATTACCCGGCAACGGTGCTGTAAGAACCGAGCCCCGCCCGGCAATCACTTTGATCCCTAAGCCCGTGGCTGCCTTTTTTACAAACAGCTCATTAAGCCGCGGTTTGGGTGCCGGTAAAAAGATGCCGTCCGGATCATTTTCCATACCTTCCATAGAGCCGTACACACCGATGAGCCTGTCTACCTTATCATAATAAGGTTTAATGTCGTCATAAGTAATGGGCCAGTCGTCGCCCGCACCAAAGCTGCTATAACATTTAAAATCTTTAGGCCCCATCCTTAAGGATATGCGTGCCCAGTGATTGGTACGCCCACCCAGCATTTTGGCCCGGAACCATTTAAAATCAGTATCGCCCTTTTGCGTATAGGGTTCGCCATCAATATCCCATCCACCATACGCCGCGTCAAAATCGCCCATGGGCCGTGTAGCATTACCACCGCGGCGGGGCGACTCATAAGGCCACTTCAATTGTGCCGAATCTTTTGCCGGGTCAAAAAAAGGCCCGGCTTCCAGCATTAGCACTTTTATACCGGCATGTGCCAGCACATAACCGGCCATACCACCACCTGCGCCCGAGCCAATGATCACTATATCATATACCTCGGCCGACTTTTTGATCTGAATATCTTTCATATCGGGATGGGTTAAGCGGCTTTACCGGCTTTTTCAACTAATTTTTTGGTAGCCAACACACCCGCGTCATCATCCAGGTAATTGCTTTGGGGGGCATACATCTTAAACAAGCCACCTTCATATTCAATACTCACCCAGCCATTGAAACCCGATTTTTTAATAATACCGAACATTTTATAAAAATCGGTCTCGGTATCATTGCCTGCGGCATCAAACGTGTGGCCTTTGGCATGTACCCCTTTGGCATAGGGCATCAGTTCGGTAATGCCTTTGTACCTATCGTACTCTTCCAGGCATTTGGTTTTCATGTAGGCATCAATAGTTTGTGCTTCGGGCTTGGTACGATTAATACAGAAATTACCAAAATCGGCCAGGGTGCCGCAATGCTTATTACTGACGCTTTTCATTACCCCGGCCAGCCAGGCGCCGTTGCAGGAGATCCCTACATGGTTTTCTACAATAACATCTATTTTGCTTTTACTTCCGTATGCTATGAGTTTAGCCAGACTGTCAGCAGCGGCTTTGGCCACCTCTTCGGGCGCCCCCTCCCCTTCTACATTCACTCTGATCATGGGGCAACCCAACACGGCAGCGGCATCTATCCATTTATAATGGTTTTCGATAGCCTTTGTGCGTTCGGCAGTGTCGAGATGACCTAACACTCCTTCCCCATCAACCATAATACGCAGGTTGTAGCATCCATTATCTGCCGATCGTTTTTTCAATTCATTCAAAAACGTGGTATCCTTTGCCTTATCGGCAAAAAACATAGAACAGTAATCTAATCCTTCAATACCAAAGGTTGTTTTTGTTTTCATCGGAAAATCAAGCGGGTCGAGTTTTTTGCTCCAGAACTGACTGGCTAACGAAAACTGCGACAATGCCAGCTTAAAAAATAGCCCATGGGCATTGTTTTCGGTTTTGGCATACAAAAAATCCGGAATGCTGGCAGCTATACCAACTCCCGCCACGCCCATCGCGGTACGGGTAATAAAGTCTCTTCTGTTTAATGTCATAACTGGTTAATGGTAAAATGAGGTTTCTATTTGGTAAATTTTACACAATAAAGTTATAGCTTAATTTCTATTTTGCAAATTTTACTAAATAGAAATTTATTAGTTTAATTTGAGATATATTTGATGTATCCTAACTTATATGGAAACCACAAACGAACTACAGGATTTTATTATCAACGGGTATAAACATTATATACCACACATATCTATTGATGCCGCCATATTTGGCTATCACGATCACCAATTAAAAATATTATTATCGGGCTTCAAATCATTAGGAGGTTATTGCCTTCCCGGAGGATACATTAAACGAACCGAAACACTGAATGAGGCCGCTAACCGCATTGTAGCCGAAAGAACCAGTCTCACAGACCTGTATCTGCAACAATATAAAACCTTTGGCGACCCAGACCGCATTAAGTGGAATGAGTTGGATTTCGAAAAATTTTCGGAGAAGCTGGGTATAATTTATATTAAAGATAGCTGGCTGATAGATCAAACCATTTCCGTGGGGTACTATGCTCTTACCGATTTTTCGCTGGTTACACCAAAAGCCGGTCTAATGTCTGACTCTTGTGACTGGTTCAATATCGACGAGATCCCACCCCTGCTATATGATCACGACCAGATGGTTAAAGATGCTCTCCATACCCTGCGCGTGCAGCTGTATTATTACCCTATAGCCGAAAAACTGCTGCCCGCCAAATTCACTTTGACCGAGATACACGCGGTTTACGAAACCCTGTTAGGCAAAAAACTCGATATCCGGAATTTCCCCAAAAAATTGGTGTTTTTAGGACTAATTAAAAAATTGAACGAGAAACGAAATATCGGGCCGCACCGGGCACCTTTTTTATACAAATTTGATCTCAAAAAATACACTAAGGCCCTGGAAACAGGCACAACCTTGACATAGATATGACAACATTTTGTTCACACTAAATAAATACAATAATATGACAGTTTTCGTTATATTTACTTGAAACAAAAGCACCTGATAGAAAGTATTATTCATATATATAAAACATACTATTATGGAAATCAAGGAAAAATCAAAAGGCGAAACTGTAAAGGAAGTAAGGGAGGTTAAAAACACTAAAGCCGAAAAGACCGCGACGGCAAAAAGCGCCAACAGATTTAAGCGCAAGCCGCTGTTGTAAACCATACGATGGGGCCCCGGCAAACACCGCGGCCCCCATTGCCTAAATCTTAAAATGTTCACAATGGGCTAAAAATGCCTCGTTGGCATCAGCGCCTATCCCGGGTTCATCCCCGATGTTTAATTGATAACCTTCGTAACTAACACCACCAATGCAGGGATCTTCCAGATGCCCAAGCATACAGGTATCCATATCATAAAACCGGATATTAGGGCAGGCATATACAAAATGCAGTTTGGCGCTCAGGCCAATGCGGCTCTCAAGCATCCCCCCCATCATACAGGCAATCCCTTTTGAAGCAGCTTCATCATGGATCTGTTTAGCTTCCAGGATCCCACCCGATTTTGACATTTTAATATTGATATAATGACAGGAACCACTGTTGATCTGTTTACGGGCATCATGATGGTTATATACGCTCTCATCAGCCATGATCTTAACGGGTGATAGCTGCATCAGTTGCGGCAAACGATCATCGTACCAGGTACGCATAGGTTGTTCGCAAAACTCAATATCGTATTGCCCCATAGCCTGCAGGGCAAAAACGGCATCGTCAAAACTCCAACCCTGATTCGCATCAATACGGATTTTGATATCGCCGCCCACAGCTTCCCGGATCTGGCGGATGCGTTCTACATCCTCAACAGCATTCTTGCCCAGCTTCACCTTCAGGATGGTGGCTCCGGTCGCTTTAAAATCAAGTGCTTTTAGCGCCATCATGTGAGGCCCGGCAATGCCTATGGTGATGTCAGATTCTATTTCACGGCCTTCGCCTCCCAACAACTGATATAGGGGTACGCCTGCGTTTTTGGCGGCAATATCAAACAGCGCAATATCAAAGGCACTTTTAATGGTGGTATTACCGGCTGTAAAATTGTGCAGCTGCTGCATGCGGGCGGGTATATCCAGGGCATCGTGACCTTTCCAAAGTTTGGCAAATTCACGGGCCATCACCAGGCAGGTATCCTGCGTTTCGCCCACGATCATGGTGAAAGCCGAGCATTCTCCCACACCATAAAAACCGGCATCGGTATGTACCCGGATAAAAACATTCTGGGCATGATCCATAGTTCCCGTAGCAATGGTGAACGGTTCCATAGGGATGCTAAAGCGGTATATATCGATATGGGTAATGATTATCTTATTTTTCACTGGGCCGATTTTATGTTTTGATTGCCTAAAGTAACATTTTAGCTCAATAATTTGCACATTGATACTATTACGTTATATTTGCGTTACTACAATATTAGTAACAATTCAATTTTAGCCTCATATCCCAAATTCACGGGCATTTGTCTGGCTAAATTTAAATCCTTCTTAATAATAACATTACAACAGCATAAACATGGCTCAACAAAACACGCCTGAATTTGACTATAATTCAACCAGGAATAAACTTATCCTGTCGGAATATGGCCGCAACGTACAAAACATGGTAAAATACATTGTTGCGTTGCCTACTAAAGAAGAACGTAACCGCTACGCGCAAGTAGTGATTGACCTGATGGGTTTTTTAAACCCGCACCTGCGCGATGTGGCCGATTTTAAACATAAGCTTTGGGATCACCTGCACATTATATCTGACTATCAGATAGACGTAGACTCGCCATATCCAAAACCATCGCCCGAGGCTATACATATTAAACCGCAGCCTTTAAGATACCCACACCAGCGCATCAAATACAAGCACTATGGCAAAACCATTGAGCTGATGATCGAAAAAGCCAAAAGCATTGATGATGCCGATCGGAAACGCCACATGGTACAGGCTATAGCTAATTTTATGAAAATGGCTTACGTGCAGTGGAACAAAGATTCGGTTGCCGATGAAAGCATCCTGGCCGATCTGTACGCTTTGTCAGGCGGTACGCTGAAACTGGAAGAAAACATCAACCTTAACCGTGTTGAGTTTCGTCCTAACCAAAACAACAGCAATAACAACCAAAACAATCGCGGGCGTAACCAGAACAATAATCAAAACAACCGCGGGCGCAGTAATCAGAACAATAATCAAAACAACCGCAGCAACAATAACAACCAAAACAACCGCAACCGCAATAGCGGCGGCGCTAAGAAATATTAGTTCATTAGTCGTTTGAACAACCAAATAACGGAAGCCCGGTTATCTTAATGATGACCGGGCTTTTTGATATAGATTTTATTCCTGATAACACCTATCCAACAAACACGTAAAGCCAATGAACTAATGAACAATTGAACCAATGAACAGTCAGGAAATTTTATAATCTTTGCCCTGCAATAACACACTCGTTTTGCTAAATGAAGTGTGCATAAAAATGAATCATGATCAATCAATTATAAACTCCTATGACTAACGCATTTGTGATAAACGGCGGGAAACCGCTAAAGGGCGAGATTACTCCGCAGGGAGCAAAAAATGAGGCTTTACAGGTAATTTCGGCGGTATTGTTAACCGATCAGAAAGTTACCATCAGCAATATACCAGATATAAAAGATGTAAATAAACTGATAGAGCTGCTGGGCGATATGGGCGTTATTGTGGAGAAAACCGCTGCCGATACCTATACCTTTATAGCTAAGGATATTGATCAGGATTTTTTCCAGTCAGAAACTTTTAAATCAAAAGGCGGGGGCCTTCGCGGATCGATCATGATCGTGGGTCCGCTGCTGGCCCGTTTTGGTAAAGCATCCATCCCAAAACCCGGTGGTGATAAAATTGGCCGCAGGCGCTTGGATACACACTTTCTTGGTTTCGAGAAACTGGGCGCGCAATTTAACTACAATCCTGCCGATGGCTTTTTTAATGTTGACGCTTCAAACCTGAAAGGCACTTATATTCTATTGGATGAAGCCTCGGTAACCGGCACAGCCAATATTGTGATGGCTGCTGTTTTGGCTAAAGGTGTTACCACTATATACAATGCCGCCTGCGAGCCCTACCTGCAACAGCTTTGCAAAATGCTGAACCGCATGGGTGCCAAAATAAGCGGTATAGGTTCCAACCTGCTTACCATTGAGGGTGTTGACTATCTTGGCGGTACAGATCACCGTTTACTGCCCGATATGATCGAGATTGGCTCATTCATTGGCCTTGCTGCCATGACCGGTTCCGAGATCACCATTAAAGATGTAAAATACCCGGAGCTGGGCATGATACCCGACGTATTTAAACGCCTGGGAATTAAACTGGAGCTGCGTGGCGACGATATTTATATCCCAGCACAGGATCATTACGAAATAGAAACTTTTATCGACGGATCGATCATGACCGTTGCCGATGCCCCGTGGCCTGGCTTTACTCCCGATCTGATCAGTATTGTACTGGTTGTAGCCATACAAGCTAAAGGATCGGTGCTGATCCATCAAAAAATGTTTGAGAGCCGTTTGTTCTTTGTGGATAAACTACTGGACATGGGCGCACAGATCATCCTTTGCGACCCGCACCGTGCCACCGTTATCGGTTTAGACAAACAGGTACAGCTGCGTGGTATTTCCATGACCTCACCTGATATCCGTGCCGGTGTAGCCTTGCTCATAGCCGCACTATCGGCGCAAGGTCAATCAACTATTTACAACATCGAGCAAATTGAACGCGGCTATCAACATATCGATGATCGTTTGAAAGCTCTTGGCGCTGATATAACCAGGATCTAAATAGAGCTCAAAGCAGAAAGCTTAAAGCCAAAAGCATATATAAAAGCTTTCGGCTTTAAGCTTTCTGCCTTTAGCTTCCCTCTCCTAAATCGTTACATTTCATCTTTTTGTTTTTTAAGGATTGTTATGTTACTTTAGCTTTTGGCTTTACCCTGCTTTCAGCCATTATAAAACCTACCAGAACAATGCCATATAAAAACCGAAGGTCAACTTATGCATACTTCATACTGATTTTTGTATTTATAAAAGTTGTTCTTAATTTATTCGCTATAAGTCATTTTGGCTTTCACCGCGACGAATTACTGCACCTGGTTTTGGCTGATCACCTGGACTGGGGTTATAAGGAAGTCCCCCCGTTTATTGCCATCGTAGCCAAAGTTTCCAACATTCTTTTTGGACATTCCATTTTTGCCGCACGCATTTTCCCGACCATTTGCAGCGGATTGATTGTTTGGTTTACCGGTTTGATTACGGTTGAATTTGGCGGGCGCAAGTTTGCCATTACCCTAACCTGCCTGGCGCTTATATTTTCGCCTGCATTTGTGGCAAGCGGCTACCTTTTTCAGCCTGTGGTGTTCGATCAGTTCTGGTGGGTACTCACCGTTTGGCTGTTGATCAAATATCTCAATACCACCGATGTTAAGTACCTGTACTGGCTTGGCCTGGCAGTTGGCCTGGGAATGCTCACCAAATATACCATGGCCTTTTTTACGTTTGCCATGATCATCGGCATCCTCATTAGTAAGCAACGTAAACTATTATTCAACAAGCACATATTAGGTGCGGTTTTAGTAGCCTTTTTAGTTTGCCTGCCTAATCTTATCTGGCAAATCCAGCATCACTGGCCACTCATCCATCATATGAAAGCTTTGCGTCAGGAGCAATTAAGCTATATTAAACCCGCCGAGTTTATTGAACAGCAATTGCTGGTACATGGTGTGGCCCTTTTTGTTTGGTTCACTGGTTTGCTGTTCCTCATATTTTCGTTCAGGCTGCGTAACTTTCAGTTTTTGGCTATCGCTTATGTGCTGATATTTATTTTTTTGCTGGAGATGGATGGCAAAAACTATTACCTATTTGGCGCCTATCCTATGCTATTCGCGGCCGGTGGTTTTGGGTTTGAACGATGGTTAAAAACTAAAGGCTATGTGCTTCGCACATTTACCATAGCGGTATTTGTGTTGCCCAATATGATCTTGCTGCCTATGTTGCTGCCTCTATTTTCGATAGATAACACGCTGGCATTTTTCAGGTTTGCCCATAAAAATATACCCGCTACAGATTTTCTGATCACCTGGGAAGATCAAAAGCAACATCCTTTAACCCAGGATTATGCCGATATGTATGGCTGGGATGAGCTGGCCCAAAAAGTAGGTGAAGCTTATAACAAATTAACGCCGGAGCAACAAAAACAAACCCTCATTTATGCCGACAATTATGGTGAAGCCGGAGCCTTGAACCAATACGCTAAACAATTCAATTATCCGAGGGCTATCTCGCTCAACAGCAGCTTTACACTTTGGGCCCCAGATAGCCTCAACTGCAAGTACCTCATCTATGTAGATGATAATGGCGGTGAGAACATCCGGCAGTTTGTAGCTGGTAAAATGATAGGCTCCTACGAAAAGCTTGGCCAAATTGATCACTACCTGGCCCGCGAAAAAGGCACGGGCATTTACCTGATAACCGATATTAAAGCCCCCTTACAGGAACGATATACCAAAGAGCTGGCGAGGAAAAGGCTGGAGTAGAAATTCTTATTTCTCTGCAATCAATGAATATTTCATCTTCGTACTTGCGGTCATAACTCCCGATGAATTGTAAGATAGCAAACCGTCATAAGCTACCCACCTACCTTTATCAACAGAAAATTTAGCTATGCCCTGGTAACTCATGCTCATCACGGTTTTTACATGTGTCTGTGCTCCCATTGGTGAAGGAATGGTAAAATCACCTTTAATATATTCGGCAATATCGTATTTCAGGGTAAAAATTTGTTCACCGTTTATAGTTTCTAGTTTCACAGCAGTTACCAGGTTTTTTCTATACGAACTGTCACACTTAAAATTTTGGTCGGCTGTAAGCAGGTTAACACTCAGTGGCCATGAATCGCCCTGCTTAATGCTTTTCCCCGGCAATTCAAATAACAACGCTACAATATTCTTTTGCTCACCTTTGAGGTAAAAGCTTTCTATAGTTCCATCTTCATGTATTGCGCCACGCAACTGCACCCCTGCCGACATTTGTTTGAACATTTTTTCTACTTCGCTTAAAGTAGAATTTGCGGTATCTTGCTTATCATCATTTTTAGTTATTAGCTCAATATCAATGATTCCCTTACGTTTTTCGGCGAGTGTGGTAACTATACTACCGGGTTGCAAGGTCGCATTAATCTTTTTAAGCATTTTCTGCGCGTCATCCCAATTCACAGCATCGCCCGCCCCCATAGCTTTTGTAAGCCCGCTCATGTCAAACTTTTTATCAGCTGTATCAACGCCAACCATGATGGTTTTATAAGTAATTACTTCGTTAGGGTCTAACTTCCACTTTAGAAATACAGTTTTATTATTTTGCGAAAATGCTGATGTAGTGACCGTTACCATAACAGCCATGAAAAGAAATTTTATTTTGTGCATCGGTTAGTTTGTGCCTAAATATATAGATAAATAAATCGCAAAAAAAACAAAAGGTGCCATGCATCAGCACAACACCTTTTATCTTTTTGTCTTTTATCTCTTAAGCCGATATTGCGTTGATAATATCATACTGTGTAATGATCTCAATTTTACCCTGACCGTCTTCAACCAGCACGGCGATGTTGTCCTTATTGATCATGCCTGATATCTTATCGATAGAAGTATTCAGATCAACAAAGGGGAACGGGGCTGTAGTGATATTTTTAATCGGCTGCGATTTGATAGATGGGTTCTCGATCAGTGAATCCAGAATATCGCTCTCCGTGATCTTACCGATCACCATACCTTTCTGGGTAACCGGAATTTGTGATATATTAAGCGATTTGATGGTATTGATAGCCTCCAGCACACTTTTCTCACAGTCGATAGTAATTATTTCCTGCACATCTTTTTTGCTGATGATATCTGCCGCGGTTAGTTTGCCATCCTTTAAAAATCCGCGGTCGCGCAGCCAATCGTCATTATACATTTTACCCAGGTAACGTGTGCCATGATCAGGGAAGATGATCACTACTACATCGCCTTCTTTAAACTTATCTTTCATTTGTATAGCGCCAGCAACAGCCGATCCGGTAGAGTTACCGGCGAAGATACCTTCCTTGCGGGCAATTTCACGGGTCATGAGGGCAGCGTCCTTATCGGTTACCTTTTCAAAATGATCAATCAGGCTAAAGTCGACGTTCTGCGGTAAAAAGTCTTCACCAATACCTTCGGTGATGTATGGATAGATCTCGTTCTTATCCATAATACCGGTTTCTTTATATTTTTTAAATACAGAACCGTAAGTATCAATTCCCAACACCTGGATGTTCGGGTTCTTTTCTTTGAGGTAACGTGCCGTACCAGATATGGTACCGCCAGTACCCACGCCTACTACCAGGTGCGTGATCTTGCCCTCGGTTTGCTCCCATATCTCCGGACCGGTTTGCTCATAATGCGCCTGCGAATTGCTCAGGTTATCATACTGGTTTGGTTTCCATGAATTGGGTACCTCACGCTCCAAACGTGAGGATACAGAGTAATAAGAACGCGGATCTTCAGGCTCCACATTGGTGGGGCAAACAATTACCTCGGCGCCAAACGCGCGCAGGGCATCAAACTTTTCTTTTGATTGTTTATCGGTACTGGTAAAAATACATTTGTAACCTTTAATCACCGCTGCGATAGCCAAACCCATACCCGTGTTTCCGGATGTACCTTCAATAATAGTACCGCCGGGTTTCAGTTTACCGCTTTTTTCGGCATCCTCAATCATTTTAAGGGCCATGCGGTCTTTGATCGAATTACCTGGGTTGGTGGTCTCTATCTTAGCCAAAACCGTTGCCCGGATATCTTTTGTTACCTTGTTTAATTTAACCAGCGGCGTGTGACCAATGGTTTCTAATATATTGTTATACCACATAATTTAAATATCTACTAACCCGGTATACTTAGCCGGATAACTCCCCAAAATTAGCTTTCTTAAACGATATTTCTTAAAAAAAGAAACAAGAGCTAAGAATCAAGATACAAGACCTTTGTTTCCAGGTAAAAAACAACAAGGATAAAACTAAAATTTGTTACTCTTAATTCTTGACTCTTGTTTCCTGATTCTTTTCAACACAAATTTTATATTTTTTATGAAATAGTTCATCAACCTGCATCCTTTAAGTATAACTCAAAAGCTTATATTTAAACCTATGGTATCTACAACCTATAACAACCTTTCCTTATCGTTAAAAATAGCCATATTTATTTTAATACTGATAGGCATTTGCGTTAGTCCCGCGTTTTCACAAAAGTTACCAAGCCCGAGCCGGCAAAGCAGTTATTATATCTGTAAACTATTAGCAGAAGATTGCTGAATTGTTTGTGATGACACAAACAACAGGGAATAAAAAAAACAAATGTCATCTCGAACGAGGCACGAGGAGAGATCTTATACGTGAGATATGTCAATCGTATAAAATCTTTCTCTACCATTCAAAATGACAAGCAGGAAATAAATATAATTGTCGTCCTGAGCATAGCGAAGGATCTATTCTTCAACATGTATATTGCTGAATAGATGCTTCAATCGTTCAGCATGACAGTTTTAACTGGTCAATGGCCTCATGAACCAATTAAAATTTCAAGTGCTTAACCGTTAACCCGTTATTGATCAACTGTTTTAACGATTCGATGCCGATACGCAGGTGTGTTTCTACAAATTGCTCCGTTACAGTCGAGTCGCTTTCGGCGGTTTTTACTCCTTCAGGGATCATCGGCTGATCTGATACCAATAACAATGCACCTGTCGGGATCTTATTAGCGAAACCAGTGGTAAAAATGGTAGCAGTTTCCATATCAACAGCCATGGCGCGCAGATCTTTCAGGTATTTTTTAAATACTTTATCATGCTCCCAAACACGGCGGTTGGTGGTGTAGCAGGTACCAGTCCAGTAATCGCGTGAAAAATCACGTATGGTGGTCGATATCGCCTTTTGCAAAGCAAATGACGGCAAGGCAGGCACTTCTGGTGGTAAATAATCATTCGATGTACCTTCGCCACGGATAGCAGCTATCGGCAGTATCAGGTCGCCTACGGCATTTTTCTTTTTCAAACCACCGCATTTACCCAAAAATATAACTGCTTTAGGGTGTATGGCGGTAAGCAGATCCATTACAGTAGCCGCTACCGAACTGCCCATACCAAAATTAATAATAGTGATACCATTGGCGGTAACGCTTTGCATCGGTTTTTCCAGCCCCATGATCGGCGCGTTATCATTCCATTGCGAAAATAGCTGGATATACTTCGAAAAGTTGGTTAGTATGATGTACTCACCAAAAGCTTCCAGCGGGCGACCTGTATAACGCGGCAACCAGTTAACCACAATAGCATCCTTGGTCTTCAACCCTGATTTTACGGGTGAGTGCACTTCTTTTACTACCTGTGCATCGGTAGGATCCTTTTTTACATTCAATTGTTCATTCATATTTTTTTCTATTTAAGTGGTTTTCTTGGTATCAAGTAGCTAGTATCAAGTATCACGACCTAAAATCTAACGAATAGAAATCTTGATACTTGATACTAGCTAATTGATACTAATAACAAAAACCTGTGTATACAACAAACCCCGGCGTTTCACCAGGGTCTGCATTTATTATAATAAAGATAGCTACTTAATTGATATCAAATTGTTACGCTACTTTTAATTTTTTCAGATCCGATTTTTCAAACTTCTCGTGGGCATAGTCTAAAGTAACCTGCAGGCGTTTCACATCTTTTTTAGACGGGAACTCAAACATGGCATCTATCATGATTGCTTCACAAATAGAGCGCAGGCCCCTTGCGCCAAGTTTAAACTCCATGGCTTTATCAACTATAAACTCAAGCACCTCATTATCAAAATCAAGCTTTACACCTTCGTATTCAAACAGTTTCTTATACTGTTTCAATAAGGAATTTTTAGGCTCGGTTAATATGTTACGCAGGGCATCCCTGTCAAGTGGGTTCAAATAAGTCAGTACCGGCAAACGACCAATCAGCTCGGGTATCAACCCAAATGATTTCAGGTCCTGTGGAGTAATATATTTGTACAGGTTTTTCAGGTCAACCTCGCTATCGTCGCGTTTTAGTTTGTAACCAACAGTTTGCGTACGCAAGCGGTTAGCTATTTTACGATCGATTCCGTCAAATGCACCGCCGCATATAAATAATATGTTGCTGGTATTTACGGTGATCATTTTTTGATCGGGGTGCTTGCGACCTCCTTGTGGTGGTACGTTAACCATGGTACCTTCCAATATCTTTAATAAAGCCTGCTGCACACCTTCGCCGGATACATCGCGGGTGATGGAAGCGTTATCGCTTTTACGGGCTATTTTATCAACCTCATCAATGTAAACAATACCTTTTTCGGCAAGGGTTACATCATAATCTGCCGATTGCAGCAAACGGGTCAATATACTTTCCACATCCTCCCCTACATAACCCGCCTCGGTCAATACGGTAGCATCACAAATACAAAACGGAACGTTTAATATCTTGGCCATGGTTTTTGCCAGTAAGGTTTTACCCGTACCGGTTTCGCCCACCATAATGATGTTTGATTTTTCGATCTCTACCTCGTCCTTATCAATACGCTGATTTAAGCGTTTGTAGTGGTTATATACGGCTACAGAAAGTATCTTTTTGGCATCATCCTGACCGATGACATACTGATCAAGGTGACCTTTAATTTCGGCAGGTTTTAATAAAGAAGGTGCCGAAGGCGAAGCTTTTACCTTGCGAACCTTTAACTCCTCAGCCAATATTTCATTAGCCTGATTAACGCATTTATCACAAATGTGAGCGTCGAGGCCTGCAATTAACATCAGGGAATCCTGTTTACCTGCACCGCAAAATGAACACCTGATTTCCTTACTGTTCTTATTCATCTGATTCGTTTGTTATCCAAAATTAACTAATTAGTGGCAGAAAAAAAAGTTTTGAGTTATAAGTACTGAGTTTTGAGTTAGAATGAACAGTTATAAAACCCTCATTATCACTCAAAACTCAACACTCAAAACTTATTTCAGCGGCTTATTTATTTCCTTTGCCGCTGCCTTTTAAAATCTCGTCAACCATACCAAATTCTTTGGCTTCTTCGGCGATCATCCAGTAATCACGGTCAGACGCGTCCCAAACTTTCTGGAATGGCGCCCCGCTATGATCGGCAATGATCTGGTACAGCTCTTTTTTCAGCTTGGTGATCTCATGGTAAGAGATCTCGATGTCTGATTGCTGACCTTGCGCACCGCCCGATGGCTGGTGGATCATTACCCTGGCATGTGGCAATATGGCCCTTTTGCCTTCGGTACCGGCACATAATAATACTGCGGCCATTGATGCGGCCATGCCTGTACAAATAGTGGCTACATCATTTGATATAAATTGCATGGTGTCATAGATACCTAAACCTGCGTAAACAGAGCCACCAGGTGAATTGATATAGATCTGGATATCGCGTTTGCTATCGGCCGACTGTAGGAACAGCAATTGAGCCTGGATAATGTTTGCAATATTTTCATAAATGGCATCGCCCAGGAAAATAATGCGGTCCATCATCAAACGTGAAAACACGTCCATCTGGGCCACATTTAACTGACGTTCCTCGATGATATACGGGGTCATACCGGTTGGGGTATAAATACCGGATGGCATTCTGCTTCTGTCAACAGCAGAAATATATTTATCTACGTGCAGGCTGTTTAAACGGTGATGCTTAACAGCGTAATTTCTGAATTCGTTCTTATCGATGTTACTACTCATGGTTTTTGTTATGTTATTTTTTAGAATGCAAGTGTTACTTGCGTTAAATATAGTTTTTAGTTGAATACAAAGTAAAATATTTTGGTGGTGAAGGCGCTAATCTTACGCTCCGAAGACTCACCCGGTCTTTGCTTCGCTCGACCACCCTCTCTTCGCCTTTGGCGGAAAGAGGGAACTTTGAATTGCCAAACTCTCTCCCTACCCTCTATGCGACGAAGTCGGAGAGAGGGTCGACAAGTGCAACGTAGTCGGGGTGAGTCGTCTACGTCATGCTTTCCGGCGCAATACCCTTTTATACACCAAAAGCAACCTTGTGAGTTGCTTTTGGTGTTTTGTACAGAAGTAAAAATGAGCTTATTGCTGCTCTTTTACCAGCTCGCTGAAATCTGTATAAAGGATATCTTTTTTATCTAAAGTGATCACGCTTTTGATATGATCAAATACCTTAAGCGCTTTTACTTCTTCAAATATCTTGTTAGCATTCTCTTTGTTTTGAAGATATTGTACAGTGTACTGACCTAACTGCTCGTCAGGAATAGGCTGTGGGCTGTACATCCTGAATTGCTGATCTAAACGAACTTTTGCCAAAGCAAATACCTCGTCATATTTAATCTCGATCTGGTTGTCCTTAATAATCTTGTTTTCGATCAGGGTCCATTTCAGGTTGGTAGCAAAATCGTTATAACCGCCTGCTAATTCCTCGTCGGTCAGTTTTTCGTTAGTGGCTTTTAACCAGCGTTTCAAAAACTCATCCGGCAGGTTAAAATCAACCTTGGCCACACTCGCTTTGTAAATATCGTCCTGTAATTTACGCTCTGAATCCTGAACCATCATGGTCTCGATCTCTTCAGTAATTTTAGCCGTAAATTCCGCTTCGGTAGTTACTGTACCTTCACCAAATAATTTGTCAAAGAACTCCTGGTTCAAATCGCTTTCTTCTAAACGGTTCACATTTTTAACCGTTAACTGAAATTTCGATTTTAACTCAGCCGCTTCGTCTTCTTCAATTTTTAATAAACCGGCAACCTTTGGCGCTTCGTTATCAAAAGCTTTCTGAATATCAAGCGTTACTACATCACCTTTTTTAAGGCCGATCAATGATTTTTTTATCTTTTCATCTTTGATCTGGTCTAATCTAACCGATGCGGTATTGCTTATGCCTCCCTCAAAAACAGAACCATCCGGAGAAAGCTGAGCCAAATCTGCGTAAAGCACGTCATCATCTGCCGATACGTCAGGATTTGTCATTTTGCCATAGCTACGGCGAATATTTTTGATACGTGAGGCCAGCGTTTCGTCATCAACTTTGATCACGTACTGGGTTACTTTATCTTTTGATGAGAAATCAATATTGAACTGTGGCGCTAAACCCAGCTCGTAGTTGAATTCAAAATTATCGTTAAAATCCCAGTTGTATTCTTTCTCGTTATCAACCTTTGGTAATGGCTGACCTAATACTTCCAGTTTTTGCTCGTCGATGTATTTATTTAAAGTATCTGATAACAAGTTGTTGATCTCATCAACCAAAATACTTTTACCGTACATTTTTTTGATATGTGCCGCGGGCACCATTCCGGGACGAAAGCCTGGCAGTTTAGCCTTTTTAGCGTTTTCTTTTATGGCTTTGTCAACACGTGGCTGGTAATCCTCAGGGTTAATGTTGATCTTAACAACTGCATTCAGGGCATCTACTTTTTCCTGTGTAATATTCATCTTTTTACCGGGTATTTTTAATTTAATCGTTTGAAATGTAGCCATAAAACCAATTCAGGCTATACAAATTTCGAGGCGCAAAAGTATGAATTTTATTTTAAATTTAAGTTTAGGTTCCTATTGATTTTGAATTTTGCAGGCGAATTGTTTAGCTCATTAATTAATCAAAGCATAATGGAAATAAAAGCAAAGGCCGGATATGCTCCGGCCTTTGCTTTTAAATATTAATTTATCTGTTGGTCATTGGCGTATCGGTGGGCTAACCGTAACATATCCTATCCAGCCAACTAAGTTATCGGTAATCACATATGATCTTCGGTTACCACTTCTGTCATCAAATAGCGACGTTGTAAAGTTACTGTGTATCTTATAAAAACTTGTACCCGCCGCAACCATGGGTTGATAACTGGTTAGCGTATTGGTATGCTGGGGAGCGGTGGTATACCACTGCTGTAAATTTTCCGTATACCGGATCTGTGTTGGCTGCGTTAAGGTTTTTGGTGTGGTACAGGCGGCATCTGCATAAAAATCTATATATATATCCTGATTAATGCGTTCTACATCGGGCACCTGGGTTACCGGCACGTTTACAAACCTTAAACGAATAAACAGATTGCTATATAAATAGGCTATGCCGCTTTTATCTCCCGCCGATAGTTGATCTTCTAAAGGCGTATAAGTACTGCCGTCAAGTTTGGTTATTTGAAGCGCCGGGTTTCCGGGATAAGCTACCCCACTATAATAAGATTTATACATCATTATCGATTCAAAATCAAAGGGGCCTATCTGAAATCCGCTAATTCCGCTGTAAATTTGATACTGCGAGGTAAAATCTGGTTTTATATTATTAAAATTCACAATTATATATGAATCCCTGTCGGCACGGGTTTGCTCATGCATTAGCCCCAATGTATGGCCCATTTCATGTATCACGGTGCCTATTGGGGCAAAAGGCTCTAACAATAGTTGCTGTTTATTGCCCACCATACCAATATCTGAAATACCGGAAACACCGGCAGGAAGATTGGCAGTAAAAAACTCTACATAATTTGCCTGATTAGTTCGGGGAACAAAATGGACAACGGTATTAGCATTATAGTAATTTATAGCCGCCTGGACATTAGCCTCATTACTTGAGGCGTTAACGGTATAATAAACTGTGGCATTAGGCCATAATAAAATATTGTTTGAGGTAAATGTGCTGTTGGGCTTTATAACGCTGTGAACAGCTTGTTTTGTCGTGGTGCTATTATCTTGAATATATTTTAATTGACTGGCAGACAATCGCATATCACCACCCAAAATATATTGATCATTTACTTTTTGCAAAGTAATAACAGAACCATCATTCATATTATAGGTAATGCTCTCGCCGGTACCAGGTTGGTAAGCCATGATCGGCAGTTGCTGCACATCCGTTTTCTTTACATTTTCTGTTTGATCTGTTTTGGGTTGCAGATCTTTTTTACAGCCAGACAGGCATCCAATTACTAAAACAACTAAAAATAAGACCGAGAGGAATAATTTTGATTTCATGTGATATGGTTTTATTAAGGTATCACAAGATAATAATTATTTTAATATTAAAAGGCCAGAAATAATTTCCGGCCTATTGGGTATCATCAGAACAATTTGCTTCTCTTTTAACTTTAATCATGCAATTCTGCCGGGGTAAATTTATCTACCTTGTTTTTTACGGGTTTTATGGTTTTAATATAAGCGTATATGGCCTCCAGATCGCTTACTTTCATTGTACCGTATTTATACCAGGGCATAATGGTTTGAAACTCATTTGGTTTTATAGGGGTTTGTTGATGGGTACTATCGGCATATTGTGTAAAACGGCTTAAAAACTGCGCCTTTGTCCAGCTGCCTATACCGGTTTCTTTATCAGCCGTAATATTAGCCGACCTTATGGTACCACCATTCGGCGATGTATATTCATGCCCGCCGGCAAATTCCAACCCTTCAATGATCTTACCTTTATTGGCCTGGCTGTGGCAATCTTTACAGGCTCCTATCCGCACCAGGTAAGCGCCATACGCCAGCGTATCATGCTGATCGGGCACCGTACCCAGCGCAGCTTTCGCCGGCATGGTATGCACCAGTATGTTTAAGGGAAAATCCAGTTTGCGCTCGGGATAATCGGTCGTTTGCGGTTTCAGCGTACGCAGGTAGGCAATGATGGAATACACATCTTCCCTGCTCATTTTAGAGTACGACTCCCAGGGCATGATCGGGAATATAGCCGAGCCATCTTTTTTAACCCCGGTGGTAATAGCCCGGAACAGTTCACCGTCGGTCCAGTTTTTTAAATGATACGGGGTAATATTGGGTACATAAACAGAGCCCGGAAAACCCACATTGGCATCAAACTTTTCGCCACCTGCTCCTAGTGTTTCTTCTTTTATCGGGCCAGCCAGTATGTTCCATTCGCGTTTGGAGTGGCAATCAACACAAGCCGTTATATGATTGGCCAGGTATTTACCGCGCTCAATACGCTGCGGGGTGGCTTCTACTTTAATATTTTCCGGGTCGCCTACATTGGGCAAGGCCAGGGTAATATAGCTTATACCGGCTACAACAATTAAAACAATGGCTATAACGAGATAGCCTGCAAATTTTAAGATCTTTTTCATGAATAGGTAATAGGGACGCGGCAAAACTAATCAACTTTTTAAACTTATAATCAACCTTTTACACCGTATTTTCACCGGAAAATCACGCGTAGATTTACGTAAAAACCTCACCCCAGCCCTCTCCTTTGGAGAGGGGGCCAGAAACAATTGAATTAATAGCATTGCAAAACAAAGCCCTCTCCTTTGGAGAGGGTTGGGTGAGGTCAACAAAAAAAGCAGGAACTTTCGCCCCTGCTTTTTACAAAATAGTAAATATCTATTTAGTCAACTTTTTCAATGCTTGATGCACCCGACTTATCGTTATTCACAGTAGAAGGAGAACCTTTATACCTGATCTCCGAAGCGCCCGAAGAGTGTACATTCAGCGTTTTTAATACGTTGATCTTGCAATGACTTGCGCCTGATGAATTAATGGTGTATTCGCCAACTACAAAATCAAAGGCATTGATCTTGCCTACGCCGCTAAACTCCACCTGGTGGGTGGCTGCCTGTCCGGTTAAGTTCAGTTCGCTTACACCACTGCCATGGCTGTTTACATTAGCCGCGTTCAAATCCAGATTAACTTTGGTAGCGCCCGATAAATGAATGGTCAGATCGCCGGTAGTGATTTTACCAGTTGATGAAACCTCCACTGCTCCTGATGATTTAAGCTCTTCTAATTTGCGGATACCAATGTTTACTACCAGGCTATCATCAAGGCATATTGTTTTTGTGGTTTTGATGACCAGTTTGTCACCATTAACAGAGGTAGAAACATACTTGAGCAGGTTATCATCTCCCGTGATCGAAATAGAAAGCGAACTATCCTGTTTTAGATGAATTTTATACGCGCCCGATATATCGATCCTGCTAAAATCAGTGGCTTTGCGTTGCTCGGTAGTTATTTTTCCAGAGCCATGTACGCATACAAGCTTACATGATATGATACTTAATGATGCGCATGCGATGATGGCAATAATTAGACCTGTTTTTTTCATAATATAGATTTTAAGGTAATGAGGCTACCATGCGCCATGGCTCATGATAGTTCATGGTATTTTTCTTTTGTGACGCTGTTTACCGGTTTGAAGTTACATAAAAAATAAAAAAAGCTGCCACAAATTGTGGCAGCTTCTCAGAATATATGATGAACTTTTGCAAAAGTTGGATTAAAGACCGGCAAACTCGTTTGCTATATCTACTTTAGGTGTACCATTCAATTTATCGGTAAAGCTTTCGGCAGCAAAGTTGTTGTTATTTACGCTTGATGTAATGCTGTGATTTAAGCTATATACGGTAGCATTACCACTCAGGTCAATTTTCGCGTTATCATTCAGGTTAACATTTGCAGTGTAAGCGTCTACATTTAAGTTAGCAGTAGCGTTGTTGTGCAGGTTAACTTCCAGTTCAAGGGCTGATAATTTACCAAATGTTTTTACCTGGGCATTATCATAAGCGCTGATGGCACGCAGATCGGCAGCTGTTACCCAAACAACCAGTTTTTCTGTTTTATATGAGGTGATACGCAATACACCATTTTCATTTTGAACAAGGGCGTTTTCGCCATAGTAGCGGTTGTAAACTTTTACCTGGTCGGCAGAGCCGTCAGAAACAAACAGTTCCACATTACCACGGATCTCGATCTTGCTGATCTTGCTTACTTCTTTTACTACAGTAGCTGCGTTGCTGGTAGTGTTATTATTATGGGTAGTTGCATAAGTTGTGCTGGCGATACCACCTACTAAAACTAACATAGTTGCGATGGTGAATAATTTTGTTTTCATGATATTAATATTTTGATTGTCAATTAATTATATTGTCTTTATTTTTTAAATACATCTATATGACGCCTCCATTTTTAAAACGTTACAGCAGTTTGGGGCCAAATAGATGTACGGCCCTATTTTGTCGGCGAACGGAGGATTTACATCGGTGAACGGCGAAAATATTTTTAGGAGGAAAAGAGGGAAATGCCCAATTAATGTATGGGATGAGGGAAATATAGGCTTTTACAGGTATCAATGCAGTCGCTCGGCTCCAGCCGAGTGACGATTATTTGCAGGCCTCTGGCCTGCGATTCAAATACAATGATACTTTTTATCGGCCAGAGGCCGGGTAATAGTGGTCACTCGGCTAGAGCGGGAGTCGACTCACCCGACCATCGCTGCGCTTGGTCATCCTCTCTTCGCCTGCGGCGTAAAGAGGGAATTTAGACTTACAAAGTAAAAAAACAAACTTCTTAACCCTCTTTACAGCGAAGCCGGAGAGAGGGTCGGCGAGCAAAGCGACGCCGGGGTGAGTCGTCGCTATTAGAACGGCCTTTCGCGCTATCCTTCGACGGAGCTCAGCATAACACCTCGCTACCGCGAGATTAGCGCAGCGTATCTCGTGGTAAGCATGTTTAAAGCTTTCAGCTTCAACCGGCTATTCAGCTGAAAGCTGAAGCCATGTTACCCACGAGTTGAAAACTCGCGGGAGCAATACACCTAAATGATCAGTTAACCATCGGGCTTACCGGCCGGTAAAAAACCTCACTGCGCCCGTTCACTGTTTTTACTACAAAGCCATGCTCAATAAGCCATTGCAGCACCAGGTAAATACTGCTGGTACTTACTTTGACACCATTAATGCGGATATGCCTTGAAAGGGTATCTACATCGGCATCATCTGCCAGCTTTAAAACGTGCGCTATGATATGCTTTTTTTTAACCGACAGGTTATATTGATGCAGATGACAATATTGTACAAATTCATCAGGAAGGGCTGTTGCCGTTAGGTTAAAGTGTGTCATAAAGTGATTCAATTGAAATACCGTTTAGCTATTTCAAAGAAAAAAATATATGCACGTACAATTGTTGTACATAGGGGCGATATAATTGTAAATTTACGACATGAAGAAAAAGCAATTTGCGCCCCTGGTAATTTGCGATGTGGAGGGTGCCG